>Ga0209212_1002093_pt1 | contig 29640 bp, 24 predicted proteins | sample RifGroC2_FD_183996 | JGI IMG/M metagenome (GOLD analysis project Ga0209212, IMG submission 183996) | Groundwater microbial communities from Rifle, Colorado, USA - Groundwater C2 (SPAdes) (version 2) | ecosystem: Environmental > Aquatic > Deep subsurface > Groundwater | place: Rifle, Colorado... | reverse complement strand
ACACCGGCGGCCAGATGTCCAAGGCTACCCCGCTGGGCGCCGTGGCGCAGTTCGCCGCCGGCGGCAAGCCGCTGCCCAAGAAAGACCTGGCCATGATCTCCATGACCTACGGCAACATCTACGTGGCGCAGATCGCCATGGGCGCCGACTACAACCAGACCGTGAAGGCCCTGGCGGAAGCCGAAGCCTACGACGGCCCGTCCATAGTCATCGCCTACAGCCACTGCATAGCGCACGGCATAGACATGGGCTCCGGGATGAACGAGCAGAAGAAGGCGGTGCAGTCCGGCCGCTGGCCGCTGTTCCGCTACAACCCCGCGCTGAAGGCCCAGGGCAAGAACCCGCTGACCATAGACAGCAAGCCGCCCACGATCTCCGTGGCCGACTTTATGAACGGGGAGAACCGCTTCCGCTCGCTGCAGAAGAGCAACCCGGAAGTTGCGGCCAAGCTGGCCGTGCTCGCCGACGCGGAGTACAAGTGGAGGCTCAGCGTGTACACTCAGATAGCCGCCATGAACTGCGAAGTGCCGGCCAAGGAAGGGGAAAAGGTGGCCGCGTAGTATAGTATAGGTCCACCAGAGAAAGAGGGCGGGTCCGTCAGGGCCCGCCCTCTTTTTTATTTTGGCTCGCAAGGGCCAAGCGGCCTACGCCTGGGCAGGGCCCAGGCCGGCTGGCGACCGTCCGGGAGCCGGTTCTCCTGCTGTTACCTGTGCAATACACGGTATATTTCTTACCTAAAGGCCCAGGAGGGCATAGGTCCAAATAGTCGGACACCGTAGGCCCTTTGAGGGTGACGCATTTTTTTGCGCTGGGTTATACTATCAATGTAGCTGATGGATAAAGGAGTACACAACATGAAATTTTACCTCTCCTCCTTCTCCGTGCTGTGCACCATGCTGTTAGTTTTAGCGCAGGCCCCGGTTTTAGCGCAGGAACTCCTGGAAGAGCCCACCCCGGCAAACTCCCCTGAGTTCACCCGCCAGGAAAAAGACCTCTCCAGGGTTTACCCTGATTATTTCGTCATCAACAAAGACTCGGTGAAAGTCACGCTCCTGGAAGTGACCGAAGAACCCGACATGAACTATGTCAAGATCCAGGAGCAGCCGCCCAAGGACCTGGCCGGCATCGTGGTCACGATCGAGAAGATAGTCAACATCGCCTCCAAGGTCTGGAAGATCGTACAGGACAATAAGCCCGTTATTGATATCACCTCCAAGTACGCCACGGCATATCCTTACGGGGTGACCTCGGCCACGCAGCTGGCCAGCTGGAGCCGGCCCAAGACCTACGTTTACGGCTTCTACGCGGAAAACCTCTACGGCGCGGTGATGATAGATTGCAAATACAAGTTCTCTTATACCTATAACGGCGCCTACAAGGGCAAGGGCAAGTACCTGACCGGCGTGGCCGTGATCCCCACCTCGGTCACCGCGGGCTGGGGCTACAGGTTCTACATGAACGCCGAAGTGCCGGACTCCACGATAGCGAACGTTGGCACCGATACCGACCCCGTAGCGGCCATGCAGATGAAGCTGAGCTGGAAGATGGAAACCGTACTCAAAGCGGTGACCGGCACCAGCGTGTACTATATAGAAGGCACCGGCTATTTCGAAGAGATCGCCAGCCCCTGGAAGAAGTCGAAGAAAGTAGAGGACATAAAGGCGGCGGCCCCGCTGCTGCAGGAGTCGGTGTTTTGAATTTCAGTACCCGCCGGTACGCCGGCGGCAATTGAAAGGGAGGAAGTAATAAAATGAACAAACTGATCGCGATAACTGCAACCATGACGGCCCTGCTGGCCGGTCAGGTCTCGGCCTCGGACATTACCGACCCTCGGTATTTCGACGTGAACGAGAACTCGATAACCATAGAGGCCATCGGCGAACGCGGCGGCACACTGCCCCAGTCCGGGCCCACCATCCCCGGTCCCGGCGAATTGCCCAAGCCGCCCTCGGGCCCCCAGATCAACCCGCCCAAGCCCGGCGGCCCCGTCCCGCCCGGAGGCACCCCCGGCGTAACCGGCACGGCCACCGACCCCAACGCGGCCTTTAACAACACCATGGGCCAGATCAATACCACCGTGGACACGATCAGCAACATCGTGAACCTGGTAGAGAAGATCTGGGGCATCATCGAAAAGAACCAGCCCGTGGTCAACATCACCACCAACTACGCCAACGCGGTGCCCTTCGGCACCAGCCACTGGACGCAGCTGCAGGGCTGGGCCCGCCCCGCCACCAAGAAATACGCCTTCTCCCTGAAGAACGGCTTCGGCTCCGAAGTTGTCAAAGTGAACTACCAGGTGCACTACACCTATAAGGGCAACTTCCAGGGCAAGGGCCAGTTCCTGACCGGCGTCACCATCGAGCCGCTCAGCGTTACCACCGCCTGGGGCTACAAAGTGACCCTGGTGTCCGAAGTGCCGGATTCCACCATAGCCAACGTGGGCACGCACGAGGACCCCATCGCCGCGATGCAGCTGCAGCTGCGCTGGACCGTCCACACCGCCATCAAGGACATCACCGCCAAGAACATCTACTACGTGCGCGGTGACGGCGCCCTCGAGGAGATCGGCACGCCTTTCGAGAACGCGAAGGCCGCCAGGAACGCTGTGAAGCTCGAAGCCGCGACGGTCAGCCTCACCAGCCCGACCTTCGACTAAAAGAAGCAAGTCTCTAGCAGCCTCCTTTTCACCCCTGCGCCCCCAACACGGGCGCAGGGGTTTTGCCATTATACAGCCCTGCAGTGCTCCCCGCTCGCTCATAAGCGGGCGCGGCCGAAGAGGGGGACTTGTGCCCTGGCCACGCATAAACCGCATAGCGGTTTTGCTCGGCCCCGCCTCGGCGATTTTCGCTGAAAAATCGCCTCAGGCCTTGCGGCCCGGACGCACGGCATAATTATGCCGTGCTCTTCGCCGGGCCTCACCCTAAAATCGCTCGCGATGAGCACTGCAGGGCGCAGAAAAGTCTTATTCTATTTCTTTGAGCTGCCGGAAGAGGTCCAGCTGGTGGGGGGAAAGCTTATCGGGAAGGGCCAGGGAGATGACCGCGTAGAGGTCGCCGTGGCCGCCGTCCTTGCGGGGCAGGCCGCAGCCGGGAATGCGGAACCTGCGCCCGGCGCCGGCGCCGGGGGGAAGCTTTATCTTTACCGGGGTGCCGGGGGCCGGCACTGAAATCTCAGCGCCCAGGGCGGCGTCCCAAGGCAGCACATCCACTTTAACCTTCAGGTCGTCCCCGTCGATATCGAACCGGGGGTCCGGCAGTACGCGGATCTTCAGGTAGAGGTCCCCGGCGCCGCCGCCGGCTTCACGGCCCTGGCCGCGCAGGCGTATGGTGGCCCCGTCGCGCAGGCCCTTGGGCAGCTTGACGCTGATCTCTTTGTTCTCGGTCTTGCGGCCGGACCTGTAACTGAAGGAAAGCTGCTTGTGGCCGCCTTTAATAAGTTCCTCGATGGAAAGCTGCAGCTCGGCCTCCATGTCCAGCTGGGACCGGCCGCCCTGCTCCTGCATGCCGCCGAAGTCGAAGCCGCCCGTGCCCTGGCCGCCGCCGAACATGGATTTAAAAAAATCGCTGAATTCCCCGAATTGCTCGAACCCCTGCCCGCCCTGGCCGGACTGGTAATGATGCTGGAAACCGCCGGGGCCCTGGCGCTGCTGCCGGTGCTGGCTGCCGTGGGGGGGGCGGTAGCCCTGCGGGCCTTCCTTGCCGAACTGGTCATAGAGCTTGCGCTTCTGGGGGTCGGAAAGGACTTCGTAAGCCTCGTTGATATCCTTGAACTTGGACTCCGCGGCCTTGTTGCCCTGGTTGCGGTCCGGGTGGTGCTTCATGGCGAGCTTGCGGTAAGCGGACTTTATCTCCCCTTCGCCGGCGCCCTTGGGCACGCCCAGGACGGAGTAATAGTCGATAAAATCCGCCATGATCTATTTCAGCTTGAGGAGGAAGAGGACCAGGAAAACGCCGAAGCCGGCCATGACCCAGCGCTCTATCAGGCTTTCGGAAACGCCCGGAAGCAGGAAACCAAGGAGGCGGGCTGTGATAAGGGCCGCCGCCGTTCCCAGCCAGAAAGTCCAGATCTGCGCGTTGGAAACGCTCTCCTCGGCCTGCGCGGGCGGCGTGGGCGGCACAGGGGCCTGAAGCTGCTCCTGCGGAGGTTCGGGGATCTTGATCTTTTTGCTCATATTATTTCCTGGCCGTGAAAGAGATATCCTGGAAGATAACGGTAACGCCCAGTTCTGTTCCCTCGGGGTTCTTGACCAGCATGGTGCTGTAGCCGATGATCAGGGGGGTGTTGGCGTGCATGATGGAGATCTCGGCGCGGCGCACGCATTTGCCGGTCTCGATGGTTTCCTTTATAACTTCCATAAGGGCCGGGAAGCCTTCGAACATCTCCTGGTAGCTCTTGTCGTGGCAGCAGGTCTCGGGCTCCGTTCTTAAAATTTTCCCGGCCATCGGGTTGACATAGACCACCTTGCCCTTCAGGTCCACGCTGATAAGACCGCCGGTAAGGTTATCCAGTATGCACTGGTAATACTCCTGGATGTTTTTGATCATGGGGATATTCTACAAAAAATGCGCGCGCCGTTTTTTGACGGAATGCTTTTTTTTGGTATAATTAAATCGTTGTATATTCGCCGGTAGCTCAATGGTGGAGCATTCGGCTGTTAACCGAAGGGTTGCTGGTTCGAGTCCAGCCCGGCGAGCAAAATTTAAGACCCCCGTCCGCGGGGGTCTTAAATTTTGGTCTCTGTGATTGATTGGCGCGAACACCTTCCCGGTTCGCGTCGCGCGCAGCGCGACAGTCTTGTCCGGCCCGGCCTCAGATCCGCTTTCCTTATATTCCCTGTATCCCATTCTTCTCCTCCGCAACACGGCACCTATTTATTATAATCTTCCATATGGAGATAAAAAACCGCGCGGTGGGCGGCAGTTTTTTAACCCGCATAGCGCTGCCCAGCGCCCTGGCCGTAGCCCTTTTCATCGCCGCCACCTTCCTCTTCATTATCCCGTCCTTCGAGCGCAACATGATGGACCGCAAGCGCGAGACCATCAGCGAACTCAACAATTCCGTGCACAGCCTGCTGGAGAATTTCCACAGGGAGGAAAAGGCGGGCCGGCTGACTCGGGTTCAGGCCCAGGCCAAGGCCTCCTCGGCGGTGAGGGCCCTGCGCTACGGCCCCGAGGCCAAGGATTATTTCTGGATAACGGACCTGGCCCCCAGGATGATAGTGCACCCTTACCGCCCCGACCTCGACGGCAAGGATCTGGCCGATTTCAAGGATTCCCACGGCAAGCGCCTCTTCGTCGAATTCGCGGAGATAGGCAGGCGCGACGGGGCCGGTTATTCGGATTATATGTGGCAGTGGAAGGACGACCAGGCCCGCGTCGTGCCCAAGCTCTCTCACGTGCGCCTGTTCAAGCCCTGGGGCTGGGTCACCGGCACCGGCATCTATATCGAGGACGTGCGCGAGGAGATCGCCCGCCTGGAAGCCAGCCTGATAAAGCTCTCGCTGCTGATAGCCGGCATCATAGCGCTGATACTGCTTTACGTGAACCAGCAAAGCCTCAGGATAGAGCGCTCGCGCCGGGAGGCGGAGAAGCTCCTTTCAGAGTCGGAAGAAAAATACCGCAAGCTGGTAGAGGCCGCCACCGAGGGCATAATGATGGTGCTGGAGGGCAAGCCCGTCTATTTCAACCGCCTGCTGCTCGACATGCTCGGCTACGCGCCGGAAGAGATGGAAAAGCTGGGCCTGTCGGACATCCTGCACCCCGGCTCTTCCGCCAGCGCGGAGTACCTGCGCGAACTGCTGGAGAGCGGCGGCGCCCCGCCGCAGCTGGAAGCCTCGATGCTGCGCAAGGACGGCGAAACTTTCCGCGCCCTGCTGACCGGGTCCAGGCTGCAGTTCGGCGGGCGGGAGGGCTTCATCCTGACGGTGAAGGACATCGACCGGCACAAGAAGACAGAGGAAGAACTGTCGGAGAGCAGGGAAAAATTCCGGCTGCTTACGGACACCATAAACCTGGGCGTCTTCAGGCTGGACCTGGCTGAGCGGCGCTTTACCGAAGCCAACCCCGCCGCCGCGCGCGTCCTCGGCTATGCCGGGACCGCAGGGCTGGAGGCGGCGGGCGCAGCCCCTCTCAAACCCTTTGAAGCCGCCGGCATACTCGCCGTAGCCGCCGCGGGCAAGATCGTCAGGGAAGCGGAAGTGAGTCTGCCCGCGGGGGCAGGCGGCGTGCGCACGCTGCTGGTCTCGCTGATGCCGCTGGCCGCCGAGGACGGGGAAGCCCGCTTCTGCGACGGCCTGCTGGAGGACGTAACCGCCGGCAGGAGATCAGAGGCGGAGCGCGAAAAACTGCTGGGCGAACTGCAGATGTCCCTCGGCTCCCTCAACCAGTCGGTGCGCGGCGTGGCCCGCGCGGCGGCCTCCTGCCGCCTGGAGACGCCCATCGGCAAGGCCGCCGAGCTCATGACGAAGGCCGGCAGCAGCTGCGCGCTGGTGGAGAACGCCGGGGAGTTCCTCGGCATAGTCACCGACCACGACCTCCGGGCCCGGGTGCTGGCCGGGGCCAACACGCCGCAGGAGCCGGTCTCGCGCATCATGAGCTCCCCGCTGGTCAGCGTGCCGGAAACGGCCCTGCTCTTCGAGGCCGTGCTGCTGATGCAGGAGAAAAATATACGCCACCTGGCGGTGCGCGACAGCTCGGGCAAGGTGGTAAGCGTGATAGACGAAAAGGAACTGCTGGCGCTGAAGTGGTATTCGCCGGCCGTCCTCATGCAGGAATTCGCCCGGGCCTCCTCCGTGGAGGAAGTGGCGGCGGTGCGGGGGCGCCTGCCCCGGCTGGTAAAAACCCTCTCGGACAGCGGCGCCGACAGCGCCGGCATCACCCGCCTTATCAGCGCCGCGGCCGACGCCGCGACGGCCAGGTTCGTGCAGTTCGCCGTCAGGGAACTGGGAGAGCCGCCGGTATCTTTCGCCTTCATGGCGCTGGGCAGCCAGGCCCGGTGGGAGCAGACCCTGGCCACCGACCAGGACAACGCCCTGGTCTACGCCGATGCGCCGGCCGGGCAGGAGAAGGCGGCCGCCGAATATTTTCAGGCGCTGGGCGCCAAAGTCTGCGGCTGGCTCAACGAGGCCGGCTACCCCTACTGCAAAGGCGCCGCCATGGCCAACAATCCCAAGTGGTGCCGCCCGCTCTCCGCCTGGAAGGGGTATTTCGGCGAGTGGGCGGCCATCACCGACCCGCAGGCACTGCTGGACGTGAACGTCTTCTTCGATTTCCGCTGCGTCGCCGGCGAGAAAGCCCTGGAAGAAGAGCTGCGCGTCCATGTGCGGGCCGTGCTGAAGGATAAGAAGATCTTCTTCCTCAACCTCATCAACAACGCCCTGCTCTTCAAAGTGCCGCTCGGCTTCAGGGGGGCGATAGCCGTGGAGGAGGAGGGGGAATTCCGCGGCACCTTCGACGCCAAGCAGCTGCTGCGCGTGCTTACTGATTTCGCGCGCATCTACGCCCTGCGCGGGGACGTGCCGGCGCTGCCGACGGTAGACCGCCTGGCCGCGCTGGCCGCGGCCAATGTGCTGGACCAGGCGGAGAAGGAGTCGTTCTCACAGGCCTTCGAGACCCTGATGCGCCTGAGGCTGCGCCGGCAGGCCGCCCTGGCCGGCGCCGGCAGCCCGCCCGACAACCGCCTCCGGCCCGCCGAACTGTCGCAGGCGGACCAGCTGGCGCTGAAGGAAACGGCGGCCGCCGCAGCCGAGGCTATCAATAAGCTGAAGTATTTGGTAAAATTTCTCATCGTTTAAAATGTTACGTACGCGGACGCCCGGTTGCAGCGAGCGCCCGCGTTTTAATGAGGAGACCAAATGCTTCATGAACCCGCGGCCCAGTGCGGCCCCGACGCTTCAGCCGAATACAAGCAGCGTATCGGCGTGTGGATGTTCCTGCTGTACGCGGCTATCTACGCCGCCTTCGTAGCCATCAACCTGCTCAAGCCTCTCTGGATGGAGAAGACCGTGTTCCTCGGCCTGAACCTGGCCGTGGTGTTCGGTTTCGGCCTGATCGTGTTCGCGCTGATCGAGGCCCTGATCTACAACCACATGTGCGGCATTCACGAAGCCGATAACAAGGAGGCAAAATAACATGGCTATAGCTATTTTCCTCACCTTCGTGGCCGCGGTGCTCGGCCTGTCGTTCTACTTCGCCGCCAAGACCAAGTCTGCCAGCGGCTACTTCGCCGCCGGCGGCCAGATCCACTGGGGCGTCAACGGCATCGCCTTCGCCGGCGACTATCTCTCCGCTGCGTCCTTCCTGGGCATCTGCGGCATGATAGCGACGGCCGGCTACGACGGCTTCCTCTACTCCATCGGCTACCTGGCCGGCTGGATAGTGGCGCTGTTCGTGGTCGCTGAACCCATGAAGCGCCTCGGCAAGTACACCTTCACCGACGCGCTCGACGCCAAGTTCAACTCGCGCGGCATCAAGCTGTTCGCGGCCATCAGCACGCTGGTGGTTTCCGTGTTCTACCTGATCCCGCAGATGGTGGGCGCCGGCGTGCTGGTTGAGCCGCTGCTCGGCATCCCGCATTACGCGGGCGTCATCATGGTGGGCGCCATCGTCATCACGATCGTGGCCACCGCCGGCATGACCTCCACCACCTACGTGCAGTTCATCAAGGGCGCGATGCTCGTGGTGTTCTCGCTCATCGTCACCGTCGCGGTGCTCTACCGCGGCCTGACCACGACCCCGGACCAGGGCGGCCGCGTGCCGTTCTACCAGTACAAAACGCTCGAGGCCAAAGAAGTTAAGGGCGCTCTGGTGCTGGCCGACAAGGCCTACGCCGTGAAGGGCTCCGTGCCCGTCAAGACCGAAACTTACGTGAAGCTGGAGAACAGCGGCGTCCAGACCTGGTGGCAGCGCTCCGACCGTGACGGCAAGATCGCCCTGAAGGAGACCCAGTACGAGGTGAAGAAGGCCGACGGCAGCAAGCTCGTCAACGGCCTGCCCGCCTCCAAGGAAAACGTCCTGAGGCAGAACGGCGGCCTGGAGTCCATAAAAGGCAAGACCGGCCCCGAAGCCGCCACCGGCCCGGTAGGCCCCTTCGAGTTCCTCTCCATCCTCAGCGACCCGGAGACCAAGGTCAACACCTGGAAGATCGTGAAGCTCTCCGACGGCGAGGACAAAGTGACCGTCTACGCGCCCAGCGTGAAGCCCGGCAACAAGCTGATGCGCCCCGGCCTGAAGTTCAAGGTGGAAGGCACGCCCGTGCAGAAGCTGGACTTCCTGTCGCTGATGCTCGCGCTGTTCCTGGGCACCGCGGCCCTGCCCCACATCCTGATACGCTACTACACCGTGCCCAGCCAGGCCTGCGCGCGCAAGTCGACGATAGTGGCCATCGCCGCCATCGGCTTCTTTTACGTGCTGACCATGTACATGGGCCTCGGCGCCGTGATCAACGCCGCGCTGAACCCCGTGACGGATAACATGTCGGCGCCGCTGCTCGCGAGGACCTTCGGGACCTTCCTGTTCGCGGTTATCTCGGCCATAGCGTTCGCCACCGTGCTCGGCACCGTCAGCGGCCTCATCATAGCCGCCTCGGGCGCCGTCGCGCACGACCTGATGGACCGCTACCTGCAGCTCGGCTTCAACGAGAAGCAGAAGGTGCGCGCCGGCAAGATCGCGGCGTTCGTGGTGGGCATCATCGCCATCATGCTCGGCATCCTGTTCCAGGGCATGAACGTGTCGTTCCTGGTGGGCCTGGCCTTCGCGGTAGCCGCGTCGGCCAACCTGCCGTCGATCATCATGATACTCTTCTGGAAGAAGACCACGGCCAAGGGCATAGCGGCCTCGATAGTCACCGGCATGGTGTCGGCCATCGGCCTCATCATGTTCTCGCCGTCGATGTACGACAAGTTCGGCCTGAACCCGGCGACGGCGCCGGTACCGCTGGACAACCCCGGCATCATCTCGATACCGCTGAGCTTCCTGGTGCTCGTGGCGGTGTCCCTGTTCACGCAGAAGAAAGAAGCTTCCGCGGCCTGACCTGCGGACTGAAAGGGAAGGGGCCACGCGGCCCCTTCCTTTTTTATTGGCGCCCGTCGGCGGCGCAATTTGGTATAAATATCTAGATGAAGATAGTAGTATTCACGGACACCCACGCCAACCTGCCCGCCCTGAAGGCCTTCGCGCGCGAGATAAAACGGGAGGGCTACGACGCGGCCTTTCATACCGGCGACGCCGTAGGCATAGGCCCGTGGCCGGGGGAAACCCTGGAATTGCTGGAGAGCATACCGCGCCTGCACCTGCTGGCCGGCAATCACGACGCGTGGATGTGCGGCGGTCTCCCCAAGGGCGCGGCGCGCTGGCTGGAGCACCACTACGCCTGGCTGGCCGGGCGCGTGACCCGCGCGCAGGTGGGCGCGGCGTCGGCCTGGCCTTATCTCAGCGAACATGAATTCGAAGGCGTGCGCGCGGCCTTCGTGCACTACGCGCTGAGCCCCTGCGGCCGCCAGGTCTCGCTGCCCATCAGCGACCAGGTGGCCAGCGACCTCGACGCGCTGATAGACCGGCACTCCTCGCTGCTGGTCTTCCACGGGCACCGCCACAAGGCCTCCGACGTAAAGGGGAAGGTGCGCTACATAAACCCCGGGGCGCTGGGCTGCTGGCACAAGCCCGCCGCCCGCTACGCCATAGCACGCTTTCACAAAGGAAAGACCGCCGTGCAGCACAAGGCGGTGCCTTACGACCAGGCCGAGCTGCTAGAGGGCTTCGCGGTCAACAAGGTGCCCGACCGGGCGCTGATACTCTCCTCTTATTTCGCCCGTTAAGACAAAAAAAGACCCGGCCGCTAAGCCGGGTCTCTTTTTTGCCGCGTTCCTGTCTTAGAACGGGAACTTCATGCTGAGCTGATAATGCAGGTTGTCCAGTTCGTCGTTGCCGCCGGTCAGCTTGTACTCGGTCATATGCTTGGACGCCTCAAAGGTGACCGTCACCTTGTCGTAGCACAGCCAGTTGACGTTGGCCAGCGCGGTGGCGCTGCGGGTCCTGGCCGCCGTGGTGGCGGGCGCGGCCGCGGCAGCCAGCTCGGTGTCTACCGGGTTGTCTATGCCGTAGGCCAGGTTATAGGAGAACCTGCCGGCCGGCTTGATGTTGAAGTTGACGAAGCCGCCGGAGGCCTTCAGGGAGGAAGTGCCGTACTGGTTGAGGTTGCCGGCGCCGCCGAGGAAGTCGTAGAGGTTCTGGCCGGTCCACACCTGGCCGTTCATCACCAGCCCGTCCATCAGCGGGACGTTGAAGCCGAAGTCCACCAGCTTGACCTCGCCCTTCTCGTGCGTGGTCTTCTTCCAGACGCCATAGGCGCCCATCAGCGTTAGCTTGGCCTTGCCGAGCTTCAGCTGGGCCTGGGCCTGGGCCTGCGGGGCGCCGGAGGCGGTGCCCTCGGCGTCTATCAGTTTGCGGGTGGGGCGCACTGCGGCGGCGGCGAAGGTCAGCTTGTCGCTGTGCTTGTAGGTGGCGCGCAACTGCGGGGCGCGCATCCAGAGCACGCCGCTGTAGCCCATGGCGAATTCGTTGTTGGTGCCGGAGAATTCCAGGGGGGTCAGGTGCCAGGCCTGGCCTGCGAGGATCTCGACCTTGTCCGCCTTCAGCGTCAGGTAGGCGTGGCGCAGGCGCAGGTCCGAGATGGAGGCGCCGTCGGTGGCGCCGAGGAAATCGGCCTCTATCTTGGCCGCCACTTTGTCGCCGTCGGAGACGTCGAAGCCGAAGCGGGTGCCGCGGGCGCTGATGCGGAAATCCTGCTCGGCGTCCTTATCAGAGAGGACGTAAGAGGCGTAGTCGTCTCCGTACATGCCGTGCGTGTCATAGCTGACGTCGGTCTTTATGTGGCCGTAGAAATTGACCTTGTATTTGGAAGTCGCCGACTCCTGCGCCGCGGCCGTAAGCGGGCAGAGCGCCGCGAGGGTGAGGATAAGTACTGATTTACGCATTGTTGTTAGCTCCTTTATGTGCATCAATGTAACAATAGTTACGATGATACAACTTTGGCGGCGAGGCCCACAAGCGGGGGGGCCGGCGGCCCTTGACCGAGGTCAAGGTTTCATTTATAATTGACCTGTGACCAAGCCGCTAACACTCACGCTGCTGTTCCTCTCTTCCGCGCTCTTCGCCGGCCAGGCCTCCGGGCCTTCCTACCTGCTGCTCTCGCACGACCCGGCCTTCCTCGAGGAAGTCTCTAAAATTTCCGAGCCCGTCTACGCCAAAGGCCGCGCGCGGCTGGTCAGGTTCACCGTGCCCTCAGCGGAGATCCCGCCGGACATAGCGGCCCTGGTCCGCCAGGCGTCCCTGGACGAAATCTATTCCGCGCCGGCCGCCGCCCCTAAAACAAAGACGGTCGATCCCGCCGTTCTCGCGCTGACCTCCAAAGTCAGCGGCGCCCGCCTGATGGGCTACGCCGAGGCCCTGGTCATGACCGGCAAGCGCAGCGCAGGGCAGCTGGACCTTTCTCCCGCTTCCGGCAACCGCCTCGCCATGGATTACATCGCGAACGCTTTTAAGGAAATGGGCTACGAGGTGGAGCGCCAGTGCTACAAGGACCGCAAGGCGGATAAGGAATGCAATATTATCGCCCGCCGCAAGGCAGGGCAGGCCGGCGCCAAAGCCATTTTGGTCGTCGGCCATATGGACTCCGTCGGCCACGATAAGGCCGGCGCCGACGACAACGCTTCCGGCTCGGCGGGCGTGCTGGAGATGGCCAGGATTCTTTCCGGCTACAAGGCCGACCACGACCTCATCTTTGTGACCGCGAACGGCGAGGAGAACGGCATAGCCGGCAGCTACGCCTGCGCCAGGAAACTGAAAGCCTCCGGAGAGCTGTCCTCGGTGGCCTGGGCCATAAACATGGACATGATAGCCTGGAACCGCGACGGGATCATAGAGATAGAGACCAACAAGGAATTTTCGGCCTACGCCGACTGGGTGGCCGGGCAGGCCGCCGTCTACACGAAGCTCAAGCCCTATATCGCCATGCCCGCCTGGGGCAGCGACCATGTGCCTTTCCTCGAGGCCGGGATTCCCACTTACCTTTCTATAGAGCATTGGGAAGACCACAACCCCTGCTACCACAAGGCCTGCGACAAGATGGACACGCTTTCATGGACCTACGCCGCCGACATCGTGCGCCTGAACCTGGCCGTGATAGCGGGCAAGGCGAAACTTACGCCGATACAATAATAGCCACTTAAAACAATAAAAAAGCCCGGCGCGAACCGGGCTTTTTAATTTTCAGTGCGGAGTTAGTGGGACTGAAGAACTTTTACGCCGACCTGGTCCGCCAGGCGGTGGTTGTCCACGAAGGGATTGCGGTTGCCCTGGTAGTCAGCTATCAGCTCGTTGCGGCGGCGCTCGGCGGCGTCGGGCGGGTCCTGCTGGTTCCACCTCAGGAACATCTCCACGCGGCTGGTCCAGAAATCCTTATTGTCCATGCCGTCCTTGATCTTGCGGTCGTGGTAGCGGACCAGGAAATAAAGGAGGGCGCGGGCCACGTCGCCTTTTACCGTGTCGGCGGGCTCGAAGCCCTCGGCGCCCAGTTTGGAGCCGCTGTCGGTGGCGTAGGAGGGGCTGGAAACCTCGCCGAAGGGCTCGCTGCCGCGCATGCCGTTGACGCCTATGAAGGTGGGGAAAATGTGGTGCAGGTCGGACTTCATCGGGGCGGCCTTGTTGAAGAAGCCCTGGGGCCAGGTGTGCTCGGCGTTCATGCCGTCCGAGTCGTGCAGGCCGTCGCCGTTGGCGTCGCCGCGCTCTTTGTAGTCCGCGCCCGAGTCGCTGTCGCCCCCTACGCAGATCTGCGAGTAGAAAGCCACTACGCCCGGTCCGCTGCCGCAGCCCACATTGTCGGCCACGGAGAACATATATCGCTTGGCCTTCAGGTAGTCGGTGCCGGTGCCGGGGGGCGGGTACTCGGTGGCCGTGTGCAGGTACTGGAAGAGCTTCTCGCCCGAAAGGCCGGAGGCCTGGGCCAGGTACTGCGGCTGAACTTTAAGCGGGGGGAGGGGCGCGGGGACCGCCTGCGCGGGCAGGGCGGCTATGAATTGTTCCAGGCTGGGCAGGTCCTGAGCCGAGACTGCACGGTTGCAGGATACCGCTATGGCCAGGGCTGACAAGAGGAGCAGGGCGGTGCGTTTCAAAACGTCTCCGGAATCCGCGATTTAACGCCGAAATAATTATAACATTATTTTTTTAAATAGTTGACAAAAATCAGTAGCAGGGCCAGCCCGTGGTTTGCTATATTAATTTTCAAGGTCCTCATGAAAAAAATCTCCCTGGCACTGCTCTTCCCGGTACTGGTTTCGGCCGCCTTCGCCGGCCCCTTCGAACAGCTGCGCCGCGGCCTGGAGCTGCCGGCCGTTCCCGGGCCGGCGTTCAGCCCTGAAGCCCCCGGCCACCTGCAGGGCGACGGCCGCTTCTGGGTCACCGTGGCCGCGCAGGACAAGTACGACAGGAGCGCCCTCCTTAACGCGGGCCTGGACATAGTCGAGACCGGCAGGTATTCGGTCTCCGGCTTTATCTCCGGAGGCGAACTGGAGCAGCTGGCCGCGAAAGGTTTCCAGGTTAAAAGCCGCCAGTCCATACAGGACTACGCCCGGCAGCATCTCAAGGATTTCCCGCTCAACGACGCGGCCTACCATAATTATAAGGAAACTACGGACCTGCTGGTTAAACTGGCCGGAGAGAACCCGGCCGAAACCTCGCTGTTCTCCATCGGCAAGACCACCGAGGGCCGCGACATCTGGTGCCTGCGCCTGAACCCGGCCGAAAAAGGCGAGACGCCTTCCGCCCGCCCCGCCGCTTTCTTCATGGGCAACCACCATGGCCGCGAGCACCTCTCCAACGAGGTTTCGCTGGCCCTGGCGCGCCATCTGCTGCAAAACAAGAACGCCCCGGAAATACGCAAGTTCCTGGACACCCTCGACATCTATATAGCCCCGATGACCAACCCTGACGGCGCGGAATACGACATCGCCACGGGCAAATACCGCTGGCACCGCAAAAACACCAGGGTGAACGCTGACCAGTCCATCGGGGTGGACCTGAACCGCAACTACGACTCGCTCTGGTGCCAGGCCGGCGCCTCTCATTACCCCGGCTCGGACACCTACTGCGGCCCCTCGGCTTTCTCGGAACCTGAAACGCGGGCTGTCAGGGATTTCGTGCTGGCCAGGCCCAATATCAAGACCCTGATGAGCTACCATTCCTACTCCAGCCTGCTGCTCTACCCCTGGGCGGGCAAGGACAGCCCGGTGGAGAACGAGCGCGACCGCAAGGTCTTCGAGGCCCTGGCTAAGGGCATGACGGCCTACACCGGCTATACCCCGCAGCAGTCCAGCGACCTTTACGTCGCCACCGGCGATACCACCGACTGGGCCTACGCCGCCCGCGGCATCTTCTCTTTTACGACAGAACTGGAAGGCACCACTTTCTATCCGGGTGCCGCCATGATAGAAAAGGCCTCCGCCAAGAACGTGAAGGCCGCGCTGTACCTGCTGGGCGCCACTGACGATCCCTATAAGCTGAGCCGCTAGGCGCCGCAGGAAGACGGGGGGAGCAATGCGGAATATATTTATCGGGGCCCTGCTGCTGGGCGCTTCGGTTGCGCCCTGCGGGGCGCAGTCCGGCGGCGTGGATTTCTTCCAGTCCTCGCTGAGCGAGATCCTGGACACCCCGCTGCTGGCCGCCTCCTACGCCGAGGAAAGGCCTTCCGACGCGGCCGCCGCCGCCTTCGTGGTAACGCAGGACACCATGGAGAAGCGCGGCTACAGAACGCTCTACGAGCTGCTGGCCGACATGCCGCAGTTCCAGCTGCAGCGCAATTCCGACGTGCGCCGCCTCAACCTGGTCTCGGTGCGCGGCATCCCGGGCAACGAGCGCCTGCTGATCCTTTACGACGGCGTGCGCATTACCCCGCCCACCGGGGACCTGTTCGCCATCGCCTCCCAGCTCTCGCTGCGTAACGCGGAGCGCGTGGAGGTGGTGCTGGGCCCCATGTCTTCGGTCTACGGGGCGGACGCCTTCAGCGGCATCGTCAACGTGGTCACGCGCAGCGCCGGCATCTCCGCCGCCGGCATGTCCTACGGCTCCTTCAACGCCCGCTCGGCCGGCTTTATGGCCATGTCCCGCCTGTCCGAAAAAGAACATGCCGGCCCCTACGCCTCCGTTACCTACGTCGACCGCGGCGCCGGGAACCCCAAGCTGCCGGATTATTATAAGGATGACTACGCCTGGTACAATAACCAGTACCAGGCCGGCCTGGCTAAATATCCCGTCCCGAGCACGGTGACCGTTTCCGTCCCGGTCAGCAAATACGACGCCCGGGAGGATTCCTCCTACCTCAACGCCCGCCTGCGACTCGGCAGCCTGGAAATGGGCATCATAAAGATGAAGGAATCGCACTCTTCCTCTATCGGCGTCAAGCCCGAGCTGACCCTCTATACCAAGGACGCGCGCTTCGGCACCGGCCAATGGACCGTCTACGGCCGCCATTCCTACGCCTCTCCCGGAGAAGAATGGAAACTGACCACCCTCCTTTCCTATTACGATTACGAGATAGACCCGGAGAGCAGGTTCATCAACAGCTATTCCGGCTACGACGACGCCTATAAGTACGCCTCCGCGCAGACGGCCACCCTGGAGCAGACGCTCTCCTTCGAGGCGGCCGAAGGCCTGCCGGTGCTGATCGGTTTTACTTATCAGCAGAATTCGGTGCTGCCCTACACGGCGGACCTGGGCCACAAGTTCGAAGCGGAAAGAAGCCCGCTCTCGCAGAATTTCGTCTATAACGGGTCCACCATCCCGGTGGACTTCCACTCCCTGCGCTACAGCAATACCGGCGCCTTCCTGCGGCTGCAGAAGCAGCTGGCAGACGTTTCCCTTTCGCTGGGCCTGCGCTACGACAAGAACACGGCCTACGGCGAAACCTGGAACCCGCGGGCCGGCCTGGTCTGGCGGCCGGGCGGCTCGGAGCGCACGGTGGCCAAACTGCTTTACGGCGAGGCCTACCTGGCGCCGTCCCCGTTCCACACACATAAGCATTTCGGCTCCTTTATCTCCTCTCCCACCGCCTCGTCGGGCTATCACAGTTACTTCTTCCATATCCCCAACGAGAACCTCGAGTCCGAGAAACTGCGTTCATTGGAAGCGACCTTGTCGCATGACGTGGGGGAAAACTTCCGCCTTACCCTGAATCCCTATTACAACGACGTCCACAACCTCATTCAGGACGTGACCATCGGCCCCGGCACTTTCCACGGGGTGGAAGTGGATACGCTGGAGCACGCCCAGAATACGGGCACCATGGAGACCTACGGCGCCACGCTGAAGGCCGACGCCGTCCTGCGCGCCGGCCGCTGGAACCTGGAGCCCTGGGCCGCCTATACGCATTCAGAGGGCAGGCTGGGCAGCGACCCCATACCTTTCAACTCCAGGCATACCCTTCAGGCCGGGGTTTCGGCGGTGCGGGGCGGCTGGGCCATAACCCCCAAGGTGCTGACCCGCTCCTACACCCGCAACCAGGACGGCTCACGCGTGGCCCCTTTCACGGTGGTGGACCTCTTCCTGCGCTACAGCGATTCGGGCAAGGACTCTTCGGGGCTTATCGTCTGGCTCGGGCTGAAGAATATATTGGACCGCCGCTACTATCACGCGGCTTACGGGGGAGGGGCGGACCGCATGGACGGCGCCCCGCAGAACCCGTTCGAAGCCTCTCTGGGATTTACGGGTAAATTCTGATGAAGGAGACCAGTTTCAACGGACTATGCCAGGCAGCCGCGGCCGCGCTGTGCCTTTGCGCGCCGCCGCTCAAGGCCGGCGAACTGGCGGTGGTGCTTTCCTCAAAAGCGGGCCCTTATTCGGAAGCCTATGAGGCTTTCGCAAGCACTCTGAAGCTGCCGGCAGAGCTGCTTGACGCCTCTCCGGACGGCTTCGAGATTCCGGAGGATATCAGGTACGCCGCGGCTTTCGGCGCCCGGGCGGCCGCCCTGAATTACCCTCCGGGCACCCGTCTGGTCTACGCCCTGGCGCCGGTAGCGCCTCACGGGCCGGGCTGGCACGAGATCTCGATGGCGCCTCCGCCCGAGGCGGCCCTGGAGGCCTATAAAACCCTGCAGCCCGGGCTTAAGCGCCTGGCGGTATTCTGGGCCGCCTATCCCGGCGAGAGATACATAGCCGACCTGCGCAAGGCCGGGGACAAAGCGGGGATAGAGATAATCTCCGCCCGGCTTAAGAATCCCGAGTCCCTGCCTGACAGGCTGCGGCGGCTTATGGGGAAAATGGACGCCTTCTGGCTGCTGCCCGACCCCGCCCTGATAACGCCCTCGAGCATAATGCTGCTGGCTGATTTTTCCTGCTCCAACGCCATTCCCTTCTATGCCCCGACCCACGCGCTGATGCTTAACGGCGCCGCCGCTTCTTTCGCGCCCGACTTCGCGCAGTCCGGGGCCGCCGCGGCGCGCGTGCTGGCCGCCATGCGCGGCGGGGCAAGGGTGCCGTCGGTTACTTATCCGGAGAATACGGTACTGCGGGTGAACGAAGCGCTGAGGGGAAAATGCAACTGGCCGCTGGCGAAGAAATAGCGCGTAGTCGCAAAAAGAAAAGGCCCCTTCCGGGGCCTTTTTCTTTTCCGGGTTGCCGGGTCAATGGGCGGTAAAAACCATTTCGCCGATCCTGTCGGCCAGGGCCGGGTTGTCTATGAAGGGGTTGCGGTTGCCCTGGAACTCTTCTACCAGGTCGTTGCGGCGCAGCTCGGCGGCGTCCGGCGGGTCCTGCCTGTTCCATTCCATCAGCATCGGCACGTTCTTGACCCAGAACGAATTGTAATCCATGCCCTGCCTGATGCTGCGGTCGTAATACCGCACCACGAAATACATTACCGCGCGGGCCACATTGCCCTTTACCGCGTCGGCCGGTTCAAAGCCGCCCGAGCCCAGCTTGGAGCCGGCGGAGGTGCTGTAGGTAGCCTTGGCCACCTTGGCGAATTTCAGGTTTCCGCGGCGGCCGTTAGGGGTGACGAAGGTGGGCGCCAGGTGGTGGAGGTCCGCCACCATGGGCAGTTTGCGGTCGAAATAGCCCTGGGGCCAGATATGCTCGGCGTTGATGAAGCCGTCTATTACGCCGTCGTCGTTCATGTCGCCGCGCTCGCCGTAGTCGTTGCCGCTGCTGCTGGCGCCGTTGACGCAGACCTGGGAATAGAAGGTTATAATGCCGGGCCCGCCGTTGCAGCCGATGTTGTCGCCTTTGGAATACATGAAGGCCCTGGAGCCGCTGTAAGAGGGCAGGGCTTTGCTGGGGGCGGGCGCGGTGGCGTCGTGCAGGTAGTCGAACAGCTCTTCGCCGGCCAGGGTTTCGGCCAGGCGCGAGGCATTGCTGAAAACGGGAGCCTCGGGGGCGGGGAGATAGTCGGTATATGAAAAACCCGCAGCGGCCTCTTTGAGGCTGTTCAGGGCGGGCGTTGCGTTGTCCTGCGCTGAAAGCGAGGCAGCGGCATTGAGTATAAGCAGTGTTAGAAGACTTACGAAGCGTTTCAATGTTCCTCCGGCCGATTGACTAAAATCAACTGACTAATATCAATAGTTTAGCCGAATAGGCCTATTCGGCAAGGGCCAAAGGGCCTAGATGTTGTATAGGCCCTTTGGCCTACCTTGAAACCTGCGGATATTTTTGAGGAGGCATGAAAAAGGGCCGCGAGAGCGGCCCTTCTGACTAATTGGTACGCGGTTCAGATATTCAGCAGGCCCCTAATGCCCTCCCAGATTATCTGCACGCCGATGGCGAGCAAAATGAAAGCGGAGATCTTGGAAATAGTCTGCGCCCCGGCGCGGCCCATGCGCCGCAGCAGGTTCTCGGAATAGCGGTAAAAGAAGAAGACGCTGAGGGCGGCCAGGGCTATGCCCGCGGCGTCGCCGGCGAACTTGACCCAGGTGCCGGCACTGAGCAGCGAGCCGGCCGGCACCAGCGTCAGCGTGACGGCGATGGAACCCGGGCCGGCGGTGACCGGCATGGTCAGCGGGAAGAAGGCCCTGGAGGTCATGCGGCCCTTAAGTTCCTCGTGCTCGGCCTGCGAGAACTTGGGCTCGTTGTTGAGCATCTGCCAGGCCGTATTGAAAAGCAGCAGGCCGCCGGCTATGCGGATGACCGGCACCGAGATGCCGAAGATCTTGAGCAGCCAGCCGCCCGCCACCAGCACGGAGAAAAGCAGCATGAAGGTATTCTTGCCTATCAGCCAGGCCAGGCGGTGGCGCTCGTCGTCGGCCAGGGTCCCGGTCATGTCCAGGAAGATGGGCGCCATGGCGGGCGGGTTGAGTATGGGAAAAAGGGCCAGGAAGGCCAGTGCGGCGAAATTAAAAAAGTCGTGGGCCATGGAATATATTATCCCATTTTATCCGCGGCGCCACTAATTTGTATGATTTGGGAACTGATGAGGATAACCCGTCTATCTTCGGAGCGCGACAGGCGCGCGGCGGCGGCCCTGATGGCCGCCTCCGACCCGTGGCTGGCGCTGGGCCTGCGCAAAGAACACTGTCTTAAGACTTTCGGCGTCCCTTACCGCGAAACCTACGCGGCCAGGGAGGGGGGTGAGATAGCCGGGTTCGTGGTCATAACAATGTACGGCACCTTCCGGGGCTACATACAGGTCCTCTTCGTAGCGCCGGGCTGGCGCGGCAGGGGAGTGGGCGAAGAGCTGATGGCCTTCGCCGAGGGAAAAATCTTCGCGCGCTCGCCCAATGTCTTCCTGTGCGTCTCTTCCTTTAATAAAGGGGCTATCAGATTTTACCGCCGGCTTGGCTACCTGAAGGCAGGGGTTATAAAAGATTTCTTTATAAAGGGCAGCGATGAGCTGCTGCTGAGAAAGACCGCGGGGCCGCTGCGGGAATTTAAACCAGGACAGAAAGGAAAAACACATGTCAAACGCTAAGATCTCGTTCCACGGCGCGGCGGGCGAGGTGACCGGCTCCCGGCACCTGCTCGAAACGGATAAAGGCTCGCTGCTGCTGGACTGCGGCATGTTCCAGGGCCACCGCAGCGACGCGGAACGCAAGAACCGCGAGTTCTCCTTCCCGCCCGCTTCCGTCGACGCCGTGCTGCTTTCGCACGCCCACATCGACCATTGCGGCCTGCTGCCCTCCCTTTACCGCGACGGCTGCTCCGGCCCGCTGTACGCCACGCCCGGCACGGCGGAGATTGCCGGCATCATGCTGGCGGACTCGGCCCGCCTGCAGGAGTCGGACGCCAAGTTCTACAACAAGGTCCACGCGGCGGAAAGACTTACCATAGAGCCGCTCTACCGGGAGGAGGACGCCCTGCTGGCGCTCTCTCACCTGCAGCCGAAGGATTATAACGCGGATTTTACGCCGCTGCCCGGCGTGACGGCCCGTTTCCTTAACTCCGGCCACGTGCTGGGCGCGGCCCTGACGCAGTTGGACATCGACAGCGCCGGCGGCCGCCGCCGCCTGCTCTATACCGGGGACCTGGGCCGCCGGGAAGGCCTGCTGATGGAATCGCCGGCAGTCCCGAAAGAAGTCGACTACCTGGTGGTCGAGACCACCTACGGCGGCCGCACCCACGAGAAGATCTCCGACGCCGGCGCAAAGCTGGGCGAGGTTATAAAGCGCGCCGTTAAGAGCGGCGGCAAGATCATCGTCCCCAGTTTCGCGCTGGAGCGCACACAGGAGCTGGTCTTTATCCTCGACCGCCTCTTCCGGGAAAAAGCTATTCCCGAGATCCCCGTGTACGTGGACAGCCCCATGGCCATCAGCCTCACGGAAATCTTTAATAAGCGCCGCGACGACTTTTCTTTTGACGACAAGTTCAAGGCCTACGCCCGCATGGACGGCGACCCGTTCGGCTTCGACTACATCCGCTACCTGCGCGAGACGTCAGAGTCCAAGGCCATCAACAACAAGAAAGGCCCCATGCTCATCATCTCCGCCTCCGGCATGTGCGAAGGGGGCCGCGTGCTGCACCACCTGCGCAACAATATCGGGGGGGAGGAGAACATCGTCCTCCTGGTGGGCTACCAGGCGCAGGGCACCCTGGGCCGCCGGCTGCAGGACGGGCAGAAGAAGGTGAAGATCTTCGGCTTCGAGCACGACGTCGTCGCCAGCATCGAGACCATGCACTTCTTCTCTTCGCACGCCGACCACGGCGACATCGTCTCCTTCGTGAAGGCCGCCAAGCCCGCCAGCGGCGTCTTCCTGGTGCACGGCGACCCCGAAGCCCGCGCCGCCCTCACCGAGGCCCTCTCCAAAGAAGGCATCCAGAACATCAAGTCCCCCAACATGGGCGAAGAATTCGAACTGACCTGACTTCGTCATACAAAACACAAGAAGCCCCGAAAGGGGCTTCTCATATTTAGGCGGCCTACCGCAGGGGGCAGGAACGAAAAACACGCTCGGCCACACCGTGGCCTCGCTCGGTGCTCGCCCGCCGGGCTATGCAACCGGCGGGCTCACCGACGGTTTTTCTTATCCTGCCCCCTGCGGTCTCCGCCAGATTTTCTCAAGTTAGTAGGCGAAGAAATACACGGAGGGGTGGCAGGGGTGTTGGCCACCGAACCCTTTGGGGAAGGGGGGGCCCCAGCACTTTAGCGCGTGAGTCAAAGTTGATTACTTAGGAAAACACAAAGAGCTAAAGAAACAGACTAAAGTGCTAGGGGGGAAACCGCGCAACAGGTTCCATCTTCCAGGGTTCGGGGGCTAATACCCCTGCCAGGCCCCCGACTGGGCTTCTCGCGGCTCCCATTGCGGTATATGGGGTAACAGAGGGGGCGGAAAATAGAATATAATATAGATATATATGAAACGACTGCTCAAAAAAATCGGGACCAAGGCGCTGCACGTGCTGGGTCTCAAGAAAAAATCCGGCTTCTACGGGCTCGGCATCGCCCCCAAGCTGATGGAAATACTCGACGCCAAAGGCTTCGTAACCCCGACGCCCATACAGGAAAAGTGCATACGCATCGCCACCGAAGGCAAGGACATGGTCGGCATCGCCCAGACCGGCACCGGCAAGACCATCGCCTTCTCCATCCCCATGATACAGCGCCTCGCGCAGGGCCCCGGCAAGGCGCTAGTCCTGCTGCCCACCCGCGAGCTAGCCGTGCAGGTGGCCGAAGTCTGCCGCGAATTCGCGCCCGCCTTCAACATGGGCGTAGCCTGCCTCATAGGCGGCGAAGGCAAAGAGTCCCAGCTGCGCGACCTCAACCGCAAAGCCCGGATCCTCATCGGCACCCCCGGCCGCGTCTACGACCACATAGAGCGCGGCGCCGCCAAGGTGAACGACGCCCGCATCCTCGTTCTCGACGAAGCCGACCGCATGTTCGACATGGGCTTCGCCCCGCAGATCAACCGCATCATCCGCGAGCTGCCGACGCAGCGCCAGACCATGCTGTTCTCCGCCACCATCCCCGACGAAGTCATGAAGCTCGCCAGCCATCATATGAAGCTGCCCATCCGCATAGAGGCGGCCAAGTCCGGCACCGCCGCGGCCAACGTAATCCAGGAGCTTTACGTCGTGCGCAGCGGCATGAAGCCGCTGCTGCTGTCGAAGCTGCTCGAGAAATACACCGGCACCGTGCTCATCTTCGTCGAGACCCGCTACGACGCCGCCAAGGTGGCCATGATCCTCGAGCACATGAACCACCACGTGGCCGAGATCCACTCCGACCGCACCATGGGCCAGCGCAAGGACGCCATGGAAGGCTTCAAGTCCGGCAAGTACCGCATCCTCGTGGCCACCGACATCGCCGCCCGCGGCATAGACGTAACCGGCATCGAGGCGGTGATAAATTACGAAATGCCCGCCGAGGACGACGCCTACGTGCACCGCATAGGCCGCACCGGCCGCGCCGGCCAGCCCGGCCGCGCCATCACCTTCGCCACGCCCGAGCAGGGCGGCGACGTGCGCAGCATCGAGACCCTCACCGGCATCCCCATGAACCAGGTGACCCATCCCGAAGTGCCCGCCGAGACCCTCTGGGGCTACGACAAGGCCGCCGGCGGCCGCGGCTGGAACCAGCGCTCCGCGCGCAGGCCCTCCGGCGGCGGCGGACGCGGCAGGCGCCGCTGAGTTCAGGCGCAACAGAAAAAGGCCGCCCACCCGGGCGGCCTTTTTCTTTTAGGCTCCGCGCTCACTCGCCTTTCTGCGTATTGGCCTGCCTGTAAAGCTTGTCAAACTCGGCCTGGTAGGCGTTCACGTATTCCGGCTCGGTGGTGAAGATGGTGTTCTCTGTGTTGCTGTTCTCGGCGGTGGCGGTCCAGTTGAAAGAGCCGTTTATCAGCAGCTTGCCGTCGAGCACGGCGAACTTGTTGTGCATCTGGCCTTTCTCCAGCCGGCCCTCCTTGAAGCGCAGCTGCATGCGGCTGGCCTTGGCCTCCTGGAAGAACGGGAACTTCTGCCCGGCGAAGAGCATCAGCTTCACGCGCACGCCGCGCGCGGCCGCGCGCTTCATCGACTCCATGATATTGGCGGAGGTGAAGGTGAACATCGCCAGGTCCACTTCGGACCGGGCCGCGTCTATGGCTTTCACGATGGCGGCCTCGGTGCCGCCGCGGGGGGAGAAGATATAATCCGGCAGCAGGGTCCCGTTAAAATTCACGTCGGGAGTGGGGTCGGAGGGCGGGGGAGTGGGCTTGGCCGCGGCCGCGCCGGGCTGCGCCGCGGGCCGCGCCTGCGCCCACATCCAGTCGAAATTCCTGCCGTAGCCGCTTACGATATCCTGGTCGGCCACGAACATGATGTTCTCATAGCTGAAGCTTTCGGCGAAGCCGCTCCAGTTGGCCGAGCCGGTCTGCAGCAGCGCGCCGTCGAAGATGGCGTACTTGCAGTGCATGGCGCCCGAGCCGCCGCGGCCGTCCATCATGCGCGTCTCTATGCCGGAATCTATCACGGCCTTTATCTGTTTGCCCGCCTGCGGGATCACGTGCGCCTCGTCGAACAGCACGCGCACCTTCACGCCGCGCGCCCGCGCCTGCACCAGCGCGTCCACGGCCCCGTCTATCTGCAGGTTGTAAAGCGCCACGTCCAGCGTGCTGCGCGCGCGGCCTATCGCTTCCACTATCGGTTTGGCCAGCGGCTCTTCCTCGGTAAAGATGTAGGCCGGCAGGCCGCTCCAGTCATAGCGGCCGGGGACCGGGGCGGGGGTATAGAAAGGCGGCGATGCCGGCACTTCCACTGGCGGCAGTGTTCTGAGGGCTAAAGTTTCAAGCGGGGCGGGGGAAGCCGCGAAAACCGCGGGGACGGCGAGCAGCAGCAGCAGCAGGGACTTGGCCAGTTTTTTCATAGTTCTCCGTTTAACCTGTAATATACTTTAGCTCTTAAAGCCGCGCTGAGGCAGAGGCTTAAGCCCCACGGAGCCGGCGGCTTTGGGCCCACGCGGGGCTAGGGCTTTAGGCCGATGGCGGCCGGGCCGGATTTGGTATATAATGTAAACGGTATGAAGAAAAGCGCCGAAATAACAGTACGCAAGATCTCCCGCGAGAGCGGGGAATGGCGCACCCGCTACGAGGCTTTCTATTCTGATTGCGAGATAAAGCGCGTGGACAAACTGGATCACGCCTACTTCGCCGCCTACGCCGCCGACGAGATCGCCGGCCACAGCGTGGTCTACCTGGAAAATGAGCGCTGGGTAATGGACGGGCTGAGGGTGAAGCCGGAATTCCTTTCGCGCGGCATAGCCAAGAAGCTTACCGAGGCCCGCATCCGCTACGCCATAGAACGGGGCGCGAAAGAGATCTGGTACGCCTGCGACGACGGCAATCTGGTCACCATCTGCTGCCATTTGCGCTACGGCTTCGAGAAGGTCTGCCCGCACGAGGGCCACTGCACCGCCGCGACGGCCCACTGGTACCGCCTGAAGGTCGCGCCCGCTTTATTTAAGAAATTTCCCGCGCTCAAGCCCGGCCGGGCCTGAGTTCATTCTACCCCGTATACTTCCTGCTTCTCCAGGGCCGCGGTCACGGCCTTAGCCCTCACGAATCTCAGGTATTCCCTGGCCTGGTCGCTCAGGATGCCCATGGAAACCTCTACCCTTTCGCCGGGGCCCAGCGGCTCGCTGTGGCCGTAGGGGCGCGACCAGATGACGGCGCCGGCCTCGTCCCTGAAGACGAGCGTGCCGTTGAAGGCGAAGAACCGGCGGTTGGACCGGTTCTCGAATTCCATATAGAGCTTGATGCCGAGTTTTTCCTGTCCGACGATCTGCTTCTTCTTGAGGAAGGTCACGCCCACCGGGTTCTCCGGCAACTTCTTCTCCGCCGCGGGCGCGGCGGAGGAGGGGGCGGCTCCGCCTTCCAGCTTGGTCACGCGTTTCTCCACCTTCGTGACGCGCTTCTCAAGCCCGGTCAGCCGCTTCTCGTTCTTGGTCTGTGAGAAAACGGGGCCGGCAGAGAGGAGCAGGGCGAGCAGCAAAAATCGCATTTAACTATTATACTACTGTCCGCGCCGCTCCATATATGGGATAATGACATATGACCGATAAAACACAACCCCCCGCCGCAGGCTTTTATGGCCTCGGCATAGCCCCCAAGCTTCTCGAAGCCCTGGACAAGCTTAATTTCAAAGTCCCGACCCCGATACAGCAGAAGGCCATCCCGCCCGCCGCCGAAGGCAAGGACATGGTAGGCATCGCCCAGACCGGCACCGGCAAGACCATCGCTTTCGCCATCCCGATGATACAGCAGCTGGCCGCCAAGGAAGGCAAAGGCCTGGTGCTCGTGCCCACCCGGGAGCTGGCGCTGCAGGTGGCCGAAGTGGTGCGGCAGTTCGCCCCGCTGCTCGGCATGCAGACCGCGGTAGTGATAGGCGGCGAGAGCCTGGGCCGCCAGCGGGCGGACCTGTTCCGCAAGCCCCGCATCATCATCGCCACCCCCGGCCGGCTGATAGACCACATCGCCCAGCGCAACGTAAATCTGGCGGACGTGAAGGTGCTGGTGCTCGACGAGGCGGACCGCATGTTCGACATGGGTTTCGCCCCGCAGATAAACAAGATCATAGCGGTGCTCCCCAAAGAGCGGCAGACCATGCTGTTCTCCGCCACCATGCCGGAAGCCATAATGAAACTGGCCAGCCACCACATGAAGCTGCCCACCCGCATAGAGGTGGCCCGCTCCGGGACCGTGGCCGACAGGGTGGAGCAGGAGCTCTTCATCGTGAGCCGCGGCGACAAGAACGCCCTGCTCTCCAAGCTGCTGGACAAATACTGGGGCAGCGTGCTGATGTTCGTGCGCACCAAGCACAACGCCAAGAAGATCGCCCGCGCCATCCGCGAGATGCCGCACAGCGCCGCCGAGATCCACTCCAACCGCTCTCTCGCCCAGCGCAGGGAAGCCCTGGAGGGCTTCAAGTCGGGCAAGTACCGCGTGCTGGTGGCCACCGACATAGCCGCCCGCGGCATAGACGTGACCGGCATAGAGCTGGTGATCAACTACGACCTGCCCGACGAGGACGAGAACTATATACACCGCATAGGCCGCACCGGCCGCGCCGGACAGCCCGGCCGCGCCATCACCTTCGCGGCCCCGGACCAGGGCGCCGACGTCAGGAACATAGAGCGCCTCATGCGCATGCAGCTGCCCGTGTCCGTGCACCCCGACATCCTGCCGGCCAGCTTCGGCTTCAAGCACAACGGCTCGCGCCGCCCGGCTGGCGAGCAGCGCCCTGCCGGCGCGCCCCGCCCCGCCGGCGGCAGGCCTCCGCAGCCCGGCGCCGAGGCCGTGGAAGTGCAGCGGCCCCGCCCGCAGCAGCTGTCCGTGCCGGAGTCGCACCTGCCCGACCCGGGCGAAGTGAATTATAACCGCGAGCAGCAGCCCCGGCCCCAGGCCCCGGCCAGGCGCCCTCAGCGCCCCGGTCAGCGCCAGGCCCAGGGACGCCCCGGCTTTAACCGCGGTCCGGAAGGCACCCGCTCAGGCCCCCGGCGCGCGCAGTCAGGCCCGCCGCGGGGCGAAGGCCCCGCCCGCGGCCGGAGCAATCCCCAGGGCAGGCCCGACCAGCGGCGCGACGGCCGCCCGGGTTACGGTTCCAGGACGGGCAGCGCCCGCCCGGGCCCCAACCGCTACGGCGCGGACCCCGCCAAGAACAGCCGCATAGTCAGCCTCTCGCCTTATTTCGACAAAGAGGAACCGCGCCGCGGACGCGACGCGCGCCCCGCCCGGCCCGACAACCGCCAGGCCCCTCCGCCCCAGCAGGGGGGAGGCAACTGGTTCAGCCGCTTCCTGAAAAAGAAAAAAGAGGATTACAAGAAAGAGTAAACCCCTCAAGTCCCCCGGCCCTGCCGGGGGACTTTTTTTTGCCTCTTGCCCTTTATTTTTTAGTATATTTCTTTCAATAGGGGGAGCCATGGCAGCCGCCGGCGAAGACATCTACAAGCGCTACTTCGACATCCTGCCCACACTGATGGGCACGCTGGGCTTTGACGGCCGCTTTGAGACCGTCAATAAGGCCTGGCAGACGCAGCTCGGCTTCGCTCCCGCTGAAATGGAGGGCAAGCCCTGTCTGGAGTTCATACATCCCGAGGACCGCGAGCGGGTCGCCGAACACCAGCGCAAGATCCTCGACGGCGCGGGCCAGGCCCTCTTCGAATGCCGCATGCGCTGCAAGGACGGGGGCTATAAGTGGCTCCTCATGCGCTGCGCGGCAGACCGCGAAATAAAACTTGTATACTCCGTAGCCACCGACATTTCCTCCCGGAAAGAGACTGAAGCGTCCCTCAGGGACAGCCGGGAGAACCTGCAGCATTTGCTCGAGCAGGCCCCTATCGCCATAGGCATAAGGGACAAGGCCGGCGACCTTAAATTCATAAACAGGAAATTCACCGAAGTCTTCGGCTATACGGCCGAGGAGATCTTTCACTTCCAGGACTGGTGCAGGCTGGCTTACCCTGATCCTGCCCTGGTAGAAACTTACCGGGCGCAATGGAACGCCAGCCTTGAAGCCGCCGGCCGCTCGCCTAACGGAGAGATCCCGGCCGGTGAATACCGCGTCACCTGCAAGGACGGCTCGGTCAAGACCATAAATCTTTACGGCCTCATTACCGCGGAGAAAGACCTGGTGGGAATGTTCGAGGACATAACCCGGACGGCTGAGATCATAAAATCCCTGCGCGAAAGCGCCGCGACACTTCACGACATCTTGAACAACTCGCCGCTGCCGATGGGCGTACAGACCCCGGACGGCAGGATAGAATATTTCAACCCCAGGTTCACGCAGACCTACGGCTATACCCCGCAGGACGTTCCTGACAGACAGACCTGGATGCTCAAGACCGCCCCCGACGAAAAATACCGTGCCGAGCTGACGGCTAAATTCGACGCCGCGTACGCCAAAGCCCCCGCCGCGGGAGGGCAGCTGGAAACCGTAGACTGCCTGGTTACCTGCAAGAACGGTGAGGTCAAGAACGTCTCTATCGCGGGCATGATCGCGAACGGAAAAGTGGTGGCCGTTTTCGAGGACAACACCTCGCGGGTCAGGACGGAGCAGGCTTTGCGCGAAAGCGAGGGCACGCTGCGCAAGATAGTAGACAGCGCCCCGATGTCCATGGCCATAGTGGCCCTGGACGGCACCATCGAATATATCAATCACAAGGCCGAGGAAACCTTCGGCTTCCCGCACTCGG
>Ga0209212_1002087_pt1 | contig 29713 bp, 21 predicted proteins | sample RifGroC2_FD_183996 | JGI IMG/M metagenome (GOLD analysis project Ga0209212, IMG submission 183996) | Groundwater microbial communities from Rifle, Colorado, USA - Groundwater C2 (SPAdes) (version 2) | ecosystem: Environmental > Aquatic > Deep subsurface > Groundwater | place: Rifle, Colorado... | reverse complement strand
TGTCTGTACAACACATATAAAAGATTTAACCACAAAAAATGAAGAAATCAAAACTATCAAACTTGAACTTCGATTCAAGGAAAAAACTATTACCGACCTTTTGGACCGTCTCTCTATGAAAGATCAGGAAATTGGGAAACTCACAGATGAACTTCATGCGGCCCAGGAGACAATCGAAGAACTAAAAAGCGATATAGAAAAACTCCGCGAAGTCGACGTACAGATGGAAGAAAAGAAGGCAGAAGTTGATAATCGCATCGAAGAAACGATCACAACAAGTTCTCCGGAAGCAACACCAGAGGTTAATTCAAAAAGTACAGAAGAGCAAAAAACAGAATAATTTTAAGATATCCCAAACTATGCCAGGCGAAAAAATATTAGTCATAGATGATGACGCAAATATCCTGGAAGTCCTCCAGATGCGTTTAAGATCGTGGGGTTATCATATCACAATTGCTAGAAACGGTAAAAAGGCAAAAACAATACTGTCCTCCACTCCCTGCAATCTCGTTATAATCGATTTGCGGCTATCCGAAGAAAACGGTATCGAACTTATGGAAGAGATCGTTGGTTATTATCCAAATCTTCCGATCATTATCCTGACGGCGCACGGCAGTATTGAAAGTGCCGTTGAAGCCATGGGAAAAGGGGCTTATAGTTACATTACCAAACCATTTAACAATGAAGACCTTTTGCTTCATATTAAAAAAGCCCTTGAAAAGCAGCAACTAACAAAAGAAATCGAACGTCTCAGAAACCAGCTTGATGAAAGTCAAGACTTTAAACGCATTATTGGTAATGATAAACGGATGAAAGAAATCCTTGAAAAGGTCTCAAAAATCGCCAAAACTGACTGTACTGTTGCTATTTATGGTGAAAGTGGAACAGGAAAGGAACTCATTGCAAGGGCTATCCATCACAAAAGCAATCGCACGAAAGGTCCATTTATTACCTTAAACTGTGGCGCCATCCCGGAGGGTTTATTGGAAAACGAATTCTTCGGACACATCCGTGGAGCATTCCCGGGTGCTTATGAATCTAAAGAAGGACTATTCGTACAAGGAGACGGAGGCACTATTTTTTTAGACGGAATTGGTAATACATCACTGGCCTTGCAGGTCAAACTTCTAAGGGTATTACAAGAAAGAGAAGTTAAACCAATTGGTGGTACAAAGAGTGTTAAGGTCAATGTAAGGGTCATCGTAGCCTCTAATACAGATATACAAAAGGCTGTAAACGAAGGAAAATTTCGTGAAGACTTATTTTACAGAATCCATGTCGTGCCCATTTATATCCCTCCTCTTCGCGAAAGAAAAGACGACATCCCTTTATTGGCTACCTATTTTATGACGGGATTTAGTAAGCTACTTAAAAAAGATATAAAAGGGTTTACACCTGCAGCTATTCAAAGAATGATGCTTTACGACTGGCCGGGTAATATACGCGAATTGCAGAGTAAAGTCGAACACGCCGTTGTTATGGCTAATACCGATATTATAGCAACAGAGGACCTCTTTACCAGCGCAAATACTCTCAAGAACAACTTCAATTCATACAGAGATGCCAAAGAAAGATTTGAATGCGAATATCTTGAAAATCTTTTAAGAATAAACAAAGGAAACATCACAAATGCTTCAAAAACGGCGAAACGTTACAGAGCCGATATCTATAAACTGATCAAGAAATATAATATAAATCCTGAAAATTATAAAAATGATCTTAGTTCAACTAACACCGAAAAGTTTTGCACCTAATCAGAACTAATCAAAAACCATTATTCGAGATATTTTGAACTGTATGCAATAACATACACAATGAAAATAAACAACAAGAATTTTATTGAAATCAAATTGTATTAACAATAATATGGGAACAGCGGTCAAGGGCTATACTGAGAGCGTTCTCGGTGGTTTGACTTAAGTTTCCTAAAGATGTGGGGAGGAGAAGGACATGTTAAAGAAGTTTGGTTATGGTTTAGTTGTTGCAGGCGCATTGATGTTGGGCGTTGGTGTTGTAAATACAGTGTTTGTTGGCTCAGCTATGGCAGAGGAAAAGGCATGTGACAAGTGCAAACATTTGCCGTCAAAGCCTGAAAAAGATTGCAAGTGCGAATGTCACGCTGCAAAGAAGTAATTTTGCTAGCGTTAAAACAAAGCAAAAACAAGGTATATAAACAAAAGCAAAAGGCAACTCATTTGAGTTGCCTTTTGCTTTTTCAAAAATACTCTGTTAATCCAAATTGTTCGGAAATGCATCAAAACAACTAGACAAAGAGGGACATTAAGGACGTTCCGAATTGACGTTTACTAGAGTTTTTATTACGTCATCATAGCACTTTCCACAACTCTGCACTCCTATACATCTTTCATTTTTAGAAATAGACGTTAAGGTTATCTTTAAATATTCTTCAGGTAAACATCCAGGCACCCTATCTGCCCATTCTATAATAGAAACACCATTTCCAGAAATTATTTCATCACTCCCTATATCTAGCATATCCTGAACACCTTCTAATCGATAGGCATCAAAGTGAAAGATAGGGATACGTCCTTCATATTTATGTATTAGTGAAAATGTCGGACTCTTTACGGCACGTCTATCTTTAACACCCAAACCCTGAACGATACCTTTTACAAGGGTCGTCTTTCCGGCGCCAAGTTCACCTACAAGGGCAATCACATGCCCTGCCGCTAATAATCTACCAAGCTTCTCACCAAACTTTATCGTTTCATCCGCACTGGAAGTTTTAAACATTAATTTTCCCCATTTCATGGCTTGAGATGTTCATACCCTTGAGGTTTTATACGACGTGTCTTACCATCCAAAAATTTCATCTGAATACCGCGACCACGAGTGATTTCTCCAATGCAACTGATCATCCCCCTGTCAAAGAAATGCGATGCCATAGCCTTCTTCGCCTGACCTTTCGATAAAGTAAACAACAATTCATAATCCTCCCCATCAGATAATGCGTGGTAAAGCGGTGTATTCTCGCTTTTCTCTGCCATTTTTACCGCCGCTTCTGATACAGGAATCTGATCTTCGTACAGGATGGCGCCTACCCTGCTTTCTTCCAGGATATGATTTAAATCTGCAGTCAACCCATCGCTAATATCGATCATGGCATGAATCGTAAAGTTTTTGTTCAAAATAAGTCCTTCTTTTAATCGCGGCTCAAAACGAAGATGCTTCCCAAGAAGCGATCCACCTAGCGTTCCGGTTACCAGAATCATATCACCCACTCTTGCTCCTGAGCGTCTGACTGGTTTTAATCCTTCATCTCTCCCTAACATGGTCACATTAATACACAAAGGACTATGTCCACTAATAATGTCTCCACCCGCAATCTCGATGTCATATTTATCTGCAATACTCCATATCCCTTTATAGAGTTCCTGTGCAAATTTTTCAGTGGTATGATCGGGGAAACAAATAGAAACCACTGCAACCGTAGCCTGGCATCCCATAGCTGCCACATCACTGATACTGCACGCAATTGCTTTTCTACCAACGTCACGGACGGTGCATTTTTCAAGATCAAAGTGTGTACCATCCACTAACATATCAGTCGTAATGAGGCATAGTTTGTAAGAAGAAACATTTATTGCAGCACAATCGTCTCCGATGCCCACAATAACGTCTTTACGCCTTTTCTGCCTTTCCCGAATCCATTGTATGAATGAAAATTCACCCATGGTAAAACCTTTATTACTGTTTAGTCCCAAAATATTCTATCGTGTAAAATGTTATCCTTATCTCATGCTAATCCTGTCTAAATATAATAACATCTTTAACTTACTTGACTCAACATTTTAAATTTATTAGTATGTATCCTTTAATTATGGACGCAGATGAACACAGACTTCGTCGTGATGGTTCGACAGACTCACCATGAACGGCACTGCATCCTGAGCCTTCGGCGTGAGCTCAGTCGAACGCTTGTCGAAGGATCAGTCGAACGATTATCAGGATTACAAAAATTTATCATAATGCAAAACCAATCAAGCACATCCATAATTAACAATAATGCTTCTAAAGTAAATGCGCTAAAGTTCATCGTATTACTTGGCGTAGTGAGCCTCTTTGCAGATATAACATACGAAGGCGCCCGCAGCATAAACGGTCAGTATCTGGCCATATTGGGAGCAAGTGCAACCACGGTGGGAATTGTTGCAGGATTCGGTGAGCTAATAGGATATAGCCTGCGACTTGTCTCCGGATATATCAGCGACAGAATTGGAAGATATTGGGCAATCACGTTGTTTGGCTACACCTTGAATATGCTGGCAGTACCAGCCCTGGCTCTGGCAGGACGCTGGGAAATTGCGGCCGTTCTTATAATTATGGAACGCATAGGAAAGGCAATTCGAACCCCGGCGCGCGATGCCATGCTTTCCTATGCAACCAAGGAGATTGGAAGGGGAAAGGGTTTTGGATTGCACGAGGCGTTAGACCAGATTGGAGCAGTGCTTGGACCGCTTATCGTTGGTGGAGTACTTTATTTTAAAGGAGGCTATCGGACGAGCTTTGTTACGCTGCTTGTACCGGCATTCATGGCAATAAGCGTGCTCGTGACAGCCCGATGGTTGTACCCTCAACCACGGAATCTGGAAGTGGCTCAGCCTGAATTGGAGACAAAGGGATTCCCCAAAAAATTCTGGCTTTATCTCACTGCCGTTGCACTGATTGCCGCAGGCTATGCAGACTTTCCACTGATTGCATACCATTTTAAAAAAGTATCCATTGTTTCAGACACCTGGATTCCTGTATTTTATGCTATTGCGATGGGCGTTGACGCCATTGCAGCGCTTTTATTCGGATACCTGTTCGACCGCAAAGGTATTTCTATATTGATTATTGTTTCTCTATTCTCAATGCTTTTTGCCCCGCTGGTTTTTTTAGGCGGTTTCGCCTTTGCCCTTGCTGGTATGGCGCTGTGGGGAATGGGCATGGGGGCACAGGAATCCATCATGAGGGCTGCAATTGCAGATATGGTTCCCATAAACAGGCGAGGCACAGGCTACGGCATTTTTAATACAGGTTATGGAATCTTCTGGTTTCTCGGCAGCGCATTAATGGGACTTCTCTACGACATCTCCCTTATGTCTCTTATTATTTTTTCAGTTGCGGCGCAGCTTGCCTCAATCCCTTTGCTTGTACTGGTCAGAAAAAAGTCAGACTAATCCTTTGTTAAATTTAAAAAGGCAGTAATCTATGACAACTAATTTCAAAGGTAATTTCTCGGCTACTGCGATTGGCAGCCTTCCACATACAGATGCCGATGTGGCTTGCGATATCATGTTCAAGTCGCTCCCCGAAATCCCCTGCTGGCCGCAGTTGCCAAGGCGCAGTATATACGAAGATATGTGCATTCAATATACTGAAGGGCTGCCATGTAGCGCTGTTAATGTAAGTGAAAAGACAATAAAAATTGATGTTTCTCAAGACATCTCTGGCGCGCTGGAAGCTTTCTATGATGCCTATCTAAAGAACGATCCTGATCTGTTCCAGGTAAGCCGTGATTATTCGGTTGGATTCCATGCCATGATCGAACGACTCAACAAATCTCCCCAAAAATCTATTCGTGCAATAAAGGGACAGGTCGTTGGCCCAATTACCTTAGCCGGCTCTCTAAAACTTTCTACGGGTATTACTGCCCTGTACAGCGAAGAATTCTTTGATGTTATTATTAAGTTAATGTCAATGAAGGCATACTGGCAGTTTACGAAGTTATCACAATATGGCCTACCTGTCATTATCTTTGCAGACGAACCTTATCTTACAAGCTTTGGTTCGGCCTTTATGAACATCAGACGGGAAAGGGCAATCAGCGCCCTTAATGAGGTCTATGACACCGTTCAAGCCCATGGTGGATTAACAGGCACTCACTGCTGCGGCAATACGGACTGGGCCATGCTCATGGAATCCAAGGTCGACTTCGTCAGTTTTGATGCGTATGAATTTATGGATAAATATCTGATGTACTGGCGTGAAATAAAGGCATTTCTTGACAAAGGGGGCTATTTGGCATGGGGTATTGTCCCAACTTCTTCGAAGATAACCAGCGTTTCATCAGACGATTTGGTAAAGAAACTGGAAGAAGGTATCCAGTTTCTTGTTAATAAGGGGTTATCGAGAACATTACTCAAAGAAAGGTCTATCATAACCCCCAGTTGTGGCGCAGGAACATTGACGATTAATGAAGCGGAACGAGTAATGACACTAACTCATGAGTTATCAATGGTAATGAAAAGTTAATTTCTTAACAAGATTTATGATTTACGAATTACGATTTTAAATTGAAAATTCGCAAATCTGAAATCGTAAATCTAAAATTTTATCTGTGGCTTTACACAAACCTGTGCATTATATAAATGTCAACCAAACCGAGCTTCCTGTGGTTAAATGTCTTTGGAACGGTACCGACAATCTTAAATCCGAGTTTTAACCACAACTGGATTGCAACGATATTTGTACTCACCACAAAATTAAACTGTATCGCCGAAAAACCGAGTTTTTTCGCCTGTTTTATGGAATGATTCCCCATAGCTTTGCCTATCCCCTGCCCATGGGCATCCGGATGTACCATATAAGCCGCATTTGCGACATGTCCACCAAGACCAGGTTGATTTTTCCTCAAAATGTATGTCCCAAGAATTTTGTTATGTAATTCAGCAACGTACGTGTGAACACAGGACGACATCCATAAGGCCTTGCAATCCTCCTTGCTTGCCTTTGGATCAAAGGCAAAGGTATCGCCCTTTCCAACCACCTGATGAAAAATATCCCATATATCCTCAAAGTCCGTATCTTTTGCCTTCCGTATTTTTATCATGTAAGCGCTTCTGGATTTACACAATTTTTCGGCTTTTGTTTGTTTAACACAGCAACAATATTCTCCGCAGCCATTACAGCCATTTTGGTGCGGGATTCCACCGTGGCGCTGCCGAGATGCGGCGCTAACACGACATTATCCAGTTCCGCAAGACCTGGCTTCAATTTTGGTTCTTCCTCATAGACGTCCAACCCTGCGCCTGCAATCTGTTTATTTTTCAAGGCATTTACCAATGCTGCTTCATCAATTACTGAACCACGTGCGGTATTGATGAGATATGCCGTCTTTTTCATTAAAGAAATCTCTTTTGCGCCAATCAAGTGTCTTGTCTTTTCAGACAGAGGGGTATGGATAGAAATAAAATCCGATTCTTTCAGCAACGTTTCCAAATCAACTCTTTTGGCGCCAAGCATCTCTTCCAGCACGGCATTCCTATTAGATTGCGTAGTATAAAGTACTTTCATACACCATCCCCTCGAACGCATAGCCATAGCCGTCCCAATCCTGCCAGCGCCGATAATGCCAAGTGTTTTCCCTACAACATCCCTGCCCAAAAGAAACATGGGCGCCCAACCCACAAACTTGCCTACACGGGTAACTTTATCGCCTTCAACAATTCTCCTTGCTATGGAGAAAAGCAGTGCCCATGCCATATCAGCCGTACTATCCGTCAAAACACCCGGCGTATTGGTTACAACGATCCCCTTAGCCGTTGCAGCTTTAATGTCAATATTGTCGTATCCCACAGCATAGTTGGCAATAACTTTCAGACTCTTTGCCTCACTCATCAAGCGTTCATCTATCCTGTCTGAAAGCATGGTAAGTATCGCATCCCTGCCTTTTACCTGCATTAGAAGCTCATCATAAGTCAATGGACTGTCGTGTGGATTTACTTCCACCATTCGGCAAAACTTCTTTAAGAGATTTATTCCTTCCTCAGGAATCTGTCGTGTGACATATACTTTAAATGACATCTACAATTCCCTTTTAAATGTACATCTTGTGTGCCTTGATATATCGTATCAATTTAGTGTTTTGAAAAATTAAGCCCTGTTAAGGGCGTACTGTTTGTAGCAATTAATCGTTAAGATACGATTAGCTCCGTAGGAGCGACCTGTATATGATTGATATGCAAACAGGTCGTTCCTAACGGAGCTAATATCTGTTATGGCATCCTATCTTGCTACAAACAGGTTGCTCCTGACGGAGCTCATGATTGATAAATTTTTCAAAAGACTAAATTGATACGATATATCAATAGTATTACTTTTGTAAAAACTTCTTTTTTTAGGAAAGTTTTTTTACCCCCCCATTGCGAAGGGGGGGGAAAGAGAGGGGTCTTTTTGTTTGCGGCATTGCAGCGCTATGAATCATTTACAATATTCTTTGTACAAAATCATATAGTCCATAATCATTTTTATCGCCTCAGGACGTAAATCCTGCCGAAGCTCTTTATTTTTTAAGACTTCTTCTGTAAGCCGCCACACCTCACACCAATCATAGTCCATAGCCTTTTGTCCTCTTGTAAGAGCCAGAATAATCGAAACCGTAAAACTCTCTTTTATCACCTTATGTGCTTCTTCAAGTATTGGCAAAGCCTTCTCCGGATGAAAGTAATCATCCATTGCCGTTAAATAACCCATGCAAAATATCTCATCTACGCTGAGGAATTCCGTATCCAATTCTGCAACTGACACGTGATATAATAACGCCAGGTAATATGCATATAATTCCGCATTATTTTTTCCGTCGAATCTCCACGAAAGGGCATTGATCACCGCTGCCTTAACATCTATTGGTTTTTCCGGAGACGTCAGGAACTCGGCAATTTCTAAACCCATCACACCTTCCAGGTGTGCCCTTTCCACCATCTTAACATCCAGATACGCCTCGTAAAACTTGGTAGCAGTAATCGGCGAATCCGCATGGCTAGTTGTTGGGAATGAAAACAGTACGTTTAATAAAAGACCTACCCATAATATTTTTTTCATATCGAATCTTTTCACTTAACAAAGAGGAAAAAGTACCCTATTGGTAAACGGAGATTGGGAATGAGTTTTTTCTCCGAAGGAGAAATCAGATGAACACCTTTCAATATCCTATATTCCAGGCTTGTTCAATTCCGTTCGTCCTGAGCCTGTCGAAGGATGAACAGTAAAAGGAATAAAATTTTATATATTTTCAGACATTACCCAATCCTATGTTTTTATGTGCTTTTATTCTTACTTCTCGCAAGGCGTGAAACTTCAGCCCAATCTCCTCGAATCATTGATTCCTTCTTCTTACGACCCCACTCCTTTATTTGCCGTTCACAGATAAGTGCTTCCAGACGTGTTGAAAATTCCTGAGAAAATACCAAAGTAACAGGAAGTCTTGCTGAGGTATATCCATCACATATACCAGATTGGTGTTCTGCCAATCGTTTTTCAAGATTGTCGGTATGTCCTGTATAATATGAATCATCCGCACAACGGAGGATATAAACCCAAAAACCCATCGGAAAACTCCTTTTTATTCTTCGTTCATCCTTCGACAAGCTCAGGACGAACGGTATATACGTGCAAAATCATTCGTAGTAAGTCTGTTGAACCGCGCGATGCTAATGGGGTAAACTTTTGTCATGCTTGTATAATATAATTAGAGCGTTGCAAATCTCGGAGTAAAACGCCACTATATGCATACTTAAAATATGAGATTTCAGTCTTATTGTCTTTAGTTTTACAAACCAAAAAGTCCCAAACAAAATATTTTTTCATAAAATACTAGACCTGATATGCCTTTTACATCGTCACCTTGTTGAGTATGCAAGAAGTAACGAAATACGTCTTTTTCTAAAAAGATAAGCACAAAAGAGTTAGACATCTTCTTTCTTTGAAACATTACAAATCTGGGCTTGGTAATTCAATAAACCACCAACACAAAGGATATCAATTTCACGAGGGGTTAATGTGTGTGTTATTTTTACTTCCTTATTTTTTGTTACATTCTTTAATGTAATTCTGGACTTGGATTTTAATCTATTTCTTATATCAGGCAGTTCAATGGTATCTCTCAGATCGAATAGATTATAGTCATTTTCATTTTCAAAGGTTAATGGCAATATGCCAAAGTTTACAAGGTTTGCACGGTGGATGCGGGCAAAAGATTTGGCAATGACGGCCTTTATCCCTAAATACATGGGCGCCAGCGCCGCATGCTCCCTGCTCGAACCTTGACCATAATTTACCCCGCTGATAAGAAAACCGCCGCCCTTTTCCTTTGCGCGTTTTACAAAGTCTCTGTCCACTTTTTCAAATACAAATTCAGAGATGGCAGGAATATTCGACCGCAGTGGTAGAACCTTTGCCCCTGCTGGCATGATATGGTCTGTGGTAATATTGTCTCCTACCTTTAAAAGGACGTCCCCTTTCAACGTATCAGGCATGGGTTCTTTCTTTGGCAGAGGTTTTATATTTGGGCCTCTGATAATTGATACCTCCTCTGATTTTTCCGAAGGGGGAATAATCAAGCTGTCATCGATAATGAAGCTTTTTGGATATTTGATAACTATCGGATCACTAAAATCCCTCGGATCGCTGATAACGCCGTTGATCGCAGTTGCTATAGCTGTTTCCGGGCTTACCAGGTAAACCTGGGCGTCGGCCGTTCCGCTTCGACCTTCAAAGTTTCTGTTAAATGACCTCACGGAAACACCTCCGGAAGGCGGGGCTTGTCCCATACCAATACAAGGACCGCAGGCTACTTCGATAATGCGTGCACCCGCAGCAATCATATCTGCTAAAGCGCCATTTTTGGCAATCATCTCCAACACCTGTCTCGAACCAGGAGAAATGGTGAGGCTTACATCCGGATGGACACTTCTACCTTTCAGCATTGACGCAGATACCATAAGGTCATGATATGAGGAATTCGTACAACTCCCGATACAGACCTGATTAACTTTCGTGCCTTTAATTTCATTCACTTTGCAAACATTGTCCGGACTATGTGGTCTGGCAATCAGTGGTTCTAAAGTTGAAAGATCAATCTCAACTACTTCGTCATACTTTGCGCTCGGATCGGCTTTTAGCGGCTTCCAGACGCCTTCTCTACCTTGCATTTTGAGATATTTTTTTGTTTGCGCATCACTGGGAAAAATCGAGGTAAGCGCCCCAAGTTCTGCTCCCATATTGGTAATCGTGGCACGTTCTGTTACCATAAGAGTCCTTACCCCTTCACCTCCGTATTCAAAAATTTTCCCAACACCACCCTTTACTGTTAACCTTCTCAATAACTCTAATATTATATCTTTTGCAGTTACCCACGGTCGTAATGCGCCGGACAGTTTTACCAATACTACCTTTGGCATTGTTATATAAAATGGCCCGCCAGCCATAGTAATCGCTACGTCAAGCCCGCCTACGCCAATGGCTATCATACCCAAGCCGCCGCACGTTGGCGTATGACTATCTGAACCAAGTAAGGTTTCCCCTGGCACGCTGAACCGCTCCAAATGCACCTGATGACAGATACCATTCCCCGGTTTGGAAAAATAAATACCGTATTTTTTCGCAATGCTTTGAAGGAATAAATGGTCGTCAAAGTTTTCAAAGCCAGTTTGTAATGTATTGTGGTCAACGTAACTGACAGAAAGTTTCGTCTTTACTTTCGGTATACCCATGGCTTCAAACTGTAAATAAGCCATAGTTCCGGTAGCATCTTGCGTAAGGGTTTGATCGACAGAAATGGCGATCTCTTCACCCACCTTTAGCTTGCCAGAGACAAGATGCGAGCTGAAAATTTTTTGTACGATATTTTTCCCCATTTTAGTCCTTTTACTCGTCGATTATTGCATTAAAAGTAGTTATTATTTTCAACAAATATGTGAACAAAAAAAATCCCACCGTTTTTAGGCGGTGGGATTATGTTAAATGAATCTTGAAATTATTTCAAGTCAATTAGTATTACCTGTGCGTTGTTGGGAGCTTTACCAGTCCCGTGCCCCCAAAGAGTAACACTTCAATATTTTGCGGTAAAAATGTTTTACTATAGTTATGAGATTTATTTGGACCATGGCAAGACTGGCAGGTGATCAATTCTTTAGTAATCAGACCCTGACTGCGCATTCCTTGCACCTTCCCGAAGATTGACCTTTCACTGGTGTCTAACTGAGAATGCTCTGGCCCTCCAATATGGCACTTTTCGCAGGCATCATATGCCCTTGCATCAGCCACCGAAAACTTGTGGCTTGGATGACAGGCATTACAACTTCCTCCGACCCTATCGAACTCATAGCTTAATCCCAATTTGTGACATTCTTTACAATCTTTTATATTCAACAATCGTGTGCTAATCACGTTAAATTTACTGGTGGCAGCTACAGGATGCCCCTGTAGATGCGCGCTTTCTCTGAAGTCAACATATTGATTCTGATGGCACTCGCCGCAGGTGCTTGCAGAAACGTGGCCTCGCTTCCTTGCAATGAAACGGTGGTCATTTCCGTGACAGCTTATGCAGGTTACACCCTTTACAGCATGGGCACCTTTTGTCCATTCCTTCACAACATCGGGTGTCGCCATTCTATGACATGCAAGGCAGTCCGTCTCTTCATACGTACCGTACGGTTTAATCTTCTTCGCTGCATATGCCTTGAATAAATCACCCGGCATGTGAGGATGGACTACGCCAAGGTGACAATCAGTACATTCCAATTTTTCAGGCGTTTCACCGTGGATGCCATGCTTATTGCTTTTTAAAACAAATTCCATATGAGATTTATCTTTTGTAAAACCTTCCGTATGGCAGCGAACACAGTTCCCATTCAAGATTTGAAGACTATCTTCAGCAATCTCAATGAATGCCCCATCCGTATATGCCTGAAATGAATGCATTAAAGAATCATGCGTTCCGTCACTGAGTTTCGCATGGGCATATCCTTTGAGTCCCGGCCCTACATGGCATGCATGACAGTTTTCTACGTGTTCATTGTGATGTTTCGATGCCTTAAATGAATCATAATGAATTTTCATTTCATGGCAACTGGCACAGAACTCGCTTTTCTCTGAATAATGGTACACCTTACTTATTGTAACAAAAAAAACAACCAATACGATTATGGTGAAGAAGCCTACCAGCTTTTTTCTTCTCTGAATAAATTCCAACACCAGCTTCAACCGCTCCATAAATACCTCCTAATCTTCCTTTTTATAATGAGGGCCTTTGTTTTTTTAGCTATCTATAATTAAAGAAATATAATCTCTAATATTTAATAATTATCTAAAATACATGAATAATTTTATAATAACTCAAAGTCCGAGAATTTTACCACAAAGTTATTTTATGTTCAAGTTATTTTTTAATAACTATGAGATACTTCTATAATTGACAAACATACCACTTTCATGTAAAATTTTCACATAACTTAACCAGCATACTTCAAACAATACCAAATTAAAGGAAGGAATTTAAGATGGATCGCCGCCCTATCAAATATTACATTTCAGGCACTGCACTTGTGTTCGGTATATCCGTGTTTTTTAGTGCATTTCTTATGCAGGAAAAATCTGTTCAGGGACAACACGCAGGAGGGGGTATTATAGATACTACCAAACAACCTAGTGCTGAGGCACCAAGTTTTCACTCATCTTTTGCCCCTTACGAAGGGACTGTGCCTCTTCCCTGGATCGACGAAAAACCAAACCCCATTACCATCAAAGTTACAGAAGTCGTTACTTACGAAATTCCTGTAGATGAAAAGAAATTTAACGAAAAAAAACTGACGTTCGAAGACTTAGAAATGAAAGAGGTATCAAACAATTCAGAAATCAACTTCCATCAGGTTGATTGCTACTTCTTCAAAGTAGTAAAACAGACACAGGTTCGTACAGCAGAAAATCTCTCCTGTAAACGGGAAAGGGATGGAACTCAATATTGGCTTTCCGATGGTAAAAAATACATTGAATGGGGAAAATGGTCAAGCTGGATTCCCGAAAAAGAAGAGAAAAATATAGAAATGGCAGAAAAAAAACCATAAATTTATTATATTCTATTTAATTTAGCGCTTGAAAAGAGATACGGCAATGTATCTCTTTTTTTTAGGCAGAAATTTTTATTGTTTACATTTAAAAGGAGGTTTATTTCTCGTGAGAATTGTATATATCATCGTTCCATTTATTATGTCTATCATGCTCCCATACAATACCCTCATGTCAAAGGAGATAAAAAAAGAGGAACAAAAAGTGTCTCAAAAAAAAGATCCTGTACCACATACACAAACAAATATTACCAAAAACAAACTCTGCCCAGAATGTAACAGAATTTATCCTGGAGACGTCAACTTCTGCAGCGTTGATGGCAAAGAGCTTATCGAATATACGGAAGAACTTCTTATTTGTCCAGCCTGTAAGCAAAAAGCAAATCCTGGTGAAAAGTTTTGCAAAAATGATGGAACTCAACTCATCCTTCAATCTCCAACTGACAAAAAAACATCTTTACCCGATAAAAAAGTAGAAATTAACCTTCCACCAGATGCCACGCAAGAAGAAAAGACGAAGGCTGCTATGTATCACTTTATGGAAGGGAATCGACTCCGCGAAGAAATGAATGATTTTGAAGGGGCTTTGGAGGAATACAAAAAGGCCGAATCATTAAATCCCAAACTTCCATCGCTTCATTTTCATATGGGAGGAATTTATTGGAAGCTGGGAAATCAAAGGGAAGCCTTAACCCATCTCGACAAATGTAAAACATTATTGGAAACACAACCACCTGAAACGAAGTTAGATGAAAATTATCAAAAGACATTGCAGGACGTTAAGGTGTACATCAGTAAATTAGAAAAAGGGCTAAAACCTTCAGAAAAGAATCAACGCAAAGAGTTAACGCTGGCAGAACGGGATGAGAGGATGAAGAAAGCCCTGGTTGAAAATCGTGAAAAATGGAGTGAAATGATATTAATTCCTGCAGGAAAATTTATTATGGGCACTACAGAAGACGAATTTATTCCTGAAGAAACTCCCCAACATGAAGTACATTTGGATACGTACTATATTGATAAATATGAAGTCACCAATGCCCAATATTGGGAATTTTTGCAGTACCTTAAAACTACCGGCGACCATAGCAAATGTTTTCCAGGAGAACCAAAAGGGAAAGACCATACACCTGGCACACCTCACACAGGTTGGGACTATCCATATTTCGATTACCCTGACTATCCTGTGAGCCGTGTCGACTGGTACGATGCTTATGCCTATGCCGCATGGGCAGGCAAACGCTTACCCAGTGAAGCAGAATGGGAGAAATCTGCCAGAGGAACTGACGGGCGCAGGTTTCCCTGGGGCAATGTATGGGATGCAAAACGATGCAATGTCGGACCTGATGCACCTTTGTCTGTAGGTAGTTTTGAATATGGGAAGAGTCCATATGGGTGTCTGGATATAATCGGGAGTATTTCTGAATGGTGCAACGATTGGTATCACCCTGAATATTACCAAACCAGCCCAAGCATGAATCCTAAAGGACCGGAAAACAGCACCGGCATGCGAATAATTAAAGGGGGGTCGTTGTTTGCTCCTTATGCATATAAAATGCGTTGCGCTGTAAGGATATTTGGAAAACCTGAGGACCGAAACAAGAGTATTGGTTTCCGCTGTGCAAAGGATTATAAACAAGAAACCGGGAAAACTGCAAAAGAGGCTAGTAAGCAGGAAGATAAGGTCAAAGAAGTGCACTAACAGTTAACATATCTGTGCATTCCATTCTTATTTATCAGGATTTGAACCTTCATAATAGGAGGTTACAGGTTCTTCCTTGTAAATCCTCGCAAAGGCTGATTTGGCGTGCTGGTAGAAATTGTAATCGTTCTGTGCACTTATCCTATCGCCCTTCAATTTATAAGCTTTACCACGGCTTAGATAGGCATCGGCATAATCGTGGTCAAGTGTGATTACCTTTGTAAATTCCTTGATAGCCTGGTCTGTCTTTTTTTTCTTAAGATAAATCATGCCTAAATTATAATGCGGTGCAATTAACTTTGAATTAATTTCTATTGCCTGTTTGTACTCAACTATTGTCTTGTCCGTTTTGTCCATCTTATGGTAAACATTGCCGAGATAATAATGAATTTTAGCAAGATTTGAGCCCTGCGTTAACGCCTTCTTTAAGGCTTCAAGGGCATCGGTATACGCTCCTTTTACGAAATAAGCAATTCCCAAATTCACATACGCATCAGCGTACCCCGGATTTATCTCAATAACCCGCTTATACTCAGAAATAGACTGCTCTAAATGCCCTGTTTGATAGTAGGCAATTCCCAGATTAAAATGTGCCTTATCATAATTTGGCGATACCTCAATCGCTTTTTTATACATTTCAGCAGCATTACCATGGGTATTAACATCCTGGTACAAAACACCGAGATTAAAATACGCTTCTGCTTTCTTAGGGTCAAGCCCAATAGCCGTTTCGTATTCTCTCTTTGCTTCATCAAAGAGATTACGCTTATAATAAGTCAAACCTAATTGAAGATGGGCATCAGCATTATTAGGATCCTTTTGAACTTCTTTAAGACATACCTTCAGCTCATCCTCAGGAACTTCAATCTGCATGCTAACCTCAGACAACCTTTGATAAGCTTCTGAATAATCAGGCTTGAGTTGTGTAGCCTTATTAAAGGCTTCTACTGCCTTTCCCAGGTCTCCTTTTTTGGAATAGGCATTTCCCAGTTTAAAATAAATCTCAGGTTGGTTCTTATTTTTAGAAAGCAATTTCTCATATTCATCAATGGCATTGTCCCACTGCCTATTTTCAAAATATTTGTCGTCATCGACAGAAAGATCTTTTGCGTGTCCATAGTAGCTTGGAAATACTATTAGAGCAATTCCTACAACAGAAAACAATTTCAACATATTAATTTGTTCTTAATTCTATTTCTTGATCTTTCGTCTGTCCTTTTAACGTTGGCACCGATTGCAGGAACATCTCCTTGATCTCATCCTGTTTATAAACCACAGCAGGGTCTTTCCCTGTCCTCCACTTCGTAATATACGAGTAGGAGATATAATCACTGTAAGCCTTACTGTGGTCGCCCTTCATCGTATAGAGTTGTGCCCTGTTGTAATAAGCGTCTTCATAAAGAGGGTCAATCTTCTTGGTTATCTTATCATACCATTCCATTGCCTTGTCGAGGCGGTCTGTCCTGTGATAAATAATGCCAATATTATATGCGGCGTTGGTATATTTGGGATTCTTTTCAAGCACTGCCATATTCTCTGTCAATGCCTCGTCATATCTCTTTTGCAACGCAAAAACAATTGCTCTTTGATAACGAGCATCGAGATTATCAGGATTTATTTCCATTGCCTTGTTATAGTGTGCAATAGCCTCCTCAAACTTTTTTTCTGTAAGGCTAATCAAGCCAAACACAACATAGGCATCAGAATATTTAGGATTTACCTCAAGTGTTTTGTTGAGTTCTTTTATAGTTTCATCAACCTTTCCCTGCTTGTGCAAAGAAACGGCAAGATTATAGTGAGCGTTATCATAGGAAGGATTAATTGCCGTGACCTTTCCAAAGATGTTTTCAGCATCTTCATACAAGCCCATATCCAAATAACCCACCCCAAGGTTAAACATAATGTAAGGATTTTTCGGATCGAGTTCTAATGCCTTTTTATATTGTTCAATGGCATCTATATCCTTTTCAAGCTTGTGAAGGAAAACGCCAAGGTCCACATAATTTAAAGGGTTGTCAGGGTCATTTTCAATAGCCTTAAAACGCTTTTGAAATTCATCGTCCGGGGCGCCGATCTTTGTAAATGTTTCTGCCAATTTCTTATGTGCGTCAATATATTTTGGATTAATATCGATGGCTTTTCTGAAATCTGTCGCTGCTTCCTCCAGCTTTTCTTGCTCCAGATAAACACCTCCTCTGCCATAATACGCCTCTGAAAGATTTGCATTGGTCTCTATTGCCTTTGAATATTCAACCAATGCCTCATCTAATTTTTTCTCCTTCACCAAACTATTGGCAATTTCAATATGCTCTTTCCCCTTCTCACAGGCAAGCGGTAAGCAAAAAATAACCGCTGACATTAAAAAAAGTGCGTACTTATACAATCTCATATATATCTCCACTCAAGTGTAACAAAAGTATATTTAGCTAAAATTTTAGTTTATTAAGTATATTTAAAAGTTCTCCGATTTCAATCCTTTTATAATAAAAAAAGGAAGCTGTGCAAACTTCGCACAGCTTCCTTTAATAAACTAAAACTGCTACCTTATAAAAGTACTATTTCAATTAGTGTGCTTTCATAGACCTTGAGGCAGGATCGCCATGATGTTCTGCACCACCCATGCCCAACTCTTTTATCTTCCTGTTGATGTATTCAACTTCTTCAGCAGGTGCATGATGCGTATCCAACCAACCTGGATCTGGACACAGATCGAAAATAGTCTTTCCAGGATGATTCTTCACGATGTAAGGACCAGTCAACTGGTCGAGCCATTCACCAGTCTTCCAGAAACTCTCTGGAACCCATGTGATGCCAACCTTCTTCTCAAGAGCAGCAAGTCTCCTTGCCTGAGAAGCATTCTGCTTTACGTTGACCAACCAACGATCCATACCGAACGAACCATCTGAGTACGTAGCATCGTTCCATGAACCGTGAGCCATACCCTTCATGATGTATGTCTGGAAATATCCAACGCTCTCGAAGCAGAGGCGCTCTATATCTGAACAGTTCGACATCCTGAATTCACCAGACTCACCGGCCTTACCACCAAATGCCGGATCGTCATGATAAGCGCCGATCTTCAAACTCCAAACGTGCTGACCTGACCAGTCAGGAGCGAGATCCTTTGGCATAGGATCAGCAACACCGTCCTTGACAAGGTCTGCAGCAACCTTGAATGTTTCACGATACTTCAAACCAGCATCCTTACAGGCCTCATCCAACGCCTGCAAATTTTCCTTAGCAAACCTTGGTGAATGGCAATCGTCGCAAACTGATGCCCAACGATCTCTCTTCTCTTTCCAGATTGGAGCGCCACGATCAGCCATGGACATACCCATACTGGTATATACTGTGCTGAACCTCTGCACGTTATGATGACCACCCCTCATATGGCAGTACTGGCAGGTTGGACCAACATAATCAGCATCGGCTAACTTCTTTGTCCAATCGAACTGCTTTGGGTCCCACTTGTTGACCTGATATACTACACCATGGAGACCAATGTCATAAGCTTCCCAGTCCCTATGGTCTTTACCCCAGTGACATGTCTTGCACTGCTCTGAGCGCCTTGCAACCTTAGGATCAAACTGATGTCTCTGGTGGCAAGTGCTGCATCGTTCTTCAGAACTGGTATGACAGAATGTGCAACCAGCCGTGTCTCCTGGCGGCCTTTCAATGGACCAAGCGCATTCTACCTGAGCGAAGCTCGAACAGGAAGCATGTGAACCGATACCACCCTGACCCTGCTCGCTATACTGCGTCTCGTGGCACTCGCTGGTGCCGCAAGCCTTTGATGACGGCATGCTCAACTTCTGGTGGTTGTTACCATGACAGGTATCGCAACCGGTTGGACTTGGTTCTGCCTTGGAGTGAGCGCTCTTCTTGTAATCCCTTACAATACCAGGGGTCATAACAGAGTGACATCCAATACATTGTTCGAGTTGGAACGTACCTTTAATCGGGTTCGAAGGCCTTACCTCATCCCTGTTGTACATATAATCAGGAATATAATAACGGTAGGCAGGTAACGTCTTCCAAAATTTACTATATTTTCCAGGATAAGGCGGTGCGTTCTCGTGCTTGGGATAACCCATGTATTTTGCTCCCAAGCCGGAAAAGAACACCTTACCATTGTTATCTGGTTCACCTATTTGTCCATAGACTTCATGAGGTACCCAGTGGGTGATAATTTCTACAGCCTTTACTTCTTTCGTCATAAGATTGGCCACCACACCCATTGTGCCGAATCCTATTAAAGCTGACGCTAATGTTACTTTTAAAAATTTATGCATGATACTTTAAATTCTCCTCCTTTCACATTATCCGTACGCCACAATCGTCATTCGATTGCATTACATAATAAAATAACCTTACTGTCGACTCTTGCAGACCACCCCCTTTCCAATGCAGATTAAAATTTTAAATACTACTCAATTTATCAATGTTTCGATTAACCATACGTACATATTTTTTAGAAAAAATATTATACTTAATCTAATAGTTAAGTCAATATAAAAGTTAATTATTTTTATCTGGTTGGAACAAAAATAATACAAATATAATCATCGTATCATCATACACAGATAACTTCGTACCTATAACACTAACACCATTACATACAAATTTAGCCTTTCGCTCCCTCAATCAATTGTCCTACAAATTCACCGACTTTATTTACGAGTTTCTCTGAGGGTTCATTTGAGTACTTTTCTATTTCTTTTATTATAGCGCTGCCTACAATAACTCCATCTGCAACCCTTCCAATCAACTTCGCATGTTCTGGCGTTGAGACACCGAAACCAACAACAATAGGGGTAGCAGTCATCTTTTTAAGTTTATTAATATTTTGAACAACATCATCTGGCAATCTATCTCTGATTCCGGTAATACCTACCACAGAAATGTAATACAAAAAGCCTTGTGACTTTTTGGTGATTAAAGACATCCGATCATCTTTTGTGGTTGGCGCAACAAAACACACAATCTTAAAATCTTTTTTCTTTGCTGCCTCAAATATATCATTGTTTTCTTCCACAGGCAGGTCTGGAATGGTTAAGCCGTCCAACCCTGCCTTGCATGCCTTTTCAATAAATGCCTGACATCCTCCCTTGAACACCGTACTATAGGATACCATCGAAACAATGGGTATTTCGGATTTGGTACGAAGTTCCGAAACCATATCAAGGATTTGCGCAACCTTTGTCCCTCGAACTAAGGCCCTGTAATATGAGGCTTGAATAATGGGGCCATCCGCAATAGGATCGGAAAAAGGGATGCCGAGTTCAATAATATCGGCGCCCCTTTTTTCGAACTCTAATATTAAAGCCTTTGTGGTTTGCGGGTCTGGATCACCGGCAGTAATGAAAGGAATAAAGGCAGGCTTTTTCTTGCTCTTTAAATCACGGAACTTTTTATCAATCCTGTTCATCAAAACCCGTCACAGAATCATCAAAGGGGCATGCGCCTCGAAAATATCCAAAACCATGCCTTTCTTTATCACTAAATCTTGTATCCAAGTTTTTTGGCAACCTCAAAAGAATCCTTATCGCCACTCCCCGACAAACAAATAACAACTATCTTATCCTTGCTCAACGTCGGAGCAAATTTCGTTGTATATGCAATGGCATGTGCTGCTTCAAGGGCGGGAATAATCCCTTCCAACCGTGCACATTCCTGGAAGGCATTTACAGCCTCATCGTCTGTAATCGAAACATAAACCGCCCTTCCAATGTCTTTTAAATAGCTATGCTCCGGACCAACTCCTGGATAATCCAACCCGGCGGAAATCGAATGGACAGGTAATGTCTGGCCGTCATCATCCTGCAATACATAACTTGCACTCCCGTGTAAAATACCAATCTTACCGCTAGTAAGCGTAGATGCGTGTTGACCAATGCCAGGTCCGACACCTCCGGCCTCCACCCCAATCATCTTTACCTCTTTATCTTCAATAAAAGGATGGAATAACCCCATCGAATTACTGCCACCGCCAACGCATGCGATAAGATAATCTGGCAATCTGTTTTCCTTTTCCAATATTTGCTTTTTTACCTCTTTACCGATCACCAACTGGAAATCCCTGACCATCATGGGATAAGGATGAGGACCGACCACCGACCCTAAAATATAGTGGGTATGCCTAACCGATGCCATCCAATCTCTGAAAGCCTCATTCGTTGCATCCTTCAAGGTTTTTGAGCCACTTTTCACGGGTATAACTCGCGTCCCCAGGAGTTTCATTCTAAAGACATTCAACGCTTGCCGTCTCATGTCTTCTTCGCCCATATACACATCGCATTCAATTCCAAACATAGCCGCAGCAGTAGCAGTCGCCACTCCATGCTGGCCAGCCCCCGTCTCTGCAATAATTCGTTTTTTACCCATCCTAATGGCAAGCAATATCTGTCCAATGGTATTGTTTATTTTGTGGGCGCCTGTATGATTCAGGTCTTCCCGCTTTAAGTATATTTTTGCGCCTCCCATTTTCTTTGTTAATCTTTCAGCATAATATAAGGTTGACGGACGTCCCACATACTCTCTCAGATAATACTCCAACTCAGCATTAAAAGCAGGATCGTTTTTTGCTTCCAAATAAGCCTTTTCTAGTTGATCTAAAGCGGGCATTATGGTTTCAGGGACAAACCTCCCGCCAAAACGTCCAAAATGTCCCATTTTATCAGGAAAACTAGCTACCTTACGCGAATCCTCCTGTTTTTGTGCTTTAGATTTTAATATAGTCGTTTCCATAATCAACACCACCTTTATATTATTTTTTATTATTCCATATGCTTACTATTAAATTAAACTCATAAACACAATGAGGGCAGCAAAGTTTTTTCTGCTACCCTCATCGTTCTTGCAATAAAATTTGGCGTCTTCTTACACCAAATTTTTAAGATTAATGCCCATGCGGTTGAACTGGGGCGTCTGCATTTGCACGGTGAGGAATATCAGTCCTCTTGAACCATTCAAGATCTATGTCCCCTGGTTTTCTCTTCCAACCGGGGAGTAAGTCCGAATATTCACCATGCTGCCAAAATGCCTCTGCCTTGTGTTCCAAACCAATCTTCTTCTCTATCGCTGCGAATCTTCTTAACTTAGCAGCCTCTGTCTTGATTTCAATCAACTTTCTATCTGTTTCGAAGGCGCCACCATTTCCATATGTAGCGTTGTACATACTCATATGAGCCAATGCCTTATAGGTATTACCGATCAGATAGCAAATCATTTCAAGACCCAGACGCTCAAGATTCGAAGTCGCATAGAACCTTGGATCACCACCTGGCAACAAGCTGAACGTATAATGTCCATACCAATCTGGCGGTGAACCTTCCGGCATAGGATCAACTACACCATCCAGGAAACAGCCAACGATAATGGCCGCCGCTTCCCTCCACTTTGTGAAGCTCAACCTGACACCATCATCCATTCCTTTCAACTTATCAGCGGCAAATCTTGGTGAATGGCAATCCTGGCACTTCTTTATCCATGCATCCCTCTTTGCCTTATGCTTTGGCGCTCCACGGTCAACTTCGAACATACCCATATCGCTATAGATTGTTCCAAACTGCTGTGGGTTGTGATTTCCATCTTGCATGTGGCAATAAGCGCACGTTGGAACCCTGTAGTTTCCTTTCTTAGAAGGCTTGCTCCAATCCATGGTAGCAGATTCTGCTTCATACAGACAACCATGAATAGAAGTGTTGTACATTGCCCACTCATCATGATCTACACCCATATGACAGAACCTGCAAGCGGTTGGTTTCCTTGCTTCAGAAGGACTGAATACGTGCCTTGTGTGGCAACCGTCACACCTGTTTTCAGCAATGGCGTGGCACTCAGCGCAACCAGCAACTTCTTCTGCTGGTTTTCCTACGTGCCATGAAAATTCCAATACGTTTACCGTAAATGCATGGGTGTGTGAACCCAAGCCACCAGCCCTATGCTCTGCTGTCTCTTTTGGATGACACTCGCCGCAGTTCTTATATGTTGGCATGAACAACTTCTGGTGGTCATTTCCATGACATTTATCACAACCGACAGCACCCTCATATGGTTTTCCATCCTTAGTTACAATACCTCTCCTAATTTCGGTATTACCATGAGCACTCTTCTTCCAATCCTTCACAATTGTTGGGGTCTGAACGGTATGACAAAGGACACATTCTTCAGGCTTAAAAACACCTTCAGTCTGGCTCCCCGGTGTCCAGTAATGTTCGGGATCATACCAGCGAATAGAAGGTAAAAATTTCAAAAATGATTTATAAGGACCCCTTCCATCAACATACTGAGGCGCAGTATATTTTGCTGTCAATCCAAATATATACAATGTTCCATCGTTATCCGGGCCAACTGGCTGACCAAACACCTGTGATGCTACATCCTGAAATGTAGGACCTTCCGCCTTTGCAATACCATTTCCCATTGTACACGTCAGCAAAGTTACCCCTGCTACCGCGATGGTTGTCCCCACAATCCTGGATAATGGTTTCTTCAAAATTTCGAGCATTACATCTTCTCCTTTCTTTCTTGACACATGCTTTTTAAACTACAATTATTACCCATGATGTTTATTGAAATCATCGGCAACCGTAGACACAATAAGATTTTTCGACTTACCAAACCACCCCCTTCCAGCTAATACCATTAGTCATTAATAATTAGAAAGTAGTATTTACACACAAGACAATACAAAGCTTTTTGATTATACATTTATAGTAAATCTTGTCAAGCACATTTTTATCCATTTTTTTCTTATTTTCAGCGATTTTAAATAATTTTATTGGGTTATCCGCTTGACTGCCATTTTGCAATATTTTGTATGCAAGGCTGGATTTTATTTGTTGATTATTTATTTACTAATTGAAGTTGTTAAATAGACACCGCCTTGCCTACCCTGAGAAAGACGAGTTTGAATGCGGGATTGTCTATTTGCAGACAGCGTTTGACCGCCTCAACATAAACTTCTTTCTGATGTTGATATTTCTCCGCCCTTGCCTGAAGGTCTGATGGTTTAACATGATCTGTTTTATAATCGGCGACGATGAGACGATTGTCAATTTTGTAAAGGATATCAATGGTGCCTCTCATGATTTGTCCGTTCCACCTGAGCATGATGGGTACTTCTCGTCCAAGTATTTCTGCATTTTGCAATTCTTCATAAGCCTCTGAGTCAATGAAATCAGAGAGTATTTTTATTACCTCTGCTTTTATCAATTCTGTGTCTTGAATTTGCAAGGTATTAAATGGACTAAATTGGGGTTTTATAACCTCCTCTCCATCCCCTCCTTCGCAAGGAGGGGATATGGGAATACTCTCTCCTTGATATGTAAAATACTCACCTTGAAATTGAGCAGATGATTCTCCTTTAATCCTTTCAAGAGTAATGGCCCATTTTACGGCTGACTCGACTGACCTTTGAAGCTCTTGGGGAGATCCATGGAAATCCCATGCTTCCAGCACACGGTGGCAGATTGTGCCAATTATCGCAGCATATTGAGGGTACACTTCTGAAGTTTCATCAATTCCCTCGGTTTTAGAAAAGGTGGTTTGTGGTATTTTCTCTTTATCTGCAATAGCAGATGGAGAGGTGAAGAGTGATGTTTGTGCTGCTGCATCTATTGCTTCTTTTCGTTTTTTCCATATTTCTACAAATGATGACCAATCGATATCCATTTTCTTTTCTCTTGTGGGTTTTGAGGGGCGGCGTGTCCCGTCAAACCTGAAATGCTCTACAAAAACCTCTGCATTTCCTAAAGGGAATTTTTCTTTGGGAATACCCCTCACCCTAACCCTCTCCCGCAAGGGGAGAGGAGACTTCCCCTCTTCTGGTTTATTTTCCTCGTATGTTTTATTCTCCTTCCCCGATGGAAAGTCTCCGCTATTTCCCCTCCCTTGATGGGAGGGGTTTGGGGAGGGTGATAAACCTTCATCTTCCTTTATATGGTCGTGGCTCATAAATGTTTCGTCGCCAAGCTCAATGCCTGCGGCATCTCTTACTGATTGTGTAATCAGTCCCATATAGGATTTATCATCATCCTTCAATGCGCCGGTAAGAATTAATCGTTCCTTTGCCCTGGTCATGGCTACATACAGAACGCGTTTCTCCTCCTCCCACGAGCGGTCGTTCAATTTTTTTTCAATTGCGATACTTTGAAGATTCCTCACCTGCTGGTCTCCTTTGCCAATTACAATGCCCGTTGTGGACGTAGTCCAATCAAATACCGCCGAGTCCAGTATTTCATTGTCTTTTTTCACTTCACCATGCAAATTGCCGAATATTACAACTGGAAATTCAAGTCCCTTCGATTTATGGATAGTCAGGATTTTTACAACGTCCAGCGTTTCATCCGAAAGGGGACTCTCTCCCTCTTCTCTTGCTTCTTTTATGCGCGTCTTGATGCGTTCGATGAATGTTTTTAGGGAAATACCCTCGGATTGTTCCATATCGCATGCCATCTGGTAAAGCTTCCAGATGTTGGCCAGCTTCTGTTCTCCATGCCAGGCGCAGGCCGTAATCTCGGCGATATGAGTACTGTCAATAATTTCTGTAATGAGTTGGGATACGGGGATTGTGCCAGCACGCGCATGAATTCTTCTTAAAAAATCATAAAATGGTTCTACAATTTTTCTTAAATCTGAAAATAAGTTTTTTACTTCCCCATCCCCACCTTCACAAGGGGGGGATAGAGAGGGGGTGTTTTTATCCATCGGTGTGAGTTTGCGGCCCAGGAAGGTTTCATCTGAAATAGATTTGCGGTAGTCTAATAGACGGTTTTCTTTTAGTTCATATATCTCCCGATCTGTTAAGCCCACAATGGGCGAGCGGAGTATGCCTACAAGGGCTATCGTATCATGAGGATTCTCTACAACACGCAGGAGGTTCATGAAATCAAGAATTTCCTGTGTGGTGTAAAAATATTTTTCTCCTTCCACAATGTATGGAATACCGTATCGTTTGAGCGCCTCTACATACGGCCTCACCTGGGTAAATGCCCGCAGAAGTATGGCGATATCTTTGTATTTAAGTTTGCGAAGTTTATTTTCTGCCAATGTGCCTTGAATGACTTCGTTATCCACGTGTTTTGTAATCCATCGCGCAATCCACTCAGCCTCGGCCTCTCTGGCCTCGTCTGCCTTGAGTTCCTCGCCTTCTTTATCTAAAACGAGAACAATCTCGATTTCTTGCGAAGGGTGTTTTTTTTGTCTATTTGCATGGATAGGAACATAACGGGGTTGTAAACCGGGTTGTTCTCTCATGATCCTTCCATCAAATAATTGGTTTACAACCTCGATGATACCGGCATGACTCCTGAAATTTTCCTGCAATCTTAGGGTTTCATCATTCCCGCACACCTGTTTTACCACGTGCTCATATGCCTCGATATCAGCCCTCCGGAAGGAATAAATGGACTGTTTGGGATCACCCACGATAAAAAGCTTTCCCGGTTCAAGAGTCACCTTACGGGCATCTCTGCTGTAATGACCCAATGCCTCGGAAAGGAAAAGGACAATTTCGTACTGGACGGGATCCGTGTCCTGAAACTCATCAACGAGTATGGACATGAACTCGCTCTTAAGCTTTTCACGAATGTAGCGATATGCCTTGTTTTGCAGCAAATCTCTGGTCAGGGTAAGAAGCCCGTCGAAAGAGACATAGCCCTGTGACAAATATGTTTGGCGGAAGGCCTTTGCAAAAGGGAGAATGAGGCCTATCGTCGTTGTAACAAATGCCTCATCGACGGTTTTTAATTTCTTTAATAGAACATGACATTCCTTTACAAGTTCTTGTGCAGCCAAAAATCCCTCATCTGACCAACCAGCCTTTGCTTCAGACGGATTTTTGTCGAGGTCATATTCTAAATTGTTTAAATGACTAACACCTTCTATTTTTATTGCTTTAAAAATTTTCAAGAGTTCTTTTAATTGTGTGAGGAGGTTGTTGTTGGGCTTTTCACAGGATGGGATAATATTTAGCGCTTTACTAATTAAGGGATCTATCAGGGAAAAGACGTTTAATTTATTGTCAGTCTTTACCGTAAGAGAATCTAATGGGATAGCAAACCCTGATAATCGTTTGGCAAATTCCCTGAGAGGCTCGATGTCCAATCGTTTAAGTACGTTCTTCCAGATGTTTGCATGAGTCGAATTAAGCGCAAGTTCTGTTTCCAGCCACTGTGTCCATTCTTTATCAAAGAGTTCATCAAAGAGGTCTCCTTCATCCACTACGAATCCAGGTACTACTCCTGATTCGATAGGATACAGGCGTAGGATGTAGGCCGCAAAGCTGTGAATAGTGCCAATAAGCGCTTTGTCAATATCCTCCAGTGCCTTCTTTGCCCGGCGTTCGATTTCACCATGTGTTGTCTGGTAAAAATCACGGATATCTGAAAGAAGCTCTTCTGTTTTTTTCTCATCTCCCTGTGAGGTATATCCATTGATAAAGGATACGATCTTTTCAAGTTCCTGCATTAGTCGTATCTTCATTTCACTGGCGGCTTTTTCTGTGAAGGTCATTGCGACTATCCTGAGGATGGCGCTTTCTTCGGTTTGGAACCTTTTATGGCCTAAGAGCAGATGTAACATTCGATTAACCAGAAGTGTGGTCTTGCCCGTTCCTGCGCCGGCCGTTACGACAATATTTTTGTCCTGTTCGGATACGGCAATGTTTCTTATGTCGTTATCAATGGATTTTGACATTTTACGTAACAGTTCAGCCCACCGCAAAGGCGCAAAGGACGCAAAGAAAAAACGTAATAGTTCAGCTACCTTAGACAGGATGAACAGGATTAACATGATAATTGTTTCATCCTGTATATCTTTTACTTTAAATCCTTGACCTTTCGTTTAACCTCAACTTTGCTTTCCCCAAAATTCAGAATAAGTCCTATAGGTTTTCCCGTAGCAACAACAAAGACTTAATTTTAGACAGGATATACAGGATTAACAACATAAAAGCTACCTTATTTCATCCTGATTATCCTGTTAATCCTGTCAAAAATTAATTTATTTATATCATGTCTATCCTGTTATCTTGTCAAATCTTTTTCCTTTTGTGCTGAAATATTTGGGCAGATTTTCACCCTACACAGAAGGTGCTATTTTTATAAGTCCTTCCTCATTTAAGTTTCCAGAGATATCGATAGTCACGGGTAAAAACAACTTTACAATCTCAATGTTCGTTAGCAGGTGTTGCGTAATTCTGGGCGTGACAAACTGTGATGTCCCTTTCGTAAGAGCAAGGGGAAGGATGAGTTGGTCAGCAAGATATTCGTCAATGGCGCCCCTGGTTTTCAGAAAAGTGAAGAGTTCATTACAGGCGTCATCGGCAACGGTTTCAGCGCGTTTACCAATCGCACCTAAGCCAAAATAACAACACTGGCTGTATTCGAATTTTCCCACCAGCAAAAGCATAGTTCCCTTTCCAAATGATGGAATTTCACTTAAAGATATTTCGTGGGGTATGTTTTGTCCAAGAAACCTTTTTTCTGCCTGTAACTGCTGTCGTTGTGCAATAGTTATATCCAGGTTACTTACTGTAGACAACCCTTCTACTTGAATGAGTTTTCCTCTATCGTTGATACATACTGGGTACTGCGGGTTTGACGGGTTTATTTTGACGAGAATCTCACCACCACCGCGTGGGTAAAATCCGGCCTTAAGAGTTTGTATTTCTGCATCGAAGCCAATCTTTTTGAGAAAGTACAACCACTGTTGCTTGAGGTAATCAACACAGGGACTGTGGGTAACGTGTGTGCCTCCAATAATGGTAATTGAAGAGGGTTTGTTTGCCAGACTCAGTGGATAGAAAATGGTTTGTAAAACAAGAGAGACAGAACCTGCGGTGCCAATGTTGAAATGGTAAGTACCGGCTTGTGTTTCCCCCGGGTAGAACTTGAGGTCTGTGGATCGGAGTTGATTTCCTACAACCTCCGCATTGCAGATTTGGGCTGTGGAGTTGACTGCCTGGAGGTGCTGGTGGCTGAGTCCGGGCACTTTTCTATTGGCACGGATATTATATATCTCGAAGGATTTTTTGGTAACCGCCGATAACGAAATGGCCGTACGCAGGATTTGTCCGCCGCCTTCACCAGAAGAACCATCGATTTTTATTATTTTTCCGTGCATATTCATCCTGCATACACAAAAGAAAAGGGTAGGACAT
>Ga0209212_1002084_pt1 | contig 29730 bp, 28 predicted proteins | sample RifGroC2_FD_183996 | JGI IMG/M metagenome (GOLD analysis project Ga0209212, IMG submission 183996) | Groundwater microbial communities from Rifle, Colorado, USA - Groundwater C2 (SPAdes) (version 2) | ecosystem: Environmental > Aquatic > Deep subsurface > Groundwater | place: Rifle, Colorado... | reverse complement strand
CATCCCCTTCTGATCCATCGGTTATCATCCTCCTTAAGTTGATAACCGATCCTACCCGCCGATAGAAAACTTTTCACGCAGCCTTACCGGAAGGACACAAAGAATGATCGATTTGCCGTAATCCTTGTGTGTAAAATAGCAAAAAGGCAGAGCCCTGATTTGGCCCTGCCTTTTTATTTTTTATACTTTCCTGTCGATGTTCATGTTTTATTGATTTGATAAATAGCAACGCCTAGAATCGTACCGATTGCATTCATCACCACGTCTGTCATCGAGGAGTCTCTCGATGGGAGGTACGCCTGGCTAACCTCGATGGCCAGACTGAGGCCCACGCCGAGAACGACGACGGCAAAACAAGTCGATAATCTCCTCGGACGGATGGTCTTGAGCAACAAGGCGGATAAGGAGAATCCGAAGGGGATGAATCCGATCACATTGATAATGACATCTTGGACATAAGAGTAATTCCACCGGAAGCCCTGTCGGAGCGAGGCAAGGAATCTTCTTTGTACGGGTTCGAATACTTCCGGGATGAAGAGTGTGTCGTTGGAAGCGGCCATATTGTGTATCGTTGCGCCCTTTCTTTCGTCGAAGCGATACATTCCCAGACATCTATCATCGGCTGGAACAAAAGGAGGGGCTTCTCCTGTCCACGCCTGATGACTTTTAAAAATCTGAGTGGCGCTCAGCACCCGATTGTACACCGCAAATCCCATGAGATTTCCAATCCAGAAGCTTTCCCCTGTCGCAGAATTGCCGAGGATAAAACGTAGGGGTTTTTCTGAAACATCGGCGAGCATATTGTAATTCGCATAGGTCCGTATCCTTTTTCCATTGACATAGACGGCGGTCCCTCCAGTCCCTGAGGTGATAGTGATAAAAGTATCCTGATTTTTCAATAGGCCGTTTTGAAAACCGATTTCGCGGTAGGGCTTATCTCGTATTCGTGCGACCGGGTCTTCCCACCTGCTCCGAATGACCAGGTGGGATTTCCACTGGCCCACAAGAAAGAGTTCGGGCGATTTCCCGTCGAAGAGGGTCAGGATATTGGGAAGATTGGTCGTTTCCAAGAGAGGACGAAGCCAGATTTCCAGGGTGATTGATTTCTCGGAGAAAGGTGACGTTTGCCCCTGGTTCCGGATATCGGGGCCGACAATGATCCCCTGTCCGTAAAAATGTACTCCGTTTTGAGATTTTAACCAGGTCACCTTATTCCTGGCGTTAAAATTGAAAGGCCAAAGTCCCGCTACGAGGAGGATGACCAGGAGGATAAGGCAGATCAACCACAATAACCGGGGATTCCTATCGCTCAATTGGTTGATATATCCAAAGGTCAGATTCATGATTCGTTTCGATATCACTGTTCTATTCAAATGAAAAATCTTCCCACTGTCAAGACATTTCCTGAAGTATGTTCCAAAATATTTCTCAGCGATGATTCTTCAAAATCTTGAAATGTATGAGAAAAGTTAAAAAAATCCTTGACAAACACTCGTAATGCCAATACTAAATGCTGACACTATTATAGAAAAAGCCTCAAAGCGTTTTTTTCAGACAACCATCGCCATGATTGAAGAAGGAGGCTGAAAAACATGAAGGCGATAAGAAAAACCAAGAAACAACTTATTGATGAGATGGTTGCCTTACAGGCACGGATCTCCGAGCTTGAGACGATCGAAAGGGACTCTTCCGACCAGGCGCAGCGGGACTTCAGCGAAAGGATGAGCCGATACTTCCCGCAAGTGGAATACATGAATGAGGCTATTTATGTGATATTCGACAGGAAATACGAATTCGTCAGTCAGAAGTTTGCCGAGCTGTTCGGCATGACGCCCGAAGAAGTCTGCGTTCCCGGATTCGATCCGATGACATTGGTGGCGCCGGAAAGCCGACCATTCATCAGCGAGAGGCTTAAGGAGGGATATCGCGGCGACTTCGCGGCGCAGGAGTATGAATATACCGGTGTGAAGAAGGATGGATCAAGAATCGAATGTGAGACATTTATCCTGTTCATCCCTTACAAGTGGGGGGTGGCCATCCATGGAATGCTTCGCGACATCAGCCTGCGCAAACGTATTGACGAGGAATTGCAACGGTCCCGCGGCGACCTGCAGGTTGTCTTGAATTCCATACCGACCAGCGTTTTCTATACGGACAGGGATCACCGCTTTATCAGGGTAAATCGGGCGTTCTGTAAATCTCTCGGATTATCTATGGAGGAGATCATCGGGAAAACGATGACAGAACTGTTTCCGAATCTGCCGGCGGAACAGCTTTCTCCCTTTTTCGAGGTCAGCGAGTATGTCATGAGTACGGGCCATTCGAAACGGGGGTTTATAGAGACCCTGCCCTCTGTTCGCGGGAGGCGATGGATTCAGAACGACCGGGTGCCCTATCGGGACGAACAGGGAATAATCATCGGCGTGATCTGCCTGGCGGTTGATATCAGCGATTTTCGGGAGACGGAAGAGAAACTCTGGTATCTGAGCTTTCATGATGTGCTGACCGGCCTCTATAACCGGACCTATTTTGAAGAGGAGATGTCGCGGCGTGAGAACGGCAGGCAATTCCCGATCAGTGTGGCTGCAATACGGGTTGACGACCTGCAGGCAATCAACAATCGCGACGGCATCGCGGCGGGAAATGAACTGCTGAAACAAGCGGCCAAGGTTCTCAAGGCGTTCCGTACAGAAGATGTCGTGGCGAGGACCGGCGGCGATGAATTTGCAGCCCTCCTGCCCCTTGCCGATAGATCAACAGGGGAGAAGGTCATCAAGCGGCTCGCGGACGCCCTCGAAGCGCACAATAAGCATGTGCATAAGGCGCCACTGAAACTGTCGTTCGGCATTGCAACGGGTGAAAAAGGCTGTTCGCTATCGGAGGTTCTGAAAAAGGCTCAAGTTGCCGTGAATTAAAAGATGATGCGAGCAGAGTGAAAAAATCCTCACCCCTGTGAGCAGGGGTGAGGATTTTTTTTGTCTTACGTGGTCGGGTAGTATTCACCGGGTAATCCACAGACGATGATGTCCTTCGCGGGGAACCGATAGAAGGACTCCCAGACGCCGTCCTGGTTGATGAAACCGCAGTTCTCTATTTTCACGCCGTCCTTCATCCACTTCGTCCCGTCCCAGGTCGCGCAGCAGACCTCGACGGCGAAAGTGTAGTTCTTCTTGATCGAACCGCCGGGAAAGTTGCCGAAGATCTCGCCGGCGCCGAGGAGCGTGTAGCCGGGGTCGCCGGAACGCATGCCGATGGGATGGCCGCCGGAGCCGAAGTAGTAGCGGCCAGGCTCGGGGAACTTGTGCTCGCGGCCCCAGCCGCCGGGGAAGTCGCCCAGCTTCAGCCATTCCGTCTGGACATCCTTCGTCGTGTTACCCACCTTGATGACACTCTGCATGGCCATCAGGCCGTCATATGCGGCCTTGTAAACCTCTTTCTGGAACTGGGTGGGCTTGTCGCCGCAGAGGTAGGTCCGGTAGTAGCAGGTCCGGTACCCGTTGAAGCTCACGCCGTTGATGTCGATGACCACGAAGTCGCCCGGCCGGACCCGCCGGTCGGTAGGCATATTGGGTACGCCGTAACCGGACCGCTCACCGGTGCAGACCACGAAGCTTGGTCCCTCGAGCTCTTCGGCGCCGTGCTTGAAGCAGCTGTTGGCGGCGATGCCGGCGATCTCCAGCTCCGTCATGCCGGGGCGCAGGGCGCGGCAGACATCCCAGTGGGCCGCTTCGGTTATGGCGCCGGCCATGCGCAGGCAGAAGATCTCGTCCTCGGTTTTTTCGGTGATGATGTCGACCATGCAGTTGTTGCCGTCGACGATCTTGATGCCGCCCTTGGTGAGGACGTCCATCATGGTGGGGCTGACGACGTCGATGCCGATCGGCATGTCGGCGACGCCATGCTTCTTCAAGATCGGCACGATGTCGTCGACGTTCCGCTGGAAGGACTGAGCCATGTACTCGGGGTGCTCGGGCAGGCCGTTGCAGAGCTGGTAGGGACGGGCCGACTTCAAGGCATAATGGTCCTTGAACCAGGGCATGCGGAGCTCTTCCCAGGCATTCGGATACTTGTCGGTATTCACATAGGGGATCTCCTCGCCCTGAACCACGAGAACATAGGTGCCCAACCGGCGGCGTGCATACTGGTGGAAGGTGTAATAGCCCATGTAGCGGTGATAGTCGTAATCGTACAAAATCAACGCGCCCAGACCCCACTTTTTCATCCCCGCCTGAGCTTTTGCCCACCGCTCTTTCCGCATGCGCTCGGGGTTATAGGGGCGCTGTTCATAATCTACTGCATATTGTCCGTACTGCATTTGTCGTCAACCTCCTTCATGTTTAGGAATATTTCACTTAAATTACCAAGACCTTACCTTTTCTCCGGTTGAGAATAAGGGAGACGGTATTGTATGTCAAGAACATTTTAATCACCCGTATCCGGGGTCAGGTTTGCGGCACGGATGCCATAGACGGCGCAGGTTTCATCGTTATCGGAGGTATCCCCCGAGATCCCTACCGACCCGAGAATCTCACCCGCCTCGGATCTGATCAGTACGCCGCCCGGTACCGGGACCATGCGTCCGCCGGACATGTCTGAAAGCGCGCTGAAAAACCCGGGCATCTTTGCACCTCGCCTCGCGAGTTCGCGGCCGCCGAATCCCATCCCCAAAGTCCCCCATGCCTTCCCCATCGCGATCTCGGGACGCAACAGCGAGCATCCGTCCTCGCGCTTCAACACCTTGGTATGCCCCCCCGCGTCAAGAACAATGACGGTCAAAGGCGCAAAGTTGAGCTCCCTCCCTTTTTCCAGGGCCTTGTCTGCGATCTGATTTGCTTCGGAAAGCGTCAGGGTCTTCATGGTCGTTCTCCTTTTATCTAAGATAGCGGTTATTGTCTTAACCTTCCTGTGCTTTCAACGACACCTGTTCGCCGGTCTGGGCCGACTCGATGGCCGCCCTTATCAAGGCCAGGGCAGCCAATGCGGATTGTCCGTCGGTTTCCGGTTTGGCGCCGGTCCGGATACAATCGGCAAACTCGTCCACCTCCTCAAGGATGGCGTCTCCGACGGGCAGGGGGATCTCTTTTCCTCCCATTCCCTTCAGATCCGACATCACCAGCTGCGTGAATCGGTCCGCAGACGGCCACATCTTGAGATATTCGGCGAAGGGCACATTCGGCAGGGTCACGTTACACAGGAGGTTCGCTTTGGTGCCATACACATGGATAAAGTTTGCCTTGGGGGAGCAATAATTCGATCCCAGGTAGCCCAAGATTCCGGATTGAAACCGGAAGATGGTCATGGTTGTATCCTCAACGGGCGCCGGTATGTAGAGTCTGCTGAAATTGGAAAAAACGGTTTTGATCGGCCCGAAGAACCGGATGAGCGTATCCGCGTGATGGACGCCCATCGTCATCAGCGATCCGGCGGGGCACCCCGAATCGTCCCCACTCCATCGCCATTTCTCGGCGGTCAATTCAAATCCGAGATTATGGGAAAAGTTGGCCTCCACCATGACCGGTTGGCCGATCAATCCCTCGTCGATAAGTTCTTTGATCTTTCTGAATCCCGCCAGTCGCCGCATATTGTGGCCTATCATCAATACCACTCCGGCCTTTCGGCAGGTTTCGATCATCCGCTTTCCATCGGCCAGGGTATTGGCTATGGGCTTTTCCACAAATACATGCTTCCCGTACCGGGCAGCCAGTTCGGTTTGCTCTGCGTGAACCGCGTTGGGGGTGATGAGGAAGACGCCTCGGATATCATCCCGGTTCAGAAGGTCTTCGTAGCTTTTCTCCTCATCGCATCCGAACTGCTTGCTGAACGCTAAACGATGCTCGGGTGTTCGGGAAAAACAGGTCACCAGCCTCACCTTTTCGCTCCGCTGCACCGCTTCGGCGATCACCTTCGCCCAGCTTCCGATTCCCACCATCCCAACCCCGATGGGATACTCTTTTTTCATTTTCCATCCTTCCCGTTTTCTATTTCCTGTTGAGCGAAACCACGAGGGGCGGGGTCGAAAAAATGTCCGGCGCACAGAGGGATCATTATTTTCGGAAGTCTCCCCGCGCCACTGCCTCCACATCTATCCCCAGCTCCGTGCCCACACCACAGACCGCCTGCCAGGTGTCTTCCGGTATCGGTATTCCGGCGCTCTCGCGTTGAACGCGAAAACGGGCTTCGGGTTCACCAGGCAGCAGCACTTCATCGAAACCCGGGCCGGGCGGCACGGCTTTGATCCTGCCGAGGGTTTTGGCCATGGACTTTTCATAGTCCGCCGGCGGTCGAAAGACGGTCGCATCCACCGCAAAAACAAAGATTCCGCTACGACTGGTCACGCCGGGATACGCGTCTGCGCCGGCGAGAGGACCGCTGAGCAGTTCGGCGATGACCGCGAGGGCGTACCCCTTATGGCCGCCGAACGGCAGCAGGAAGCCGCCATCGAAAAAGGCATGCGGGTCGGTGGACGGCCGCCCGTGCCTGTCTAAAATGGCGTTAGGTGGAAGCTGTTTGTGTGTCGCCTCGGCCTGCACGATTTTCCCCCTGGCGATGGCGGACGTGGCAAAGTCGAGTGTGACGGGAGCCCCGGCGGGGTTGGGAATCGAGAAGGCAACAGGGTTCGTTCCCAAAACCGGGGCCGAGCCGCCATAGGGCGCGGTCGTCGGCTTACCCACCGTTCCGATTGCCATGAACATCACCACACCCTGCCGGGCGGCGCGTTCGGTGAAAGCCGCCAACCGCCCCGTGTGGCCCGCCTGGACAATCGACAGCACCGCTACCCGTTCCCGCTTCGCTTTTTCGACGGCGAGATCGGCCGCAAACTGCCCTGTGACCTGTCCAAAAGCCCAGCTCCCGCTGACCAGCGCGCTGGTCGGGTTCTCTTCGAGCACACAGGGTCGAGCCGTGGGTATGATCTCCCCTGTCCGTACGCTCTGAACGTACTCCGGAATGCGCAGGATGCCGTGCGAGTCGTGTCCGGCCAGATGATTGTCGACGAGTACGTCTGCCACTATCGCGGCGATATCATCCGGAGCCCCTGTCGCCCTGAAGATCGCGGCGGTAACCTTATGCAGGGCGCCTTTTTTCAGAGTTGGCATGATTGACTTATACCTCCTGCACCAGGCATCATCCCGTGATGTCACCCCGCCGTTTGCGCATAGCCGGCGCCGCCATTACGACCAGGATCAGAACCGTCGCAATGACGAACGCGAGACTGATCGGTCGTGTGAGAAAAACCGTCGGATCGCCCCGGGCGATCAACATCGCCCGGCGAAGATTCTCCTCCATCATCGGTCCCAGGACGAATCCGAGCATAATGGGCACCGGGCTGCACTCGAGCTTCATCCACAGAAAGCCCACGATGCCAAATATCGCCGTGAGATAGATCTCGAAAGGGCTGTTGTTTACGCTGTAGATGCCGATAGAGGAGAACAGCATGATGGCGGGGAAGAGCAGGTAATAAGGCACCTTGAGCAGGCTCACCCAGATTCCTATCAGGGGCAGATTGAGTATCACGAGCATCAGGTTGCCGATCCACATGCTTGCAATCAGTCCCCAGAAGAGGTCGGGCCTCTGGGTCATCACGGTCGGGCCTGGCGCTATCCCGTGAATCATCAATGCGCCGAGCATCAGCGCCATGGTTCCGCTCGCGGGGATCCCGAGTGTGAGCATCGGGATGAACTTGCATTGCGCGTCCGCATTGTTGGCGGACTCGGGTCCTGCCACCCCTTCGATGGCGCCTTTGCCGAAACGCGACGGGTCCTTGGCCAGTTTCTTCTCGACGATGTAAGATGAGAACGAGGCGATAGCCGGCCCGGTGCCGGGGAGTACGCCGAAGAATGCCCCGAGAAAGGTCCCCCTGATGATCGGGGCGATGGACTGCTTCAGATCGTCTTTCGAAGGGAAGAGGCTTCCCACTTTCGAGGTGAAGACTTGTCGCTCCTCTTTGTCTCCGAGGTTGGATATGATTTCGCCTATCGCGAACACCCCTATGGCAATAACCACAAACCCGATCCCGTCTGTCAGCTCGAGAATATTGAAGCTGAAGCGCTGCCAACCGGAATCGACGTCGGTGCCCACTGTACCGAGGAGCAGGCCCAGCACGCACATGGCGAGCGACTTGACCATATCGCCCTGGGCGAGCACTGCCGCGGTGACCAGACCCATCAGCATCAGCGAGAAGTATTCCGGAGAATTAAATTTCAGCGCCATCTCGGCGATCGGCGGGGCGAACGCTGCGATCAGCACTGTACAAACGGTGCCGGCAAAGAACGAGCCGATCGCTGCGATCGCAAGAGCCGGTCCGGCTCTTCCCTGCCTCGCCATCTGGTAGCCGTCGATGCAGGTAACCACTGCCGAGGTTTCGCCCGGTAGATTGACAAGGATCGCGGTCGTCGAGCCGCCGTACTGGGCGCCGTAATAGATGCCGGCCAGCATGATCAGCGCCGCGACCGGCGGGAGGCTGAAGGTGATGGGCAGCAGCATTGCAACCGTCGCGAGCGGTCCGATGCCCGGCAGCACGCCGATCAGTGTGCCCAACAGACATCCCATAAAACAGTAAAGTAGGTTCTGTAGGGACAACGCGACGCTAAGTCCGAAAATAAGATTACTGAACAGTTCCATGAACGGTCTCCTCGTTAGAAATTGATCAAGGGGTAGGGCAGTCCAAGACCCCAAATGAACGCTGCAACGGAAAGAAGAGAGAGAAATACGGTAAGCAGCAGAATATGGAGGAACCTGAACCCCCTGCCCGAAGCCGACGACGCGAAGATCAGGACCACTATCGCCGGAATGAACCCTAGATGATACATCGCGAGGCCGAAAAGGACCATGGATAAAGGAAGGACGATCAGGGCCCGGGGAGACCAGTTGCCCGGGATCTTTTCATTGCTGAGCACTCCTCTGACCAGAATGTAGATGCCGAACAGTATGAGAATCCCTCCAAGCATGGTCGGGAAGTAGCCGGGTCCCATCCGCAGCGTGGTGCCGAGCGGGTAGCTTCGAGAGGCGATTATCGCTACGGCGCCGATCCCGAGAAACATCATGCCGGCCCAGAAATCCTTCTTTTTGTAAAATTCCAATTTCATGGAGCACTCCTTTCTTTCGTATCGCTTATCATATCTTTCGAGCCGGTCATGCGGACGTTCCGGGGTATTTCTTTTCCGCTTCCTCGGCGTTTTCCACCCTGTTGTAGTCCTGGTTCAGGTCTCCGCTCCCGGCAGGATACTTGACCGTAAAGAAAACGGCCGCACCGTCCACAGCCCGGCTCCTGTGCTGGGTGAATCGAGGGATATGGATGAGGTCCCCGCGCTCCACTATGCGGTCTTCGTCCCCTAAGATCATATGGAGCTTTCCTTCGAGGATCAGTGTGAACTGTTCTTCATTCGGATGCATGTGAAGCGGGGGGCCTTCGCCCGCCGGTTTCGTGACAATTCCCGCCTTCATGAATTCTCCCGTGACCGTTTGCATGATCATGGCGGGATTCAGATCGGGATTAATTTTTTTCAATTCAGAAATATGGTAAATAGGCATTTCTATCCCCTCCAACAGCTTGTTATGAAGCACTCACGTTCGGCGGACCGTTTAACGAGCGTCATCTGTCCCTTCGGCAAATCGTTTGGCATGCGCATCTTCGCTTAAATGAGTAGGTATTTTGATGATTTATACTACCCTTAAGACCAGCTGCGGCGTATTGTATATCGTAAGTCCGGCGGCAAATCAACCCCAACTTTCGGAGAAATAGCGGAATCAACATCCTTCAAATACATCAGAGCAGGGTCCGGTCGCCGGTCCCGCAACGGCAAAAAAAATTATCTTGACATACAAAAACTATCCCCTATACTCGTCGCGGTATGGCGCACGATTCAATCCAACAAGCAATAAAGTTCTTCATTGGTCATCAAAGCTTGCAGATGAGGAAAGCGGTTTTTCTATCCACCAACATGAAAAGAGTCTCTGGAGTCAAAGAGATGCCCCTATAAATGCATGGAAATATGAAAGGATGATAAGACATGCTGACGAGTATCTACGATGGTGTAATCAAAGGGGACTTACAAAGTGTAAAAGAGGGCGTAGCACAAGCGCTTACGGCAGGTTATGACCCCAGTGATATTCTGACTACGGCGATGACTTCCGCCATGGAAGAAGTGGGTCGGAGGTTTGAAAACGAGGAATACTATATTCCAGAGATGCTTATTGCCGCGCGCGCTATGCATGGAGGCATGGAAATCTTAAGGCCGCACCTTGCTAAAACCGATGCCGAACCGGTGGGTAAGGTTGTTCTAGGGACAGTGAAAGGGGATCTTCACGATATAGGAAAGAACCTGGTGGGGATGATAATGGAAGGAGCCGGGTTTGATGTGGTTGACTTGGGAGTGGATATATATCCGGAGAAATTCATTGAGGCAATAAGACAACACAGACCAGATTTCGTAGGGCTGAGCGCTTTGTTAACCACGACAATGCCAGCAATGCGAACAACTATCGATAAGTTCAAGGATGTCGGCATACGGAGTCAGACAGTTGTTATGGTCGGTGGCGCACCGATCAATCAAGCATTTGCAGATGAGATCGGGGCGGATATATATGCTCCAAACGCTGCATCGGCAGCAAGGAAGGCCATAGAAATGCTAAGGAGGACATAAATTATGCAGATGTTGATTAGTTTCGAATTCTCCGGATATCATCTCCGGGATTATAAGGTGTGATGTCAGCCGGATCCTATTTGAGGAGAAGAAAAGAGGAGAGACATTTCAGATGATCAATTCCAGCAGCCGGGAAGAGGCGGGTTTTGATGCAAGCTCTTCTTTTTTAGAAAGAGAACGCTCCAATGCAATTCTTCCCTATATTGACTTTGGGTATGCCCGACGCAGTCCGAAATATCGTTGACTGATCCCGGCGGATCATTCGCGCTCTTAACGATAAAGCGCCCCTTGGGGGCGTGGATCGCTAATTTGTAAATCCTTATCGCTTTGCCGAGTAGAAGCAACCCTGAATACTATTGAAACAAAAGGGTGGCATCTTTCCATAAATAATTCGGACAAAGGAGGCAACATTATGAATTCACGTGAGAGAGTCCAAATGGCCCTGAGTCATCAAGAAGCTGACAGGGTGCCAATAGATCTCGGAGGAACAGTAATGTCCTCAATGCATATCGAGACTTATAAGAGAGTGATAGACTATTTGGGTATTAGGGAAAAAATCGAAATGGCGGATCCATTCCAGCGATCAGTGAAAATTTCAAAAGAAGTTAACGAGAGATTTCACGGAGATACCAGGCTTGTTTGCCCAAAATGGAAACCATGGACAAAAGTTTCCGAAGACCATTATATAGATGAATGGGGCATTAAATACTATGATTCTCCAGGCAGTCTTTACCTTCATATGGCAGAACACCCTTTGGCTAAGGCCACAGTTGAAACCTTAGAGGACTATGTTTGGCCGGATCCTTATGATCCTCAAAGAAGTGAGGGATTAGAAAAAGAAGTCAAAGGAATCTATGAAAATACTGACTATGCCATAGTATTCGGTGGATTCGGATTTAAAGGAGATTTATTTGACATGCCCTGTCGGTTGCGAGGCCATACGAATTTTTATATGGATTTACTGATAAACGAGGAATTTATAAACGCTCTTTTGGACAAATTTGTTGATTATTGGACTTCCTTAGCAGAGGTGACGTTGAAACCAATAGGAAAATATATCAGTGCGGTATTATTTAATGATGACATTGGATCGCAATCTGGACTGCTGATATCCCCGGAATTATATAGAAAACTTATCAAACCTCGACAGAAAAAGTTTTACGCAAAGGTAAAGGAATGCGCTCCAAACGCAAAGTTAGTGCTTCATTCCTGTGGGTCTGTATATCGGGTTATACCTGATTTTCTTGAAATAGGCATAGATGCTCTGAACCCTATTCAGCTAACGGCTAAGCATATGTCGGATACGGGGAAGCTCAAAAAGGAATTTGGCGACAGGTTGACATTTTGGGGCGGAGGCTGTGACACTCACAGCATTCTCCCTCATGGAACTCCGGCCGACATTAGAGAAGAAGTTAAAAGAAGAATGAGAGACCTTGCCCCAGGGGGCGGTTTCGTTTTTACTCCCGTACATAATATCCAACCTGATGTAAGCCCTGAAAATATTTGCACTTTGTACGATGCGGCTTATGAGTTTGGGAAATATCCCATGTCAGCATAAGATGGAGAAAATTGCGGATCAGATACTTGAGGTTTTCCCCGACGGCACCCCTGGTAACTCAGGTAATGATATTTTGACAACAGGCAGTTGAATAGTTTATAATCCTCCGTGTCTTGGCTCACAACGGGAAGCTGGAGAGAAACCAACCCCGGGAGATGGTCGCTTATCGTTTCTTGCCTGTGAGGAACGGTGGGATAATCAGGACGCGAATGAAAGGTATACTTACTTTGGCAGAGGGGGAAAAACATAATGGGCCCTGCTATTTCGGCTTTACAAGGAGGTGATGCTCTCAGGCCGAACCGCACTTAGAGAACCTAAAAACCTAGCATATAAATCATCGGGAGGTTAAAATGAAAAAGCGTTTAGTTTTACTTTCGGTCTTCGTGTTTTGTGGTGTTCTTGTTTACGGCAACGCCCTGGCCGCCAATCCTGATAAAATAAAAGTTGGTATCCTGCTCCCTCTCACCGGACCGATGGCGGCGGTGGCCGAGACCCAGAAGGAAGGTGCGCTGCTGGCGGTGGATGTCTTAAACAAAAAGGGCGGCCTGAACATGCCCTGGGGCAAGGTCACGGTAGAGGGTGTGGTCGCCGATGACGAAGCCAAGCAGGATGTCGGTGTCCGACGGTACAGGTACATGGTTTCTGAAGGGGTCAAAGGCGTGGGAGGACAGACCTGGGCGCCGCTCGCCTTTGCCATCAACGCCCTCGTTTTCAAGGAACCGATGCCCTACTTTCCTGTCTGCGTTTTGGCCAAAGACGCCTTTAAAAAAGGGACGCTCGCACCGACCACTTTCGCCACGGCGTTCAGCCCCTGGACGGTCGGGTACATGGCAGGTTCTGCCGCTGTTAAAACCCTCGGTAAGAAGAAGATCTTCTTCCTGGCGCGCGCCGACAGTTGGGGCTGGGACATGCGGGACGGCGTCTATGCCGCCGCCAAGGAATACGGGGCCCAGATCGTCGGGTACGACGAGGTCTCCCTCGGTACGAATGATTTCACGACGATTCTCCAGAAGGTCAGGGCCGCCAAGCCCGACGTCTTCATCTCCGCCCAGTTTGCCGCCGACGCTGTAGCACTCCTCAAGCAGGTCCAACAGATGGGTATCAATAAGGAGATGACCATCTTCAACTCTTTTATCACCAACGTCGTCGCCAAAGGCATTCCCCCCGAGGCGCTCCAGGGTGTCTACGCGATGCATTATTTTTACTATGACCTGTCGGGTTTTGAAGACAAGGACCTGGTAAGTAGCGCCAAGGAGTTCACCGACCTGTATCGTGCGAAGTACAACAAGCCTCCCGATGCCTATGCAACCATCGCCTATGTGGCGTTCACTGAGATGTTCCGCGGGTTCGAATCGGCCAAGAGCCTCGATCCGCTCAAGGTTTCTCAGGCCATGATGGCCAACAAGGGCGAATTCAAATCGGTCAAGGGCTCCGCCCGCTGGCGCGAGGACCATTCGGCCGTTTACAAATACGCCGCCTTCCTGGTCAAGGGAAAAGGTCCCGGGGAACAGAAGAACGAGTGGGATCTCTTCAAAGTGGAAGGCTACCAGGGCGGGGATTCGGTCATGCCGAATCTGAAGTCTCTGGGTTACTAAACCTCTCTCCGCCCCGGTGAAGATCCGATCGATATCCTCACCGGGGTGGAACCTTATTTAAAAGGTCCTGCCGTGAGCACAAATCTGGGCGCAGAAATTATCAAAACCGTAGGGGTTACGAAGCGGTTCGGTGAACTGGTCGCCGTAAATAAGGTGGACTATTTGCTGCATGAAAACGAGGTGGCGGGGATCATCGGGGCCAACGGGTCGGGGAAGACCACTTTCTTCAACCTCGTGACGGGGTATTTCCCACCCGACGAGGGGACCGTCTATTACAAGGGGGAGGATATCACCGGTACGCCCCCCGAGCAAAGGGTCGCCATGGGGATGATGCGGACCTTCCAGTTAACATCCACCTTCGATAATCTCGCTGTCATTGACAACCTGGTGCTTTCTTATTTCAGGGCGTACCAGAAACACTCGCTGTTTCATCTCTTCACGAACACCTGCAAGAAACATCGGAAGAATGAAAAAATTCAGGCCATCGTGGAGACGTTCGAGCTTCAGGATGTCGCCGACAGAGAGGTCAGGCATCTGGGCCTAGGTGAAAAACGACGGCTGGAGATCGCCATGGCGATCCTTGCGGAACCGAAGGTGTTGCTGCTGGACGAACCGCTGGCGGGTCTTGCCGAAAACGAGATCAAGGCCGTCCTGAGTGTCCTGCGCCGGCATATCGGCACGCAGACGATCCTGATCGTGGAACACAAGATTTCCCATGTGGAGGACTTTCTGCAGCGATTGACCGTCATGCATGAAGGCCGGGTCATCGCGGACGGCGGTTACGAGGAGTGTCTCCGGGATCCGGAAGTTCGCAGAAGCTACTGGCAGATTGACGTCTCCGAGGACGGTGTTGAAGAGGCCTGTTCATAGGGAGTTCATGACGATGAATCAAAGCGACATACTGACCGTCGGAAACCTGAACGTTTCTTACGGCGAATCGAAGGTCCTGTTCGATATCGAAATGGGCGTGAAACCGGGCCATGTGGTCGCCTGCGTAGGACGCAACGGCGCCGGCAAGTCCACCTTGCTCAAATCGATTGCCGGATTCCTGAAAAATGTTTCGGGAACGATCGCCTTCGACGGCGCCAGCCTCCTGGGCATGATGGCTTACGATGTCGCCAAGCTGGGCATCAAATATATCCCCCAGGACAAGAAGGTCTTCTCCGATCTGACCGTCCGGGAGAACCTGGAATTGGGCAGCTATGCGACCAAGGATTATAATTGGGAGCAGGTGACCGACTATTTCCCCAAGCTCAAGGCGCTCATGGACCGCAAGGCCGGATTCTTGAGCGGTGGCGAGCGCCAGATGCTGATGATCGGCCGGGCGATCCTGGGCAACCCAAAGATTCTGCTGATCGATGAACCGACCGAAGGCCTCGCCCCCAGCATCGTGGCCCACCTGAGAGACGTCTTTAAGGAACTAAGCAAGAAAACGGCCCTGGTGATCGTCGAACAGAACCTGCCCCTGGTTTGCGCCATCTCCGAAAAGATTTACGCCATCAAGGAGGGACGGATCGTCAAGGAACTGGTGGGCGAAAAGATTTCAGCGAGCATTTGTGAGGGCTACCTCTAAGAAAGAAGGATTCCCATGATGAACACATTCAGGTGGTGGCGGGGCATACTTCTGGCCTTTTTTCTGTTGGCGATCATCAGGGTGTTCCTCCCCCTGCCTTTCTCCAACGAGATCATCATTTTTTCCATCTATGTGATGGGTTGCAGCTTCCTATTGGGGCGTGTCGGGTTCATCTCCTTCGGACAGCCGGCCTATCTGGCGACCGGCGCCTATGCGACCGCTTTCTATCTCTTTTACTTCGGCGCCAACCCTTTCATCGGCATCCTGATCGGGGTCGTGGCGGGACTGGTCATGTCCCTGATCGTCGGCCCGCTCTTCGTCCGGTTGCGCAGCGACTATTTCGCCTTGGTCAACCTGGCGCTGGCGGTGATTTTTTACTACACGATGCAGAAGGTCCTGGCGCCCATCACCCAGGGGGACAACGGGCTTTGGTTCCTGGCGAACATGACCTCGACGCCGATCATCGATATCACCAGGCCAAAGGAGTTCTTCACCTTCGCCTTCCTGGCGGCCCTGGCCATCTGGGCCCTCTTCAAATATCTCAACGACACCCTCTACGGCGCCTGCGCCCTTGCCTCGAAGGTCAACGAAGACAAGGTCCAGTTCCTAGGTTATAGCAACTTCAAGATCCGCTTTTTCGGGTTTATCGTCGCCAATGTGACGACGGCCTTTGCCGGCTCCCTGTATGCGATCTATTTGGGTTTCGTCAGCCCCGAGATAACCAGCGCGCACCGCTGCGCCGATCCGGTCGTGGTCACGATCCTCGGCGGCGTCGGCACGCTGTACGGCCCCCTGGTCGGGGCGATTGCCTTCACCGGCATGAAGGACCTCATCGCCGGCCTTATCGGCAACTGGGAGCTGTTCATCGGCTTCCTGCTTGTCTTCATCATGCTGGCCGGAGAAAAGGGTATCTGGGGATCGTTGGAGCCGCAGCTCAAAAAAGTGTTCTCGGGAAAGCGCGTATAAAAACAGGAATGAACGATTAGGGGTGACAAGAGCAATATGGACACACAACTGCTGGCTTCCGGCGTGATCTTCGGTTTGAGCATCGGTAGCATTTATTTTTTGATGGCGATCGGCTTGTCCCTCTGTTTCGGCTTGATGCGCATCATCAGTCTCGACCAGCTCTTCTACTATGCCGTCGGCGCTTATATCACCTATACGATCAGCGTCTACAGCGGCAGTGTGTGGCTGGGCGCCCTTGGAGGAATGATAGTGGCGGCCGTTTGCGCGTTCGCCGTGGAGCGGTTTATCTTCCTGCGGATCTACGAGCGGGATATCGCCTTTACGATGATCACCTCCTTCGGAATCCTGATCGGCGGTGTCGGTATCATCAAGGCGATCTGGGGACTCGCTCCCCGCCCGGTTCTGATGCCGATTATGACCCAGTGGACCATCCTGGGCACCGAGGTTCCTGTCTACCGACTGATCGTCATCCTTATCGCCGCGCTCGTCTACGGATTGATCTGGGTCTTTTTGAACAAGACGATCATCGGCAAGGCGATCCGGGCGGGCATCGAGAGTGTTGAGCACGTCGAAGGGCTCGGCATCAACGTCTACCGCCTCTTCACGATCACCTTCATCATCGCCGGGACGCTCTCCGGTCTGGCAGGCGGGCTCCATGCCCCCCTGATTATGGTGGACCCCAATATGGGTCTCGAGGTGATGCCGTTTATCTTCATGGTGGTTATTATCGGCGGTTTGGGCAGTATCAAGGGAACGCTGATCTCCGCCCTGATCGTCGGGCAGGTCTTCTCCATCGGGGCCCTCATTTATGCCCCGCTGGCGCAGATGGCGCCGTTTGCCATCATGCTGTTGATTCTTCTGATCAAGCCGACCGGTCTTTACGGCAGCAAGCTGTTGAAGAGGTAAGGACAGGATCGAAGTGGCCGGACCGGGCAGCATCGGGAGTGTCAGATACCGCAACAAGGTTTTCCCGCCTTGCACTTTCTGCGATCGTCGATCCAAAGGTCCAAAATGGAATCCTCTCTAACGCCCATGCCCGAATCGAGCACAACGAAGGATGAAAAGCACCCCCACCCCTCCCTCCCCCGTCGAGGGGAGGGATACAGGGAGGGGGGCATTTTCATATAAACCGGAGGCAGAAAATAATGGGTATTCAAAGCAAAGTGCTTGTGATTGAAAGCAGCTATGATGCGTGTGCCGAGGCAGTGGCGCGTGTTTTTTCTGCATTTCCCCAGGAAATCAAGGGGAAGAATGTGGTTGTCAAGGTCAATGCCTTGCGGGCCTGCAATCCGGATCGCGAGGCTATTGTCACGCACCCCGCGCTGGTGAAGGCGGTCATCGATAAGCTGGTGACTATGGAACCGCGTCGAATCATCGTCGGCGATTCGGTGGGCACCGAATCATACGGCAAGTCACGGACTGTTTTCGATGCCACGGGCCTTGCCGAGGCGGCCGGGCCTTACTATCGCAACCTCTCCCAGAATCTGAAAGTGGTGGACGTGGAAAAGCCGTTTAGACGTAAGGTTGCCGTACTCAAAGATGTTCTGGATGCCGATGTGTATATTTCGCTGGCGAAGATGAAGACCCACGGCATGACGATGCTCAGCGGGGCGGTGAAGAACAACTACGGCCTGCTTGTCGGTGCACAAAAATCCTGGTATCACTTCTATTCGGAAAAACCGGAGCTGTTTGCCGAAATATTGATCGAGATGTACAAGCTCAAGCCCCCGGATCTGGTGATCATGGACGGGATCCTCGCCATGGAGGGATATGGACCGTGTTCACCCCAGGTGCGATGGGTCAACAAAGTCCTGGCCTCCACCGACGCGGTGGCGCTGGATGCGGTGATGGGCCACATGATGGGTTTTGGGACGGATGAGGTGCCCTATCTGCGGCTCGCAGGGGAATCGGGGATCGGACAGACCGACCTGGAGGCGATGGAGATCGAAGGCGATTACTCGCCGATAAAAGGATTCAATCGGCCGGTTGTCATGCCGGAATCGACCTTCAGCTACCTCTCCGGTGTCGGGGGCGGAAAGACCAGCCGGGCCTTTTTTGCCGATCGGGTATGCCTGCGGCCGGTGATCACGGCAGAGAACTGTCCTCCCGGGTGTGCGGCATGCACGGATGCCTGCCCTTCGGGCGCACTCAAGGCGGGCAAACCCCCGGTACTGACATCGTCACAGTGTATGCTTTGCAGCGCCTGCATGGAGGCGTGCGCATGCGGCGCGCTTCAACTGACACCGGACCCATCGCTGCGCGGGGAGATATAAATGAAAGCAGAAATTATCGCCGTGGGAACGGAACTCCTCCTGGGGCAGATCGTGGACACCAACTCGGCCCATATCGCCCAGCAGTTGACCACCATTGGTCTGGATTTGCATTTCAAATCCACTGTCGGGGACAACCTGGAACGTATCAAATCGACGATGCTGGGTGCTTTGAGCCGGTCGGATATTATCATCACCACGGGAGGAATCGGCCCGACGCTCGACGATCTTACGCGCGAAGCGGTGGCCGAAGTTTTGGGAAGACCTCTGGTATTTCAGCAGGCGCTTTTCGACCAGATCAACGATTTTTTCACCCGCCTGGGCAGAACGGCCAGCCCGAATAACCGCAAGCAGGCCTTTATTCCCGAAGGGGCGATCCCGATCGAAAATCCGGTCGGAACGGCCCCGGGCTTCATCGCGGAGAAAGACGGCAAGGCCATTATCGCCGTTCCCGGGGTTCCGCACGAGATGCGCCATTTCATCGAACACGCCGTGCTTCCCTATCTGCGGGGAAAACTGGGTGTTCGTGAGGTGATTGTCTCCCGGGTCCTCAAACTTTTCGGCATCGGCGAGAGCCTGGTGGACGAGCGTCTCGATGACCTGATCGAAGCGGGGAGCAACCCCACGATCGGGCTTTTGGCCCATACCCAGATCGGGGAAATCCACATCCGCCTGACGGCCAAGGCAGCCGAGAGGGCGGAGGCGGAGGCACTGAATGCTTCCCTCGAAGCAAAAATCCGGGAGCGGCTGCAGGAATACATTTTCGGGGTCGACGAGGAGACCTTCGACGGAGTGCTGAGCGCCCTGCTCCGAAAGTCGGGACTGACGGTATCCGCGGCTGAGACCGATTTCGGCAGTTCAATTATCCAGACACTGAAATCGATGGAGGGGAGCGGGCAATTCTTCCGGGTGGGGGTGACGGTCGTCGGGCCGGAGATGGGCCAGAAACTGTTATCCGTATCAACCTCGCTTTGGGCGGGCGATCATGCCAATGACGCCCCGCTTGCCAAAGCCTTGGCCGAGGGGGTGCGTCGCCTTACCGGTTCGGACCTTGGAATAGGCATCGCCGGCAAGGTCGGCATGGGGAAAGGAGAGGACCATGTGGTCCATATTGCCTTGGCCCGTTCGGGTGCGACGGATTGCATCGAGCAGCGCTGGCCTTCGGCCATGCGTTTCATCGAAAATCGCATGACGAAGGGGGCATTGGCACAGGTTAGAAAGCATCTTTAAAGATCGGGGAAGGCAGATGGAAAAGAAGCGAATCGGATTTGTCGGACTCGGATTGATGGGAAGTAAAATGGCGAAGAATCTGCTCTCGGCGGGATTCTCTGTGATCGGGTACGACGTGGATCAGGATAAAGTGGAGGCCCTCGTGCGAGAGGGGTGTCAGAAGGCCGACTCTCCCGAGGGCGTTGCGCCGCTGGTGGAGGTGATTATTCTCTCGCTTCCGAACTCCAACGTTGTGAATGATGTGGTCGAGGGTGCCCTGAAACTATTTGAGAAGGGAAGAAAAGGACTGATCCTGATCGATACGACCACGGCCGACCCGGGGATGTCCGAGGAGCTGTCTGTCCGGTTGAGAAAAATCGGGATCGAGATGCTGGATGCCGCCGTCAGCGGCACGAGTAAAATGTGTGGCGAACGGGATGTGACTTACCTGGTGGGGGGCAGTGAAGAGACATTCGGGAAATGCGGCGCCATATTCTCGGCGCTGGGGAAACGAACCTTTTATATGGGGAAAAACGGCGCCGGAGCGATGGCGAAACTGGTTGTCAATCTGGTGCTCGGGCTCAACCGCATGGCGCTTGCCGAGGGGCTCTGCCTCGCCGAGAAGGCGGGGATGGATCCCCGACGGACTCTGGAGGTGTTGCAGGAGTCGGCGGCCTATTCCAAGGCGATGGACCAGAAGGGTCTGCGGATGGTAAACAGAGACTTTCTTCCGCCGGAAGGGAAATTGGCGTTTCATCTGAAAGATGTGCGGCTGATGCTCGAGCTCGGACACAAGGTGAACGCACCGCTGGTTCTGAGCGGTCTTCATGCCCAGGCGTTGGGATCGGAAGTGGCCAAGGGGCATGGGGAATGGGACAACGCCGATATCATCTCATTCTATCGGGATCTGGCGAATATTCAATAAATCAACTTTAAAGCAGGGAGGAAAAAATGGCTGAATATGTAAAGTTAGACAAACTGTCGCAGTTGGTTGTCGTTCCGCCGAAAACGGGGCACTACAGCGATATCGTCACCGATACCGCATATGAAAAAGGGTTGGCGATCAACTTCGGCATCAACGAGCAGGTCTGCGGGTCCAAACGGATCGCGATGGGCAGAACGGTCATTCCGCCCCATACCGCCAATGAAAGGCACGTGCACCTCAGTGCGGAAGCCGCGATGTTTGTTATACAAGGGACGATGGTTCTGCTGCTGGGGTCGGAGGCCAAAATCATCAAATGCCCTCCGGGGACGTTCGTTTTTGCGCCGGAAGGCGTCATTCATGGCGTGGCAAACGCGAGCAGGACGGAAGAGGTGGTGCTGGTTTTCGCCTACGGAGGCGTTCCATCCAAGGAGGCCGCGCGAATCGTGTTCATCGACGATACGGGGAATCCGTATCCCCCCGCGGGCTGGGACGAAGAGTAGCCGGGATTCGTCAGAATATTTTTTTCCTTCGCCACTGCTTCGGGCGTTCGCCGGGAAACTTGAGACCGCTGGCATCGATCCCCAGATCGACAAACAGTTTCGCCAGCGCAATGGCGCAACTGTACCCTTCCAGGACAGGGATTTCCCAGCCCATTTGCTCCAGCCGTTTCTTCAGAAACGACTGGAGCCAGAACACGTCGGAACATCCGAAGGTGATCACCTCCGCCCCGTCTTCTTCTATAGCGGCCACGGCCTCCTTGACGGCCCGTTCGACCGCCTCGGACGGCTCGCCCCGGAGGGCCTTGTCCCGCTCCGCGTCGATGGTGGACTCATCCTTGTACCCGGGTCGGGCATGGTAGAAGTTGATGTTCCGGATCGATGCGCAGCGGTCGGTAAAGCGGTGCCGGACGACAAGGTCGTAATAGAACATATTGTGCGTCTCGGTGAAATCGATGATGCTGAACTTGTTGCCCAGCATGGCGGCGATGTGCATCTGGGAGAAGGCGCAGGAGGTGACGGGTATGCCGTACCTTCGCGCGATCTCGCGGGCCTCCATGAACCCCGGTTCTCCGCCGCCCAGCAGGATGATCGCGTTGTACTTCCCGCTCTCGCAGGCCTCGCGGACAATCGGCAGGCGGGCGGCGGCCACGTGGGCAAACTCCTCGCGGGTCTCAACCGCCCAATCGCCGTAGGGAGGGGTCGGCCCTCCGTGAAAATCCCATTCCACATCCTCCAGCAGGGGCCTGATGTTGAGATATTCCATCCTCAGTCGCTTCTCTTTGGACAGCTCGGCGGAGTGATACTTGTCCGCAAACCTTCCCCCGGTCGACAGCTCAAAAGGCTGGATGAATAAAAACCTGTACTTCTTCTTTTCTTCAGCCACGGCAATTCGTCCTCCTTGCAATATGTGGCGAGTCATACCATTCGATGCAAAAAAAATAAAGCGGGATATCTATAGTCGCCTCAGATTTGTCTTGACACCCCATTGTCGTCTTTATATATTCGACAGCATAAAAGGAATTCCTTCGTGTGCCGGAAAATCCTTGTAAGTCCAGTTTGTTGTGAAACCGGTCCGAACTATTTTTCACTCAAGGAGGAGAAGAAATGAGAAAGAGCTTTTTTTTAACGACGATGTTGGCCGGTCTTTTCATTGGGTTATGTTCTGCCGGGGCGCTGGCGCCCACGGCCATGGCGCAGGAATTTCCGACCAAGCCCGTGACCCTCATCATTCCGGTGGGGGCGGGAGGATCCCACGATCTGACGGCACGTGCCGTGACCAGCGTGGCGAGCAATTACCTGGGTCAGCCGATCATCATTCAGCTCAAGCCCGGAGGCGGCGGGGCGATCGGCTCGGAAATCGTGGCCAAATCCGCCCCGGACGGCTACACCCTGCTCTTCGGCGGCATGGGGTGGAGCACCACCTATCCCGCGGTCGAAGGCCGCTCCAAGGGGCCGGATGATCTGATGGCCGTCTGCCGGATCAACTATAGCCCGACCATCATCGCCGCCCGTCCCAATCTTCCGTTCAAAACCTTCAAGGAGATGCTGGCATACGCCAAGGCCAATCCCGACAAGCTGATCTACGGCAATACCGGGCCCTGGGGGCAGGCTGACCTCCCCTGGAAGATGATCGGCAAACAGACCGGCATCAAGACGAAAAACGTTCCCTATGATGGAGGCGGCCCAGCGCTTCTGGCCGTCCTGGGCGGGCACGCGGATATGACCGGAGGATTGGTTACGGCGCTCCTTCCACATTTCAAATCGGGCAAGCTCCGTGCCCTGGCCGTTCTCGACTACAAGCGGGAAGAGAAACTGCCAGACGTTCCCACCGCCAAGGAAGAAGGGGTAGATGTGGTGAACCTGATGTGGCGGTCCGTTCTGGCGCCCAAGGGCACCCCCCGCCCCGTGATCGACAAATTGGCGCTGGCCTTCAAGAAGATGACCGAAGACAAGTCGGTCGTCAGCATGATCAAGCAGTTTGGTGACGAAATCCAGTACCTCGGTCCCGATGAATTCGGCAAGCTCTGGCGGGAAGAATTCGAAATGCAGAAGGAGCTTGGCAAGGCCTTGAAGAAGTAGATCGTTCCCGAGTCCTTTCCAGCGAGGAGAATATGCGGAAACCCGGAGATATCGTGGTAGGGCTCTGCTTTTTGGCCATCGGGATTGCCTTTACAGTAGGCTCCGTCAAGCTGAAGATCGGGGTGCCCACCGAGCCGCAGGCCGGCTTCTTCCCGTTTATCGACGGGATCATTCTGATCGCGCTGTCCGCCCTTTTCCTTTTCCAGGCCTGGCGCGGCAGGGCCGGCGATAGTCCTGCCTTCGGCAGGGTGGGAGGCCCCGCCATCGTGGTACTGGCGCTAGTCCTCTACGTGGCCACGCTTGAGACCCTGGGGTATGTCATCACCACGGCGATCCTCTCCGCCGTCGTCCTGCGGGTGATGGAAACAAAGCCGGGGATCCTCGTCCTTGTGAGCCTAATCCTGCCTGTCGTCAGCTATTTGTTATTCGATCGCCTGCTGGGTGTGACCTTGCCTCCCGGACTGATGGCGGCTATCTTTTAAAGGTAAGCGATGGGATTATTTGAAAATCTTGCCAACGGGTTTGTCGTGGCCCTGTCCGCGTCGAACCTTTTCTACTGTGCGCTCGGGGCGATCCTGGGCACGGCGATCGGCGTTCTGCCGGGTCTGGGTCCCCCGGCAACGATTGCCCTTCTCCTGCCGGTGACCTTCAGAATGGAGCCGGTCTCCGCGGTGATCATGCTGGCGGGGATATTCTACGGGGCCATGTACGGCGGGTCCACGACCTCGATCCTGCTGAACATCCCCGGGGAAGCGGCCTCGGTGGTGACGTGCCTGGATGGTTACAAGATGGCCCGGAACGGAAGGGCCGGCGCGGCGCTGGGCATCTCGGCGATCGGCTCCTTCATCGCCGGGACGCTTGGTGTTCTCGGCGTATCCTTGATGGCCCCGACCCTGGCCTCCTTCGCCCTGAAGTTCGGGCCCCCGGAATACTGCTGTCTCGTCTTTCTCGGCCTGATGATGGCGATCTATCTCTCGGAAGAATCGGTCCTCAAGGGGCTGATGATGGGCGCCCTGGGTCTTCTTTTGGGGACGGTCGGTCTCGACCCGGTGGACGGAATCCCGCGTTTTACCTTCGGCGTCAACCGGCTGATGGACGGCGTCGACTTCGTGGTGATGGCGATGGGCCTCTTCGGGATTGCCGAGATCCTGTGCAACCTGGAAGCTCCGGAAAACCGCGAAGTGTTCAAAACGTCGCTCAAGGGACTGCTTCCCACACTCGAGGACTGGCGCCAGTGCTGGGCGTCGGTGTTGCGGGGCTCTGTCCTCGGCTTTTTCATCGGGGTTTTGCCCGGCGGCGGGGCGATCATCAGCTCCTTTGCCTCCTACGCGCTGGAAAAACGTCTCTCGAAGCACCCGGAGCGGTTCGGCAAGGGGGCGATCGAGGGGGTGGCCGCTCCCGAAGCGGCCAACAACGCGGCCTCCACCTCGTCGTTCATCCCCCTTCTGACCCTGGGTATACCGGGGAACGCGTCGATCGCCATGATCTTCGTCGCCCTGATGATACACGGCATACGGCCCGGCCCGCTCCTGCTTCAGGAGCACCCGGATCTTTTCTGGGGTGTGATCGCCTCCATGTATATCGGCAATGCCCTGCTCCTGGCGCTGAACCTCCCCCTGATCAACTTCTGGGTGCGGATGCTGAAGGTTCCCTACCAGTACCTGGCGGTTATCGTGGTCGTGGTATGCGTCATCGGGGCTTACAGCGTGAATAACTCCGCCTGGGACATCGGTATGATGGTGTTTTTCGGGATCCTGGGATACCTGCTGCGCAAGTTCGCCTTTCCGGCCTCCCCCTTCATCCTGGCGATGATACTCGGTCCCATGCTCGAGAAGACGCTCCAGCAATCCCTGATCGCTTCCGGGGGTGATTTCATGACGTTCTTGAACCGGCCTATTTCGGCATCCCTTCTTTTGGCCGCGGGCCTGCTCATGCTGACGCCGCTGGCCAAATCGCTATGGAAGAAACAGAAGGGATGAGAACAGACGGACGAAAGACCGCGCTGCGGAGCGTTTGATGACCACGAGCGACAAAATACAAGACCCTATAGTCCTGCTGATTGCGACATTCGATACCAAGGCCCCCGAAGCCCTGTATCTCAAAGAGAAAATGGAGTCCCTGGGATGCACGGTGCTTCTGATGGACACCGGAATTCTCGAGGAAAGCAGGCACGTGACCGATATCACCCGCCATCAGGTGGCGGAGGCGGGCGGGTCGTCGATCGCCGAACTGATCGCCTCGCGGGACAAGGGAAGATGTATCAGTGCGATGCGGGAGGGCGCCCGTGTTCGGGTGAAGGAAGGTTACAGGGCAGGGAAGTTCCAGGGTGTCATCTCCATCGGCGGCGCGCAGGGCACCGATATCGGAACTGCCGCGATGAGGGAACTCCCGTTCGGCGTTCCCAAATTCATGGTCTCCACCGTGGCCTCCGGAAGGGCGACGTTCGGTCCGTTTGTGGGGACGAAGGACATCATCATGATGCACTCCGTCGCGGACATCCAGGGGATCAATTTTGTCACCCGGCGGGTCCTGAACAATGCGGCGGCGGCTGTCTGCGGGATGGTCATCAATGAGGTCCGTGGTGGTGATCGGCCTTCTCCCGCCATTCCGGTGGCACTTTCGATGCTCGGCACCACCACCCAGGGGGCGTTGAGGGCGATAAAGCTCCTTTATGAAAAGGGATACGACGCCGTTGCGTTTCATCAGAATGGGACGGGCGGAATCGCCATGGAGGACATGATCCACGAAGGGGTCTTCAGGGGGGTCCTCGATCTTAACCTCCACGAACTGGGGGATTCCGTGGTGAAGGGGCTTCACGCCTCCATCAGGGATTACAGGCTTGAAGCCGCCGGGGCGCTCGGCCTTCCCCAGGTCGTCGCGCCGGGAAGCATCAATTATGCAGTCATGGGGCCTGTGGAAACCCTTTCCCCGGAAATCCTCCGAAGGAAGTACATCGTACATAATTCCCAACTGACCCTGGTGAGGCTATCGAGGGAAGAGCTGATAAAGACCGCCATTCTCACGGCAGACCGGCTCAACAAGGCCAAGGGGCCGACGCACGTGTTCATCCCGCTCAGGGGTTTTTCCTATCCCGATCATGAAGGAAGGGCGCACTGGGACCCGGAAGTCAATGAGGCGTTCATCCGTACACTAAGGTCGCGTCTCTCTTCCGCTATCCAATACGACGAACTCGACCGGCATATCAATGACGATGCATTCATCGATACCGTGGTGGATGAACTGGTGAGATTACTGAACAAAAGATAATGAGGAGGAATACATGACGGATAAAAAGAAGCAAGTGTCTGGCGTCTTTGCCCCGATGGTTACCCCCTTCAGGGATGACCGGGTGCTGTTTCACGGGCTCGTCGCCAACGTGGAGAAGATGAACGGGACCGCTCTGGCGGGATATTTTGTCCTCGGGACGAATGGGGAATACAAGTCCCTTTCGGTCCCGGAACGCTTGGCAGTGCTAAAGACGGTCGTCCAAACCCGGGCGAAGGACAAGGTGGTGATGGCGGGCATGGGTTTCGAGAGCACGCAGGAAACCATCGCGATGACCCTGCGGGCGGCCGATGAGGGCGCCGATATGGTCAGCCTTCTCATGCCCCATTTCTTCGCCAAGAAAATGACCCCGGAAGTGCTTGCGGGGTATATTATTGCGGTAGCGGACGCTTCACCGCTGCCGGTTCTGCTGTACAACAACCCTTCGGTCGCGGCCGGCGTCACAATCAAGGCCGATCTGGTCAATCTCGTAAAGGATCATCCGAACGTCATCGGCATCAAGGACAGCTCGAGCGAGACATACAAAGCGAATCTCGATGCGGCGAAAGGCAGGCTGTGCGTTCTCGCCGGCACCGCAAATTATTTTCTCGATCTGCTGAAAAACGGCGGGACGGGCGGTGTGCTTTCGCTGGCGAACGTCTTACCCGATGCCTGCGCAAAGCTCTATACGCTCTTCAGGGAGGGGAAGATACAGGATGCGGAAGCGTTGAACGGGTCGCTGATCGAATTGAACCACAAGGTATCCGGTTCGTTCGGCGTGGCCGGGGTCAAGGCGGCGATGGACCTCTTCGGTTTCTGCGGAGGCGTTCCGAGAAAGCCGCTCCTCCCCCTCACCGGAGAGCAGATGGAAACGCTGAAGCAATCACTGAGCAAAAGTCAATTTGCCCGTTAGGAGAAGGAACATGGAGCGACTCAAAGACAAGGTGGCGATCGTCACCGGATCGGGGCAGGGAATGGGCCTTGCGATAGCCCATGCCTGTGCCCGGGAAGGGGCGAAAATCGTCATCACCGACATCAACGAAGAAACGATCGGGGCGGCCGTTGCCGCGGTGAAGCAGGAGGAAGGCGGGGACGCCATCGGGATCAGGATGGATGTGACGAAAAAATCCGAGGTTGTAAAAGGTGTGAAAGAGGCGCTCGACCTCTGGGGACACATCGATCTTCTGGTGAACAACGCCGGCGGCGCCCTGAACACCCCGCACAGGCTTGCCGAGATCGAGGAGAGGCACTGGGACCTTGTGGTGAATGTCAATCTGAAGGGCGCGTTTTTGTGCTGCCAGCAGGTGATCCCGGCGATGGTAAAGCAGGGCAAGGGCGCCGTCGTGAACATGTCCGCTCTGGCCGGGCACTGGCGGGCTTCGCTCGCTGGCGTCCAGTACACGGCGGCCAAAGCCGGGATCGAAGGCCTCACAAGGCAGCTGGCCTATGATTTTGGTCCGAGCGGGATACGGGTGAATGCCGTCGCGCCGACGGTCACCATGACCGGCGAGAGGATAAAGGGCCTCTGGGACGAGAAGGGCCAGGAAGAGAAGGAGCGAATCCTTGGCCAGATTCCTTTGCGACGCCTCAGCACGATGGAGGAGATCGGCGCGGGGGTCGTATTTCTTGCTTCGGACGAATCGAGTTATATCACGGGCATTACCCTGGATATCTGCGGCGGCCGTTATCTGAGATGAGGGAACGATGACAAAAAAGAATATTGTCCTCCTGCCGCAGCCGATCGAAGCGGAGGCGGTTGAGGTTCTGGAAAGGGGCAACGCGCAGTTGGTTATGGCCGGGGAGCCGAAGCCGGAAATCGTCGGTCCGCTGATGAAAGAGGCCCGGGCCGTCGTTCTGCGGACCGGCATCAAGATGACCCGGGAGCTTCTTGCCTATCCGAACGAACTGATGATGATCTCGCGCACGGGCGCCGGCGTCGACAATGTCGATATCCCCGCTGCAACAGAAAAAGGGATCATCGTGACCTCGAGCATCGGCGTCAATACCACGTCGGTCGTCGAACACGCGCTGGCGCTGATCCTGGCGCTTTATAAGCAACTGTTCCTGATGGACAGCGAAGTGCGGAAAGGGAATTTTGCGATACGCTACAAGAATTGCCCGACCGATCTGCGCGACAAGACGATCGGGATCGTCGGCTTCGGGCGGATCGGCTCTTTGATCGCCCAGGCCTGTCACACCGTGTTCGCCATGAAAGTCCTCGCCTACGATGCGCTGCTGACCGATGCGCAGAAGGAAAGCTGCCGGGGATGGGTCGCATTTACCGACCTGCCGGACCTCTGCAGGCGCTCCGACTGCATTTCGATCCATACGCCGCTCAACCGGAGCACGGAAAAGATGTTCGACCGCCGATTTTTTTCCGAAATGAAAAAAACGGCCTTCATCGTCAATACGTCGCGGGGCGGTGTGATCAACGAAGAGGATTTGATCGCGGCTTTAAAGGAAGGCGCCATTGCCGGCGCGGGTCTCGACGTATTCGAAAATGAGCCGTTGAAACCCGGAAACGGGCTGCTTTCGCTGCGAAACGTCATTCTCACCCCCCATACGGCGGCGCTTACCGAGGAATGCGTGACGCGGATGGCGGTTGCAGGGGCCGAGCGGGTGGTCGATCTGTTTAACGGCTTTATCCCCGACAACGTGGCCAATCCGGAAGTGCTTACATTGGAAAGATGGAAATACCTCAGGAAGAGGTAACGAGGCTATACACTCTTATATAACTTCTGAGCTATTTTATGTCGGGATATCAATACCATAAAGAAATTAAATGATTTGACATTTGTTACACCTACGAGTCCTCAGCCCCAGTTAAGGGATCGAAGTGATGACTACCATTTGAACTTTTCTTGAGATTCTGATTCAGGACAAAGCCTGTCTTTTCCTTCTTTTTTAACTTTGATCAATAAAACCGTTGATAAAGCTCGGGGGATGATCATCGCATCAATCCATGCAAGACCGGCATAGAGTCTATTGAGTCCCTTAAAGAGGTTGATCAGGACGTCCGGTGGCTGAGCTTGCGTTTTTTTTAATGTCCCTTTCGGGGATGGTTGAAATCCCTCGCCTTTAGGCGAAGAAAAGTTTATAGATGTCGCTATGCGACGTTATCAACTGGGGGCACATACAAAAACGGACCTCA
>Ga0209212_1002083_pt1 | contig 29746 bp, 28 predicted proteins | sample RifGroC2_FD_183996 | JGI IMG/M metagenome (GOLD analysis project Ga0209212, IMG submission 183996) | Groundwater microbial communities from Rifle, Colorado, USA - Groundwater C2 (SPAdes) (version 2) | ecosystem: Environmental > Aquatic > Deep subsurface > Groundwater | place: Rifle, Colorado... | reverse complement strand
GCAAATGCAGCAGGCATGACCAGATCAGCGTTTGCAGCGCCTCCGCCAGCGTGGCGTTTTTGGCGATGTCCGGCACGACGCCCTTCACCGGCCTGTCGGCATATCCCGTCAACAGCCGGTAACCATGCTCCGCCTTGCTGACCGGCTCCAGTTCGAGCGGCACGATTTCCAGCAGCGCCAGCGCCAGCTCGAACAATTGCTGCGGCTCGCCGGATTTCAGCTCCAGTTCCAGTTCGCAAATCGGCGTGCTGCGCTGCTCGGTGCGCACCTCGCCGTGATCCATGCACAATTCGATTTGCGCACCCTGCCAATTCAGCATGCGGCTGGTGCGAGAAAAATCGGTGACGAAAACCGGCTGCAATTTTTTGCGTAGCCGCAGCGGCAAATGCTCTTCCCACTCCGCCGTTTGCGGCCCCGCTTTTTCAAACTGAGAAAAATCCAGCGCCGCACGGCTCACCGGCACCTCCCATTCGTTGCGCTGGTGCATCCCGGCCTTGACCGAGCCGCCGCCCTTCAGGGTTTGCAGCCATTGCCGCCCGGCGCGGCGCAGGCGCAGCGCCATTGCGGATTTGTGCAATTCGAGTTTCGGCGTGTCGTAGTAGATGTTGTGCAGGCGGCGCGTGGCGGGGCGCGTGGCTTGATATTTTTTGAGCAACGGATGCCGCTTCAGCCTGGCAAGCTGCTCCGGTGCAATGCGCAATTTGAGTTCGGTTTCGACTGCCATGTCTGCCTCAAATAAAGCGTTGAGGCGCTTACTATAACAGTCTATCGGCGCGGTCGACTAAAAATACAAGGCCTTCGAATGCCGCTTGTGATGCCGCAAAATAAGGCGTTTAATTTGGATCGCATCGGCTTGTTCGACCCATATGACGGACTGCATTTTTCGATTTCAAAAAAGAGGCTACCTATGCCATCCATACTTCGCGTCATGCAAGGCGACATCACCACCCTCAGGGTCGATGCGATCGTCAACGCCGCCAATTCCTCGCTGCTCGGCGGCGGGGGCGTGGACGGGGCGATCCACCGCGCCGCCGGCCCCGAGTTGCTGCACGAGTGCCGCCTGCTGGGCGGCTGCGAGACGGGCGATGCGAAGCTCACCAGGGGCTACCGCCTGCCGGCAAAGTTCATCGTCCACACCGTCGGCCCGGTCTGGCGTGGCGGCACGCACGGCGAGCCGGAGCTGCTGGCTTCCTGCTACCGCAACTCGCTGCGGGTTGCCGCCGATAACGGCGCGCGCTCCATCGCATTCCCCTGCATCAGCACCGGCGTCTACGGTTATCCCGTGGAGCTGGCCGCCCGGGTCGCGGTTGAAACCGTCCGCTCCTCGCTGCCGCAACTCGGCTCGATCCGCGAGGTGATCTTCTGCTGTTTTTCCGCCGGCGATTTCGCCGTCTATCAAAGGCTCGTCGATGCCGCTCCCGCCTGACAAAAAAACTATCGGCCTGTGGCTGCTGGTCGCGGCGCTGGCCGGCCTGGCATGGACGCTGTTGCCGCGCATCCCGCAGCCGCTGCAATACCATCATTTCGCCGACCAGCGCGCCTGCTTCGGCGTGGCCAATTGCTTCGATACCGCCTCCAACGCGCTGTTCATGCTGGCAGGACTGGCGGGGCTGCGCTTTCTGTTCAGCGAGGCGGGGCGGCGCGCCTTCATCGACCCGCGCGAAGCCCTGCCCTACCGCCTGTTCTTCCTTTCCGCGATCCTGCTCGGCTTCGGCTCCGGCTACTATCATCTGGCTCCCGACAACAGCCGGCTGGTATGGGACCGCGCGGCGATGTCGCTGGCGCTGATGTCCTGGCTCGCCGCGATCCTGTGCGAGCGCGTCAGCCTGACCGCCGGGCTGCGCCTGCTGCCGCTGCTGCTCGCCGCCGCACTGGGCAGCGTGGGCTACTGGGGCTGGAGTGAAATGCGCGGCAGCGGCGACCTGCGCGCCTACGGGCTGATGCAACTCTATCCGATGCTGCTGATCCCGCTGCTGCTCCGGCTTTATCCGCCGCGCTACAGCGGCGACCGGGATATCCTGGCCGTGATCGGGCTCTACCTGCTGGCCCTGTTGTGCGATTTCACGGATCATCAGATTGCCGCGCTGACCGGCGTAATCAGCGGGCACACGGTAAAGCACGCCATCGCCGCGCTGGCGATATATTGGGTGGCGGTGCGATTGAGACGCCGCCGCATTCTGTAAAACCCGGCTTGCCATAAAACGGCATAAGGCGTTTAATCCCGATCAAACAAAGGTGCTCGGTATGCTGGTAGGGGCGCGATTCATCGCGCCCTTCTGCTGATGCATGAATAGATCAGGGCGCGATGAATCGCGCCCCTACAGTATTTTCTTTATTGATTGTGGAATGGAACAATATGCCGATCTCAAACCTGACTCCCGCCGAGCTTCGCCTCACCATCGATCCCGCCACGCTCGGGTTCGCCGACACCTCCGAATTGCCGGAGCATGCGCTGCCGTGGATCGGGCAGGAGCGCGCGGAGATAGCCGCCCGCTTCGGCCTCGGGATGAACCAGCCGGATTACAACCTGTTCGTGCTGGGCGAGGTCGGCAGCGGTCGTTCTTCGCTGCTCAAGCAGGCGATGCAGGCGGTCGCCGCAAGCAGGGCGGTGCCGCCCGACTTGTGCTATTTGCATAACTTTGATGCGCCGGAAAGGCCGCGCGCGCTGCGTTTGCCAGCCGGACAGGGACGCCTGCTGCGCCAGTTCATGGCGCGAATAATGAAATCGCTGCAAACGGAAATCCCCCGGCAGCTGGGCGGTCAGGACTTCAAGACCGAAAGCGGGCACATCGAAAAATCCTACAAGGAGGAAGAAACCAAGGCCTACGCCGAACTCGAGGGCTTTGCCGAAGCCCGCAATTTCACCATGCACCGCGAATCCGGGCATCTGCTGTTTACGCTGCGCGGCAAAAAAGGCCACGCGCTGACCGAGGATGAAGTGCTGACCATGCCGAAGGAACGCCGCACCGAGATCGCGCAGGCCGAGCAGGAATTGCGCGCCGAGATCAGCCGTTATTTCGAAAAAATTCAGCCGATGGAACGGGTGATGAACGAGGCGCTGGCGGCCTTGCGCCGCCAGGTAGTGAAACCGCTGCTGGAGCGTGAATTACAGGAAATCCGCGTCGGCCTGAAAAAGCAGATCAAGGATTCCGTCAAGCTCGGCGCCTATCTGGATCGGGTCGTGCATGACGTGCTCGACAACCTGGAACTGTTCAAGGTTTCCGACACCGATGATGATATTCGCCAGGAAGTATTGGGCAAAGTGTTGTCCCGCTACCGGGTCAATCTGGTGGTGGACAACGACGGGCTGGAAGGCGCGCCGGTGATCGTCGAAGACAATCCGTTGTTCCGCTCGCTGTTCGGCAGCATTGAATACCAGGCCGAAAACGATGTGCTGATGACCGATTTTTCCCGCATCCGCGCCGGCAGTCTGCACAAGGCGCACGGCGGTTTCCTGATGCTGTACCTGCGCGACCTGCTGGCCGACGGCCTGGTGTGGGAAAAGCTGCGGCGCGTGCTGCGCGGCGGCAGGCTGCAGATCGAGGAGCCGGGCACGGCGTTTTCGCCGATCGCGGCGGTCTCGCTCGAACCCGAGGCGGTGGATGTCGACGTCAAGATCGTCCTGATCGGCTCGCGCGAGCTGTATTACGAGCTGCAGGAGGAAGACCCGGAGTTCGCGCGCCGCTTCCGCGTCAAGGTGGATTTTGCCGAAAGCTTTTCGTCCAGCGCCGAGACCCGCCGCGCCTCGGCCATCTTCGTCGCCCACACCTGCCAGAAACTGGGGCTGCCGCATTTTTCCGCCGCCGCCGTGGCGCGCCTGCTGGAAGACGGACACCGCGAGACGGACGACCAGTCGCGCCAAAGCGCGGTCTTCGCCCGCACCGAGGCGCTGGTGATGGAAAGCGCCGCGCTGTGCAGCGCGCGCAGCGGCAAACTGGTCGAAGCGGCGGATGTGGAGGCGGCGCTGGCCGCGCGCACCCTGCGCCACGATTACCCCGACCAGCGCCTGCGCGAATCCATCGCCGAGGGCGATATGCTGATTTCGCTGCATGGCGAAAAAATCGGCCAGCTCAACGGCCTGACCCAGGTCGACCTGGGCGATTACCGTTTCGGCTTCCCGGTGCGCATCACGGCGCGCACCTATGCCGGCGAGGACGGCCTGCTCAACATCGAGCGCGAAGTGGAAATGTCCGGCCCGATCCACGACAAGGGCGTGCTGATCCTGCACAACTACCTGTCCGCGCTGTTCGCCCATAACGCGCCGCTCGCGCTCAACGCGTCCATCGTGTTCGAACAGGAATACAGCGGCGTGGAGGGCGACTCGGCGTCCTGCGCCGAACTGTACGCGCTGCTCTCGTCGCTGTCGGGGCTGCCGCTCAGGCAGGGCATCGCGGTGACCGGCGCGGTCAACCAGCATGGCGAAGTGCTGCCGGTGGGCGGACTCAACGAAAAGATCGAGGGTTACTTCCGCATCTGCGCAACCGCCGGGCTGGACGGCAGCCAGGGCGTGCTGATCCCGCAGCGCAACCGCCGCCACCTGATGCTGGAGCGCAAGGTCGCCGAGGCCGTCGCCCAGAACCTGTTCCATATCTACACGGCGGAGCATGCCAGCGAGGGTCTGGAGCTGCTCACCGGCCTGCCGGCAGGCATCGCGAACGATGCGGGCAATTACCCGCGCGACAGCGTGCTGGGTCACGCCCAGCGAACCCTGCTGGCCTACCGCCGCGCCTGCCAGGCGTCGGAACACACCAAGACCGAGCGCAAGCGCTTACGCTAAATAGCGTCGCCGGTTCGCGCCCGGCCGCAAAAAAATCAACCCGAATATCCTGCGCGCCACGGCAAATTCAAAAGAAGCATAGAATCAAAGCAGCTTAACCCGCACATCCAACAGGAGGCAATCATGACCATTCCACAAACCCCACCCGGCTATGAGCAAGCGCGGATGATTGAGCGGCCTGATGGTTTTTACTGGCAGGACAAACTCAGCGACGAATTGTACGGCCCCTTCCCAACGCTGCTCGAAGCGATGCAGGACATGCAAGGCCAGGGCGACACCGGCTATGGAGAAGGCGAGTCGCTGGAAGAAGCTGAGGCGGAAATCGGCATCGCCGACTGGACCGACCCGGAAACCGGCCAGCCGGCAGAAAGTTTGCAGCCGCACCTCAGCGACGAGTAACCACCCAGCGGCAGGGCGTTAACCCGCCCCCATTAATTTGCTGTTTTTCTCGCGCAGCCTTAGCAACCAACCCAATTTTCACCCGCCAATCTCAACCACCCAGACCCTCATGCTGCCATCCATCGAACAACGCCTCGCCCTCGAAATTTCCGCCAAGCCCGCCCAGGTCGCCGCCGCCGTCGCGCTGCTCGACGAGGGAGCGACCGTGCCGTTCATCGCGCGCTACCGCAAAGAGGCGACCGGCGAACTGGATGACATTCAGCTTCGGTTGCTGGAAGAGCGCCTGCGCTACCTGCGCGAACTGGAGGAGCGGCGCGCGGCGATCATCGCGTCGATCAACGAGCAGAACAAGATGACGCCGGAGCTGCTGGACGCGATCAGCCACGCGGCAGACAAGACCCGCCTGGGAGATTTGTACCTGCCGTACAAACCGAAACGCCGCACCAAGGCGCAGATCGCGCTGGAGGCCGGGCTGCTGCCGCTGGCCGACGTGCTGCTGGCCGACCCGATGCTCAACCCCGAGGTGGAGGCGGGCAAATACCTGAAGCCTGCCTTCAGCTCCGAGCAGGGCGACAACCCCGGCGTGCCCGACACCAAGGCGGCGCTGGACGGCGCGCGTTTCATCCTGATGGAGCGCTTCGCCGAAGACGCGCCGCTGTTGCAAGACCTGCGCGAATACCTGCAAACGCACGGCGTGGTCGAAGCCAAAGTTATCGCAGGCAAGGAAGAGGCCGCCGCGAAATATGCCGATTATTTCGACTATCAGGAACCGCTCGCCGCGATCCCGTCGCACCGCGCGCTGGCGCTGTTCCGTGGCCGCCGCGAGGAGCTGCTGAATGTCGCGCTGCGGCTCGACAGCGAGGCGGAAAAACCCAAATGGGACGCGCCGCTCAACCCCTGCGAGGCGCGCATCGCCAAGCGCTTCGGCATCGTCAACCAGAACCGCCCCGCCGACAAGTGGCTCGCGGACACGGCGCGCTGGACCTGGCGGGTGAAGAGCTTCCTGCATCTGGAAAATGAGCTGATGGGGAGCTTGCGCGAACGCTCGGAGACCGAGGCGATCAAGATATTCGCGCGCAATTTGAAAGACCTGCTGCTCGCCGCCCCGGCCGGACCGCGCGCCACGATGGGGCTGGATCCCGGCCTGCGCACCGGCGTGAAGGTCGCCGTCGTGGACGCCACCGGCAAGGTGCTGGACACCGCCGTGATCTACCCGCATCAGCCCAGGAACGATTGGGACGGCGCGCTGCACACGCTCGCCAGGCTGGCCGAGAAACACCATGTCACACTGATCTCGATCGGCAACGGCACGGGTTCGCGCGAGACCGACAAGCTGGCGCAGGATTTGATCAAGCTGCGCCCGGAACTGAAACTCAACTCGATCGTCGTGTCGGAAGCGGGCGCATCGGTGTACTCCGCGTCAGAGTTCGCGTCGCGCGAACTGCCCGACATGGATGTGACGCTGCGCGGCGCGGTATCCATCGCGCGCCGCCTGCAAGACCCGCTGGCGGAGCTGGTGAAGATCGATCCGAAATCCATCGGCGTCGGGCAATACCAGCACGATGTGGGGCAGCACCAGTTGGCGCGCTCGCTGGATGCCGTGGTCGAGGACTGCGTCAACGCGGTGGGCGTGGATGTCAACACCGCGTCCGCGCCGTTGCTGGCGCGCGTGTCCGGTCTGTCCGGCAGCGTCGCGCAAAGCATCGTGACTTACCGCGACGCGCACGGCATGTTCGCCTCGCGCGCCGCGCTGAAGAAAGTGCCGCGCCTCGGCGAAAAAACTTTCGAGCAGGCGGCCGGTTTTTTGCGCGTCATGGGCGGCGACAATCCGCTCGACGCGTCGGCGGTACACCCGGAGTCCTATCCGCTGGTGAAAAAAATCCTCGCCGACCTCAACAAGAACATCAAGGAACTGATCGGCGATTCCAGCTTGTTGAAGTCGCTCAACCCCGGCAAATATGCCGATGAACAATTCGGCGTGCCCACCATCAGCGACATCCTCAGCGAGCTGGAGAAGCCGGGGCGCGACCCGCGCCCAGAGTTCACCACCGCCACCTTCAGGGACGGCATCGAGGAACTGAAAGACCTCAAGCCGGACATGATCCTCGAAGGCGTGGTCACCAACGTCGCGGCGTTCGGCGCGTTCGTCGACATCGGCGTACACCAGGACGGGCTGGTACATATCTCGGCGCTGTCCAACAGCTTCGTCAAGGACCCGCACAGCGTGGTCAAGGCGGGCCAGGTGGTGAAGGTGAAGGTGCTGGAGGTGGACGAAAAGCGCAAGCGCATCGCGCTGACGATGCGGCTGACCGACAGCGCCGCCCAAGCCAGCGCCACGGGCGGCAAGGGCGGCGCGGCGCGCGATCGTCAAACCGACGCCAAGCGCCTGACGCAGCACAAGGAAGCGCGTCAGCCCGCGCCAAGCGGCGCAATGGCGGCGGCATTTGCCAAGTTCAAGGGGTAATCCTGGCTCGGGGAATTTTTCGTCCCCCTGTCGACGGTCATCGCTTGCGCAACGGATCGAGCAGCGATGACAGACCATTGTGATCCAGCTCCTGCATCAGCGCCAGTAACTGGCCGATCTCGCCGGGCGGGAAGCCCTTGCGGGCAAACCAGTTGAGATACTGTCCGGGCAGGTCGGCGATCAACCGGCCCTGGTACTTGCCGTAAGGCATCACGCGGGTAACCAGCAGCTCCAGGTGTGCGTGGTTCATTTCAATGAATTTTTATCCGCTTCCGCTTGCGCGGAGGCCAAGCCGCGCAGGCTGGCACGGAATAATTCCAGTTCCAGCGCCAACTCGTCGAAATCGGCAGAAGACGCCCAGAACAGCCCGATCCGCCCGTGCTCGCGCTCGACGCGACCGCGCAGACGCGGCTCCCGTTCTCTGGCCAGCCGCTGTGCCGTCCACTCTCCACCCAACCGGTGGTAGCAGTCGTTTTCACGGCAGCCGGTGATAAATACACCGTCGGCCTGATTTTCGTACAGCGCATATTCGATAAAGGACGGCGGCAACATGGCGGTGCATGGCAGGCTCATGACGGCCACGCCTTCGCCGCGCAACTTCGCGATGTCTGCCGCGTTGTCGCAACCGAACACGATGACCCGCGCATCGCCTTTCAGCTTGGCCAGCTCATCCGTCATGGCGGCACGCAGCCCGGCCATCGGCAGGGAGGGCATTTCAATTCCGCTCACATATCCGGCATCGCTCCTGAACGGGGTCGATGAGGGGCACGCGCCGGCGCAAATACCGCAGCTGACACAGCGATCCGGCACCACCACCGCCTCTTCCGGGAAGTGCATCCCATCGCTGCGCGGCTGCATCACCACCGCCTCATAGGGACAATCGGCGACACAGCGCCGGCATCCGCTGCAATCCTTGAGGCTGACTTCGGCAACCGGTATCTGTTTGTTTCTGGCCGGCAGCCACGGCAACACACCGAGCAGCGCGCTGATTCCGATGGTCAGTGCCCACACCTGCCCCGCCGACCAACTATCCAGCAGCGGGAAAATAAACAGATAGAACCAGTCGATGCCGATATTGCGCGGCTCGATCCCCATATCCGCCGGGCCTTGGCTCAAGGCCGGTTTGATCAGTGCCAGAACCAGCATCGCCAGCAGCATCCCCAGCGCCAGCCCGCGCCTCGGGTTAACTATCGGGTAACTGATGCGCATGATATGCACCCAGAGCAGAAACAATATAATCAGCGGGATGGTCACATGGGCGAACGATATCAGCGAAAAGAAACGGTCGTTGAGGGCTTCGCTGGAAACAAAACTGGGCGCCATCGGCTCGCTGAATATCGGCAACCAGTCGAACCATTCCAGGGCAGCGACGACGGAATATTGGGCCAGCGTGTCCCACACCATCCAGTAACCATTGATGCCGGCGGTAAAGATCAGCCAGATCAGCGGCACGCCCGTGAACCAGGCGAACCAGCGCGCGCCACGATAGCGCCCCAGGATGAATTCGCGCAACAGGTGCAGCATCATCACCACCACCAGCGCATCGGAAGCGTAACGGTGCAGGCTGCGCATGATGCCGCCGAGGTACCACTGTTCGTGCGTGAGGTATTCGACCGAGGGATAGGATAAATTTATGCCGGTCTCATAGAAGATATAGATATAGGCACCGCTGACGGCAACGACCCAGAAAAAATAAAACCCCAGCGCGCCCAGATAGTAAAAAGGGTTGAGGTCATTGCCGAAGATTTTATTCAGGATGCCTTCAAACCGGAGCAGCATCTTGCGCGCGACAGACTCGGTATGGTTGGAGGTAGTCAAGGGAATCCTTGCATCAATGCCGCCGGCAATCCATTAGGGCATAACGGCTTAAATTCACCTGCTCAAAGCGCGACAGCATAATATAATGAACGCATTGTGAAATATTAATGGGGGAATGAACTTGGAAGTTATTTATTACACCTTGGTGGCCGCAGGCCTCTACTTCATATCCGATTGGATACTCGACCGCATCGAGGTTTCGCGCGGGGCGCGCTTCAAATACCGCAGCCTCATTTTCTTTGTCATCATTCTGGTGCTGGCGTTTTTCTCATTCGGTTTTATCAACTACCTTTCACTTCCAACAGAGTAATTTTTCGACGGGTAACGCGGGGCGCGTTTCACGCACCCTGCGAACCTTTTGACACCGCTCAGGGAAAGAGCGTGGTTATTGGAAGTGCTGTTACGCTGGCCGACGCATGGCTTTGAAAACCACGACCAGGAACATGATGCCGCCGATCACGGCGATCAACCCGCCCAAGCCCATCAATCCCATGCCTGCCGTCTGCGCAAAACCTTGCAGTCCTTGTGCGGCTCCCGCGACCTTGCGCTGCACGCCATATCCGCCGGACCACAGCAACCCGATAATGTGCAGCAGTTGCCCCGCACCATAGATGTAAGGCATCAAGGTGGCCCATTTCAAATCCGGCTCACGGTAGCCGAGGCGCGGCAGCAGATGGAGGGTCAGCCCCATGAAAGCCAGGCTGATTGCCCCGCCGGTTCCATGATAATGCGCGGTGATGATCGTATTGCTGTCCCCGATCACCAGACTTATCCCCCCGCCGATGGCAAACAAGATGATCGATGAAAGCAGAGCCGCACGTTGCGGTTTTGTCGCCGGGGTGCTGCCCGCCGCGCCGATCGCGTAAAGCACTGCCAGGCCGAGCGGCACGGGGGCGAAGGCGCCGCCAACTTTCATCAAGTTGGTGAATTGCTCCATGTAATCGCCCATGTCGCCGACAAAGGACAGGTAAATAACCGGGACATAGAGTACCGGCAGCAGCCCCAGCGCAAGGAGAGCCGATGCCAGCCTCGGGGTCAACGGGGTCTTCGCGCCGCAGGCATCCGCCAGCCACAGCCAGCCGGCCAGCATCAACAGCGAATAGGTGAACTGCAGCACATGGCCACCGCCCCAGAACAGCAGGTCGTAATACTGTGTGCTTTCATAAACATTGGGAATGATCGAATAAGACCAACCAAAAGCGACCAGGGCAAACACCGTGGAAATGGCGGCGGCATAGAAACCGATGCGTATCGAGCCTTCGCCGCCCCGCCACAGGTCGGCAGAGGGTATCGCTATCAGGCTGCGCAGCACCAGCACGGCTGTGCCCAAGGCAAAAATAATCAGTCCCGTAAAAAAGAAGGTGCTTTGAATGACCGGCACATAGTTGCTCATCAGCGGTTTGCCCACGGCGATAAAGGGGGACAGAACAATCACGATAGCCCCCACGCTAGCCAGCACCAGCGCCAGCCAGCCGATGCCGATGAACCTGGAGGAGGAATTCAGGCTCCACAGCACCCCGGCGAATGCCATGAACCATAACAGCACCGACAAGTCCACATGCACCACCAGCGCGGTGTGGAAAAAATCGACCCAGGGGAAAATATCCTGAACATAGGGGGTGCGCGATAGCACCAGGAGGATGGCGAACAGCCCGGCGCCGACCAGCGATGCAATGCCGAGCCACAGCCAGCCGGAAGCCAGTTTGCGGCTGGCATCCGACGGCATGGTAAAGCTAAATCTGCTATTAAATTTTCCTTCGCCGGTCACATCCGCGCCTTGTCCGGTATCTGCTTGCTGATAGGTTGAATTCATTTGTTACTCTCTGGTTGTATGTTGGTTGTTACATTTTTGTTCTTGAAAATAAATCCGCCGGTCGCCGCCTTGAAATCGATCACTAGGATGCGCCCCGGTGCCAGGGTCAGCGTTTCCTCGCTCACATAGTTAAAATCATCCCCGGGATGATCCTTCAGGCGTGCCTTCAGGGTATGGACTCCCGCCTTCACCGGAATGCGCCGGTAAATATTGGCATTGCTGCTGTGTGACAACCCGGTCGGCCTCAGCACCTCGTGCAGGAGCTGCTTCCCGTCCATTTCCAGCTCGATCACCAAATCGGCCCGCCCGCGCGGGCATACCGTCGTTCCGCCTCTACGCTGGTATGCAGGCATTTTTGCCAGTTCTTCCGGGGTACGCTCGCGGCACTCGCCGACATGCTGGCCGGCATGCCTGAAGCTCAGCTTGATCAAGGTTTCATCCGGCGGCAGATGAGTGTATGTCGGCAAAGTGGCGAAATAACCGATTACCCCCATAAACAGGGCATAAAACAAGCCCTGGCTGATGTATTGCAATGGCTTAGCCATGTGTCACCCCCTCGGAGGATGCGGATGCTTCCGCGAGCGGAGCCTTGTAACAGGCGCTCGAAAATCTATCCGCAAAATAATGGGCTTCTGGCAACCCGTTGGCCATGAATGGCGCACGGCTCGCATCGATCATCGCGGGCGATCCGCAGGCATATACCTGATAGTTGTCCAGTTGCGGATAATCCTGAAGGATAGCCTCGTGAACCAGACCGGTTCTGCCTTGCCAATCATGTTCCGGCTTGGCGTCTGAAAGAACCGGAATGAATTTGAAATTGTCATGTTCGCGCTGCCATTGCTCCGGCAAGTCAGAATATAGATCGGCGGGTGTTCTGGCGCCCCAATACAGCACCATGGAGCGGTTCGACCCGGTTTTCAAGACATGCTCGACCATGCCCTTGATAGCGCCGAAACCGCACCCTCCCGACATGAAGATAACAGGCTTGTCGATTTTCTCACGCAGGAAGAAAGTGCCCAGCGGGCCTTCCGCTTGCAGCACATCGCCCACTTTCATTTCATTGAAAACATGGCCGGTAAACTTACCGCCTTCCACCAGGCGGATGTGCAGTTGCAGGTGTTCTGACTCATGCGGCGCATTGGCAATGGAATAGCTGCGCTGGGTACCATCATCCAGTTGCACGGCGATATACTGGCCGGGAATAAAATTCATCCGCTCATCGCCCTCGGGGCGCAATTCGAGCAGCATCACATCCTGCGCCGCCCGCTCCATTTTTTGCACCTTGAACGTCATGGTCTTGACCGGGAATTGCTCCAGCTCATCGAGCTCATGACACTCTATTCTCAAATCGGATAACGGTTTGGCACAGCAGAACAATGCCATGCCCTGTTCTTTCTCCGCATCGGTGAGCGCGTCTTTCTGATAAGTGCCGTAATCGACCGTGCCCTTGAGTATCTTGCCCTTGCAGGCGCCGCAGGCACCGTCGCGGCAAATATAGGGCAGGTTCAACCCCTGGCGCAGTGCGGCCTCAAGTACGGTCTCGTCTTGCTTGGCAATCGCCGTATGCCCGGCGGGTACTGTGATGATCTCGTATTCGCCCTTGCCGCGCCTCTTGCCCCCCAGAAATGGCAGCAATAAAAAAATACCGGAAGCGCCGCCTACCAATAGCCAAACATTGCCCGTGCTCCAGGAATACAGTAATGGATAACTCCAGAAATAGAACCAGTCCAGATTCAAAACAAATGGCGCAGAGTCCAAATCTGCCGGCCCGTGGCTTAATGCCGGCTTGATCAGCGAAAGCGCGACCATGGACAGGATTAATCCGATTGTCAGTGTTCTCGGTGGAGATGTTTTGGCCTGCGACACACGTTGAGTGTGAATCCAGATAAGGGCAAAAGCCCCCAGTGGAACGCCCAGGTGGATAAACGAAAGCAGGGAGAAGAAGCGATCATTGACGCTGCCCTCCTCCAGGAAATTGCGCACCAGGGGGGCACTGAAAATCGGCAGCGCATCCAGCCATTCTGCGGTCGCCACGGCAGCAAACTGCGCCAGCTGATCCCAGGGTAGCCAATAGCCATTGATACCCGCGATATAAATCAGCCACAGCGCCAGGACACCCGTATACCATGAAAACCACCGAAAGCCCCGGTAACGGTCAAAGACGAAATTGCGCAGCATGTGCAAAACGCCGAACAATATCATCCCGTCGGAAGCGTAACGATGCAGGCTGCGCATGATGCCGCCAAAATACCATTGCTCATGGGTTAGGCGTTCCACCGAATTGTAGGCATCATTTACGCCGGTATCATAAAAAGCGTAGATGTAAAAACCGCTGACGACGATGATCCAGAACATCAAATAAGCAATCGCACCCAGATAATAAAATGGGTTCAATGTTGGCCCGAAAACGCCATTGAGCATGCTCTCCAGGCGTAAAAAAACGCTCTGGCCGATACGATGTATAAGTTTAATCACCGGCAACTCCTAGGAATATATTTTGGGTGCGCCCATCTGAAAATGGCGTTATCCTGGTCCGCATCAATCATGGCCCGGATAATTTCGCTTTGGGCTACGGCGATATTCGATCACGAGCCACCAGGTAATGAGCAATGAAACCAGAACACCCAACCCGATCCCATAGAAATAGCTGTAACTTATCTCATATTTGCCCGTTTTCGCGTCGTAAATCGTACAAAAAAGCCGTACTTTGTTCGACAGGCCGGCCAGTCCCGGTTCTGCAGTCTGGATGTTATAAATCATATCCTTCAGCGGGGTGAGCAGCGTCTTGTTCTCAAATTCATCACCATAAATTTGACGGTAAACTTTACCCTGCCCATCCACAAACGTTGTCTGCGTTATATGGTCGAACCCGCCTTCATCGGTTGGAAAAAAGGTAAATCCCAAATCCTTGCTTAATTTCTTGATGGTTTCCGGATCGGAGCTGACAAATTCCCAGTTCTTCAGGTCAATACCCATCCGCTTGGCAAAATCATCCATTGCCTCCGGCGTATCGTTCTCGGTATCAAAACCCACCGTCAACACACCAAAGCTATCTATGCCAAATGCATCCTGGGATGATTTGAGCGCACTTAAACTTCGGGTTGTGGTTGCGCAGACAAACGGGCAGTGCGTATAAATCATGCTGATAACCAGCGGCTTGCCCCGGTAATCGGAAAGACGCACGGTGCGGCCGCTTCTGTCCAGAAAAGTATAGTCGCCGATCTGGTTGCCTACCGCAGCCTGGCTTATGCGCAGAATTTCTTTTTCGTCAAAAACCTGGGGGGCTGCCTCTTCCGGCTGAGCCTGCGACTTGAGTTCCGGCGCAATTGATTTATCCGCTACGGCGCTACTGTTCTCCCAATCCTGCGACAAATAAAACAACATTCCGGGCAACAAAATCCCGAAAAATAAAACCGCCAGACTTATTGGAAACAAATAACGACGCATAATCACGCTCTCATGAAGTCAAACCCACCGAAATGATGCCAGCCGAGCCTGGCAGCCTGTCGGAGTTGAAGAATCGAAGCGAATCAATAATACCCGACCATTTTAATACGATATACCGAAAACGCAAGCTAAATTATACTTTGCTAATATGCTTTTTTGAGGAATGACAAAATAAAAAACCCGCCTGAGGCATGCACAGACGGGTTTTTGTTCAAACAACGAAAAATCAGGAGCCGAAATTCACTTCCAGCATCAGCGCGATCATCAACACGCTAAACTGCACCAGCGACGCAACAAAGTTGGCCATCGCCGTTTCTTTGGTGGGGTTGCGCACCAGTTGCACACTTTTGATTATAAAATAAATCCCTCCCGCCAAGGCGCCGACGAGATAAATCCAACCTAAACCGTAAAGCACCGGCAAAAGGGAAACAGCGACCAGAAGGATGGTATGCCCCAAAATAATGCGCGCCGCTTTCTTGTCGCCCTTGACCACCGGCAGCATTGGAACTCCAGCAGCGGCATATTGATCGCGAATGACAATCGCCAGACTCCAGAAATGAGGGGGAGTCCACAAGAACAGCACCAATGCCAGTAATCCTGGAAGCGGGCCAAACGAAGGATCGACTGCCGCCGCACCGGCAAGCACCGCGAAGCTCCCGGCCAATCCGCCAAATACAATATTCAACCAGGTGCGCCGTTTCAGCCAGGCCGTATAAACAATCGCGTAGGTAAACGCGCCGAGAAAAATATTCAGCGCCGTCATCGCATTAAATGCGAAGCCAGCGGATGTTACCGCAACCGCAAGCATCAGCCCGATGATCACCAGCCACTTGCGACTATGCTGAAAATAACCGTTCAAAAATGGGCGATTTTTGGTGCGCGTCATTTTTGCATCAATATCACGCTCGAAGTATTGGTTGAAGGCGCCCGCAGCAGCAGAAGCCATCATGACCGTCAGCGACAAAACCAGAACTTGCCAACTCGTCAGCGCCTGCCCCGGAGTAATTGCCATACCGCCCAAGGCCGCGAGGGTAATCACCACGCCTATGCGCAATTTGAAGAGATTGACGTATTGTTTGATTGCTATCATCTTTAAGATCCGTTCCTTCCTGTCCCCTCTGTCTGGAGATAGGTATAAGTTGATTCCCAAGTTTCTGAACACTTCTAACCTAAACCCTGTCAAGTTGCACATACCCTGACTGTAAAAACCGGGCTTAGGTTAGAGGTTTCCCTCTAACTTAATTCTATTTTTACTATCGGAATCAGGGAGGACACCGCACGGCATCCCCCCATCATCTTATTTCTTTAAGACATGCCCCAAACAGTGGACAAGTACTTGAAGTTAATGAAGTAGTACAACACGAGAGTCACGAACAGGATCATGGCAAGCACAAAGGTTCCAGGTGCTTCCATCCCCCACATACCAATATGTTTCTTTCCGGTTCTCTCGGCCACAACATCGGCATCTTCGACTTTAGGCCATGGAGCAGAACCTTCCGGAATCTTCTCGCCAGCAAAGATGGAAGCCAGCACAATCACGATGAACATGACCGCACCAACCGACATGATTAAGCCGAATATCTCACCCAAGTCCATCAAGCCCTTGGCGATTTCAGGATATTCATAAGCCAATGGTTGACCGGCAAAGGTAATGTCCGCATGACGGCGTTGCACACCCAGCGTACCGGCACCCATCATGGCAATCGAAAACACCCAAGCGCCGAGGCTGAAAATGTAAGGTTGCCATTTTGCCCATCCTGCCAGAGCAATCTTGCGCTGGAACACGACCGGGATCAGCCAGTAAGTGACCGCCATGAATGCCATGGTGGTACCGACTACCAGCGTGCCGTGGAAGTGACCCGGCAAGTACATGGTGTTGTGGATGACCATATTGATCTGTTCCACGCTCATCACCACGCCGGTAATACCACCGATGAAACCGAAGCCCACCAGCGACAGGAACATGCCGGAGAAAATCGGATTACCCCAAGGCGCCTTGCGAAGCCAGGTGAACAATCCGGTATCAAGACCCTTCCGGCGCTGAGCAACCTCAATGGAGCCGGGAACGGTCAAACCGTGAATCATACTGGCCAACACTGCCAGATAAATCATGTAGCTGGTGTTGAATATCTTCCAGGCAGAGGACAAGCCCGGATCGGACAGCAAATGGTGAGCTGAGCCGAGTTGCAGGAACAGGATATACAACAGGAACGCGCCACGGCTTACTTTCTCTGACATTGGCTTGGCGCCGAATACCAGGGACGCAATGAGGTACCAGATGGAAATATGGGTAACCACGTTGATTTGCTGCGACGAGTGACCAAAACCCCACCAGATAACCCGATACATCATCGGATCAATGTGACTGATCAGCCCAACCGACCAGAGGAGAGTCGGAATCAGGATCAACGCACCGGAAACGATGGTGAAAACGGCAATCACGGTAGCCGTCACGCCGCCAAATACCACCAGCGGGAGCGATCCGTTATAGGTTTTTTCCCTCTTGGCAATCACCAGCGTACCGAGGAACACGAAACAGCCGATCAGCGCACCCACAGCAAACAGGATCAATCCCAGATAGAAGTGCGGTTCTGCCATCAGCGGAGGATAGGAAGTCATCATCACGCTTGATGGTTTGCCGCCCCACACCGGTGCCAACACTGCAATGGCAACCAAGGCTGCGCCGACGAGCATCAGCCAGAACTGCGCCCATGCCCAACGCGGTGTTGCCAAGCGGTTACCCAGCACATGCGCGCCGAGGAAATACAGTACGGCCATTTCAAAGAAAATGATCCACACCGCCAGATTAACCAGACCGTGAGCCGTCAGTGCCATATAGAACATTTCCGGGCTGAGCAGTTGCACACTCGGCATACGGGTAAGCGCCACCCCAACACCAAACAGCCCCCCAACCAGCAAGAACACTACCGCCGCAAATGCATTCCACTTGACTAATGTATTGGCTGTTCTGTGAATTTTGAGACCGGAAACCGGATCGACACGAAAATCAGACATTGTTGTCGTCGCCATTATTTTTTACTCCTTTACGTAAATTCTGCCCAGCATCGTGTGATGTCCCATGGCATCAACACCGCCGCAGTATTCGCCACAAGCGATGGCAAAAGTGCCAGTTTTGTTGGGGGTCATGGTAGTAACCTGCTCATAGCCTGGATAGACTTGAAAATTGATATTTTCAGGCTGCAACGAGAACCCGTGGCCCACATCATAGGAGGAAATATGGATGCGGTATTTCTCCCCTTTCTTCAGTTCGAGAATAGGGCGATATTGCCAGGACATGGCAGCCAGATAGACATCGCTACCGGGCGGCGGTGCAACCACATCCTCGCCGGTGGCTTCGTCCTTGCGGACAGCATATTTGGCCGTAAACTCATCCACCTTTTTGGCAAACTCTTCGGGGGTGGTTTTATAAGTTTCGTTGCTCATATTTTGTGGGCCGACAAAGTGCCAGCCGGTCATCCAGACGAACATGAACACGCACCATGCAAAAGCAAGCACGATCCACCATATCTCGGTGCGTTCGATTGGCTCACGCCACCAATCCGGGTTTGTTGGGGGGGTATAAGACGTTCCCATAGCTGTATTTCTCCTTATAATTTAATTAAGCAAACGCGGTATTATTACGGAGCTACCGGTATGTTGATTACGTCCCATAGACCCCACAACGTATAAAGCACCAGAGGTGTCAACACGCCCAGCGCTAACATAAGCCACTGGTTATCCAATGCTGTTTGCATGAAATGGGGGCTTGCACCACTTGAAGTTGGTTCTGACATAACTTACTCCTCCCTTTAATAATTGATGGCTGACGCCATTGATAATTGACACAAAACAACCTAAAAAACTAATTTTTCCATACGGGCACGGCGCGCCGTGCCTTACCCATGCTGCCATTCCGCCTGCAACTCTAAGAAAACCTGAAAGATTTCAGATCAAAGCGTTCGCCTAACGCGTGAGCATCATAAAAAGACCGACACAAAAATAAGCCGCAGCACAAGCGGCTATCAGCACCATCAATAACAGCATATTGTTGTGCAGTATCTGCCGTATGAAGGGAACTGGCGCGCTCCCGGCTTTGGATGATTCCATTGAATAGCCTCCCGTTGCATTATTATTACAGCGATATTTCACGCAATTGTTCTATGCGACAATTTGACGCGTTTTTGAATTCTGTCCCAACCGGTAGTTGGTGTCAAGCATAAATAACGAGTGTTTTAATCAAGTATTTTTTGCAGCATTATTTCTACCATCACCGCACACGCCTGCCTGGTTAAAAATCAAACAAATCCAATCAGTTATAAACATCCCACGAAATTGCTTCGGCACCGCACACCACCAGGACGCATAAAACCCCACTTCCCGGGTTGGTATCTCCTCAATCCTCCACAGCTTTCAAAGGCCAAGCAATGATGGAATTCACTCCAGAGGGGGCAAGTTGTGTCTTGCCGCCCATTTCGGCGATAAAAACGAAAATGAAAAGGTCAGCTTATTTCAACCCCAACACGTCCTGCATGTCGTAAAGACCTGCCGGATTGGCTTTCAAATATCTTGCGGCACGCAGCGCACCCAACGCAAAGGTCGCACGGCTGCTGGCTTTATGAGTGATTTCGATGCGCTCGCCGATACCGGCGTAGAGCACGGTGTGGTCGCCGACGATATCGCCGCCGCGCACCGTGGCAAAGCCGATGGTGGACGGATCGCGTTCGCCGGTCACGCCTTCGCGGCCATACACCGCGCATTGCGCCAGATCGCGCCCCAGGGTGCGCGCCACGACCTCGCCCATGCCCAGCGCGGTGCCGGACGGCGCGTCCACCTTGTGGCGGTGGTGCGCCTCGATGATCTCGATGTCATAACCGTGGCTCAATACGCGCGAAGCGGTTTCCAGCAGCTTGAACACCAGATTCACGCCGACGCTCATATTGGGGGCGAATACGATGCCGATGTGCTGCGCCGCCGCACCGAGTTGCGCCTTTTGCTGCGCGTTAAAACCGGTCGTGCCAATCACCATATTCACGCCCAGTCTGCGGCAAATATCGAGGTGAAGCAGCGTGCCTTCGGGGCGGGTGAAATCGATCAGCACATCCGCCCCTTGCAACGCGGCTTCCGCATCCGCGCTGATTTTCACACCGCAGGCCGCGCCGGAGAACTCCCCGGCATCCTTGCCGAGCAGCGCGCTGCCGCCATGCTCCAGCGCGGCGTGCAATACCAGATCATCGGCTTGCGCCACGCCTTCCAGCAAGGCGCACCCCATGCGCCCGCCGCTGCCGGCGATGGCGATTCTTATTTTGCCCATACATCTTCCTTAATAATCCGCACGTGCGTCCTTCGCCAATCATCCGATCATTGTTTCGCCTGGCCATCATCCATGCGCACCAGGTTGTCGCCTTCAAAATAAAGCGTCAGCTGCTGCTTTTCGACTAATTCGCCGTGCTGCTCCAGGCGATAGATATAGTCCCAGCGGTTGCCGTGAAAGACATCGCTGATCATCGGCGTGCCCAGCACATAACGCACCTGCTGTTTCGACATGCCGAGCTTGAGTTTCTCGCGCATCTCCGCCGTAACATGGTTCCCTTGGCGGATTTCCATCTTGTACGGCGACAATACCGGCGAGGAAAGGTAGCTGCACGAAGCCAGCAGCGTGGAAAGCAAAACCAGTTTAATACGCATAATCATCTCGTCATTTCAATTAATTTAAGCCGCCGCATGATACCTCAAGCGGCCACGCCCAGCATCTCCGCCGCATGCTTGCGCGTCGTGTCGGTAATCTTCACGCCGCCCAGCATGCGCGCGATCTCCTCGACGCGCTGCCCGCCGTCCAGCACGGCGATATGGCTCAGCGTGACGCCGTTTTCAGCCGCCTTGCTCACCTGCCACTGGTGGTCGGCGGCAGCGGCGACCTGCGGCAGATGCGTCACGCACAACACCTGATAATCCTTGCCCAGTTTTTTGAGCAAATGCCCGACGATTTCCGCAACGCGCCCGCCGATGCCGCTGTCCACCTCGTCAAAAATCAGCGTCGGCACGCTGGCGACCTGGCTCGCGGCAACCTGAATCGCCAGGCTGATACGCGACAGCTCGCCACCCGAGGCGACCTTCGCCAGACTGCGCACCGGCACGCCGGGATTGGCGGCAACCTGAAACTCGATCGCCTCCAGACCATAAGCATTTCCTTCAGCCAGCGGCAGCAGCGCCACCGCGAAACTGCCTCCCTGCATCGCCAGCGTCTGCATCGCCCCGGTAATCTCACGCGCCAGCTTCTCGGCAGATTTCTTGCGCGCCGCCGACAATTTCTGCGCCGCCGCCAGATAGGCTTGCTGCGCGGCGTTTTCCTGCTGCTCCAGCGCGACCAGATCGGCATCGCCGCCCAGCTCCGCCAGACGCGCCACGATACGCTGCAAGGATTCCTCCAGCAGTTCCGGCGCGACGCGATGTTTGCGCGCGGCATCCATCACATTCCGGATGCGCTGCTCCTGTTCACGCAGGCGTTGCGGATCACTATCCAGACGCTGCTGGTAATGGCGCAGCCCATACACCGCCTCCTGCAACTCGGCCTGCGCGCTTTCCAGCATACGCAATGTTTCGCCCAGACTGGCATCGTGCACCATGCCGTCGCGCAGGCGCGCCATCAGCGCGTTGAGTTGCGCGAGGCACGCGGTGTCCGCCTCGCTCAAGGTTTCGATGCCGAATGCCGCGGTCTCCAGCAGGCTCGCGGCATGGGCGAGGCGCGCGTAATCCGCCTGCATTTCTTGCCAGTCCGCCGCGTTAAAAGCCAGCCCATCCAGCTCATCGCGCTGGAAGCGCAACAGCTCGCGCTCGGCAGCCACCGCCTCGGCATTTTCGCTGAGGCTGATGCGGCGGCGGCGCAAAGTCTGCCAATCGCGGTACAGAGCTGCGACTTTCTCCGCATCGGCCACCACGCCCGCATAACCGTCCAGCAACATACGCTGCGCGTCGGGGCGCAGCAGCGATTGGTGCGCGTGCTGGCCGTGGATATCCAGCAACTGATCCCCCGCCTCGCGCATCTGTTGCAGCGTGGCGCTGCGCCCGTTGATGAAGCCGCGCGAACGGCCACCGGCATCCAGCACGCGGCGCAGCAGGCACACGCCCTCGTCGCCTGCCAGCTCCTGCCCGGCCAGCCATGCCTGCAAATGCGGCAACGCGACGATGTCGAACTCGGCGGCGATCTCGGCGCGCTCGCAGCCGTTGCGCACCATCGCCGCATCGCCGCGCTCGCCGAGCGCCAGCGATAACGCGTCGATCAGGATGGATTTGCCCGCGCCGGTCTCGCCGGTCAGCGCGGTGAAGCCGGCAGAAAAATCCAGCTCAAGCGAGGAGACGATGACGAAATCGCGGATGGCCAGGAACTTCAGCATTTACCTGGGAATTTCAGCATTTTAGAGTGTTTGATTCCAGAGCAACTTTTCGCGCAGCGTGTTGTAGTAGCTATGCCCCACCGGATGCAGCAAACACACCTGCTCGGGATGGCGCGTGACAATGATCTTGTCGTGCAACTGCAAATCGTAATTGGTGTGGCTGTCGAAGCGCACCCGGATATCGCCGGTACGGTGCATCAGAATTTCCAGCACCGATGAACCCTTCACCACAATGGGCCGGTTGCTCAACGTGTGCGGGCAAATCGGCACCAGCTCGATCACATCCAGGCTGGGATGCAGGATCGGCCCCCCCGCAGACATCGCGTAGGCGGTCGAACCGGTGGGCGTGGAAACGATCAGCCCGTCGGCGCGCTGGTTGTAAAGATATTCGCCGTCGATACGCACCTCGAACTCGACCATGCTGCTGATCTGGCTGCGATGTACCACCACCTCATTAAAGGCCAAACCGCCGAACACCTCGACACCGTCGCGCAGCACACGTGCCGACAGCAGCAGGCGCTGCTCGGTGACGAACTTGCCGTCCAGCATCGCCGCGATACTTTCCTGCATATTCTCCAGCGTCAGATCGGTGAGGAAGCCCAGCCTGCCCTGATTCACCCCGACCAGCGGAATCTGATGCGGCGACAGGGTGCGCGCGATGTTCAGCATGGTGCCGTCGCCGCCGATCACGACGGCCAAGTCCACCGCATGCGCCATCTCATTCAGATTCATCGCCGGGTAAGGGCTGGATTCGATCTGCTCGGCAGTCAGGCTGTCCACCACCACATTCAGCCCGCGCGACGACAGGAATGCGGCCAAGCGCAACAACGGCCCGGCGATTTCCGGAGCCTTGTGTTTGCCGATCAGCGCGACATTCTGGAAGGGGAATTTCATGGGCGCGATTAAACCACATTGCCCAGGCAATGACAAAGCTGAGCTGGGGGCGGTTTATCGAATTGCTTTCTGCGCTCTGTTCGATACCAAGGCGCGGGAGTTGTCGGGTTTATTGCAAGCGCCGTGACTGAGCTGTCGGATGTGGATGGCTAATCCCACTCCGCGCAAGCAGTCGTTCACGAAGGGCGGGTGACGACACGGAGCGCTCAGTCACCTTGACAAGATACTTGCCGTGAACCGGGCATTGGGTTGCTATGTGGCAATGAAACCCGGCAGTTTCGATGCCTTCAAATCAAACGTCGCCGTAGCTCGACATCCCAGACGCCGATTTTTTGCACCAATCAGACAGTCGGCAAAGTCAGCGGTGGATTCTTTCCAGATGAAAATGGCTTCTTCGATTGCGGGCTCATCTTCAAATAGAACATCGTTGGCATCCAGCAAACCAGAGATGGTTTTGATGAGCTGATTCTTTGGCACCGAGTATCGGCTACGTAAAACCCACTCTGTTTCCATAAGCACCAACTGGTTAACGAACACACGACTTCCCGCCGAAACTTCACGTTTGATCAGCTTGCGAGCTTTCTCAAACTGTGCCTCATCGTCCTGCACCAAGAAACGAACAAGGATGTTTGTGTCGATGCCAAGCATTAGCGGGACAGTTGCTCAACCGGGACAGGTTTACGTCCCCTCTTGTAAAGAGTGCCGGCCAAATCGGAAATGCTTTTGTTCTTTACACGCATGACTACGGTCGCGTCCGACATCAATGTAAATGTCATCCTGTCTCCGGGTTTCATACCAAGCCCATCCCTGATTTCCTTTGGAATGGTGGTTTGCCCCTTGCTGGTCAGAGTTGCATCAGTGGTAATCATCAAGACCTCCTGTAATCCTTACAGTTGCAATTCTAGTAAGGATAAATGAAAAATGCAAACGATCTGGATGTCGCAATGGGAAAACTCTCTATGCGGCCGCTTCTGGCAAAAGCCGAACGTGGTATTGCATTATTTCCAGCCCGGAAACAGCCCATCAGAATTTTCGTTCAGGTCACCCGATAACAGGCACCGGTGACGCATATTATTGGTATCGAAAACCAAAAATACCGGAGCCAAATTGATCCTCATTCCTTCGTAGTCGCTAATCCAGCAACGTAGCAAGGCGCTGCATTACCTCTTCAATGATCGCATCCGGCACAGTCTCGACATAACGCGGCTTGCGCGCAATCCAGTCCAGAGTGCGGCTTTGGTGGGTCAACACCATGCCTTGGGTTTCCATTCCCGATCCCTGCAACGGCACAGCGAAACCCGCGTCGCGCGCATAGTTTCCGCCTTGCGTTATCGGGCATATCAGCACCAACCCCCTGCGGTTGAAAGCTTCGCGTGTCAGCACCAGCACGGGGCGTACTCCCCTTTGCTCACCGCCGCGCACAGGTTCCAAATCGCAATGCCACACCTCACCACGTTTCGGCGACCGCTTCATATTACTTCACGACCGGCGGGGGGCATATTTTCCCACTCCGCATCAATGGTGAACGCTTTGCCTTCACATTGGCTCAGCAATTCTTCAAGAGTGTATTTTTTTCGGGCGGGTCTGATTACCAAGCACTTGCCGTCTGTCTCGATAGACACTTGCTCACCGCTTTTCAACCCGATCGAGTTAAGCAACGGGCGCGGTATGGTCAGTGCAACCGAGCCGCCTTGGGTATAGAGTTTTGCTGTGTGCATGATGATTATCCTTTCCGGTTTTAGGCACCGACGGGCAGCATAGCGCGTATTGGATAAAAATATAACTTGCGTTTAACCGCACAAAAACGCTGGGTTTGCGCTAATCCTCCCGCACCCTGAACCACGCCGCATACAGCGCGGGCAGGAACAAACAGGTGAGCAGCGTGGCGACGACCAGCCCGCCCATGATGGACACGGCCATCGGCCCCCAGAACACCTGGCGGGTCAGCGGGATCATCGCCAGGATCGCCGCAGAGGCAGTCAGTGAAATCGGGCGGAAGCGGCGCACGGTGGAGCCGATGATCGCCTCCCACTGCGTCTTGCCGTCTTCCTCGTCCTGGCGTATCTGATCCACCAGGATCACCGAGTTGCGCATGATCATCCCTGCCAGCGCGATGAAGCCGAGGTTGGCGACAAAGCCGAACGGCACCTGGAACACCAGCAGTGCGAGCGTGACGCCGATCAGGCCGAGCGGCGCGGTGAGCAGCACGATGACGGTGCGGCTGATGCTTTGCAGCTGGATCATCAGCAGGGTGATCACGCCGACCAGCATCAGCGGCACCACCGCCTTGATCGCGGTTTCGCCCTTGGCGGATTCCTCGACGCTGCCGCCCATTTCGATGCGGTAGCCGATCGGCAGCGTGGCGCGCAGCGCATCGAGCTGCGCGTTCAGTTCCATCGACACGGTGGCGGGCTGGGTTTTGTCGGCCATGTCGCCGAGCACGGTCATGGTCGGCAGGCGGTTGCGCCGCCAGATCAGGCCTTCTTCCAGCACCGGTACCAGCTTCGCGACCTGTGCCAGCGGCACATGGCGGCCCTCCGGCAGCGGGATGTCGAGGCCGGGCAATCTGTCCAGCGAGCGTGTTTCCGGATCGGCAGTGCCGCGCCACACCACGTCGATCAACTGGTCGCCTTCGCGGTACTGCGCCAGCGCCACGCCGTTCAGCCAGCCTTGCAGGGCCTGCGCAATCTCCCGGCTGGAGGTGCCGAGCCGGCGCGCCTTATCCTGATCCACCTCGACGCGCAGTGCTTTTATTTTTTCGTTCCAGTCGAAACTGACATCCTGCAAATGCGCGTTGGCGCGCATCAGGTCGGCGACCTGGGCTGCAATCGCGCGCACCTGCTCAACATCCTCGCCCATCACGCGGAACTGCACCGGATAGCCGATCGGCGGGCCGTTCTCCAGGCGCGACACGCGCGCATGAATATGCGAGAAGCCGCCTTGCGCCGAATTGAACAGGTCGGTCAGCTTGCGTTTGAGTTCCTCGCGCTCTTGCATGCCCTTGGTGACGATCACGACTTGCGCGTAGTTGTCGCTGAACAGGCGCACGTCGAGCGACAGGAAGAAGCGCGGCGCACCGTTGCCGATATACGAGGAATAGGAAGCCACTGCCGGATCACCGGCCAATATTTGCTCGATGCGTTTTGTCTCGGCCTCGGTGGCCTTGAGCGATGCGCCCTGCGGCAGCCAGACATCGACGATCAATTCGATGCGGCTGGCGGCGGGGAAAAACTGCTTCTCCACCCCCGCACTGAAGGCAGCGATGGACAACATGAATATTCCCACCGTCGCGGCGATCACCTTCCAGCGGTTGCGCAGACACCAGGTCACCAGCGCGCGGAAGCGCCGGTAGAACGGCGTATCGTAAATATCCGCACCATGCCCCTGCGCTTTTGCCACCAGTTTTTTCGGGTCGAGCAATTTATAGCCGAGATAAGGGGTGAACACCACCGCGACGATCCACGACACCACCAATGCAATGGTCACCACCTGGAAGATCGAGATGGTGTATTCGCTGGCCGCCGATTTTGAAAACCCCACGGGCGTGAATGCTGCGGCGGTGATCAGTGTGCCGGTGAGCATCGGGAAGGCGGTCGAGGTATAGGCGAAAGTCGCGGCCTTGAAGCGATCCCAGCCCTGCTCCATTTTCACCACCATCATTTCCACGGCGATAATCGCATCGTCCACCAGCAGACCGAGCGCGATCACCAGCGCGCCCAGCGAGATGCGTTGCAGGTCGATGCCGAACACCTTCATCAGGAAGAATGTAATCGCGAGCACCAGCGGGATGGACAGCGCCACCACCGTGCCGGTGCGCCAGCCCAGACTCAAGAAGGACACCGCGAGCACAATCAGGATCGCCTCGGTCAGTGAGTTCTCAAACAGGCGGATCGAACCTTTCACCACTTCCGGCTGGTTCGCGACCACATGCACATCCACGCCCGCCGGCAAGTCCGCCTCGATTTTCTGCATCGCGCGTTGCAGGTTCTCGCCGAGGCTGATCACGTTGCCGCCCTTGTCCATCACGACGCCGATGCCGATGGCGGGCTGCCCGCCGACGCGCATCTGCGGATTGGGCGGGTCGGCAAAACCGCGCGACACCCTGGCGATGTCGCCGAGGCGGAAATGCTGACCGTTCACCAGCAGATCGGCATTGCGTATCCGCTCGACGCTGTCGAACCCGCCGGATACGCGCAGTTGCATCCGGTCGGTGGCGGTATCGACAAAACCGGACGGGCTCACCCTGTTCTGCTTCTGCAAGGCTTCGCCGATCTGGCCGGGTGTGATGCCCAGATTCGCCAGGCGGTGCGGCGCAATCTCCAGATAGATTTTTTCGTCCTGCACACCGAACAGCTCGACGCGCCGCACATCCGGCACCTGCTTCAAGTCCAGCGCAACCTGGTCGGCGTAGCGGTGCAACGCCGCCAGGTCGAAGCCGTCCCCGGTCAGTGCGAAGATGTTGATCTGCACATCGCCGAACTCGTCGTTGGGAAACGGGCCCTGCACGCCGTCCGGCAAAGTGTGGCGGATGTCGTCCAGCTTCTTGCGCACCTGCCGCCACGCCTCGGGGACTTCTTTCTTGGGCGTGTAATCCTTGAGCAGCACGAACACCATCGAATCGCCCGGCTTGGAGGCGGAACGCAGCGTATCCACCCAGGGGGTTTCCTGCAATTTCTTTTCGATGCGCTCGGTCACTTCCCGCTCGACCTCCAGCGCCGTCGCCCCCGGCCACAGGGTACGCACCACCATAACCTTGAAGGTGAAATCCGGGTCTTCGGCGCGCCCCAGGTTGAAATAGGAAAGCACCCCCGCGCCCATCAGCACGATGATCAGGAACAGCACCATCTGCTGGTGCGCCAGCGCCCAAGCGGAAAGGTTTGGCCCGGAAAGATTCGGCCTCTTCATTGCGCGTTGCCGTTCTCGATGATGCGGATTTTTTCCCCTGCCGCGAGCCGGTGTACCCCGTTGCTGACGATGCGCTCGCCCGCCGCAAGCCCGCCGGTAATGACCGCGCCGTCATCGCGGTATGCGGCAACCTGCACCGGACGCAGGCTGACGGTGCGGTCGGCGGCGACGATCCACACCGCCGCCTGCTTGCCCTGCTGAAAGATCGCAGTCAGCGGGATCCGCAGGCCGTCGCTCTTTTTGTTCGCAATGAAACGCACCCGCGCCGTCATGCCCAGCGCAACGCCCGAGCCGGGCTTGGTCAGCGTCACGCGCGCCGCATAGGTACGGCTGAGCGGGTCGGCCGCCGGAGACAATTCGCGCAGGCGTCCGACCAGCGGCGGCGCGCTGTCGCCGGCAGTCAACAGGACAATCTCAGCGGCAGCGCCGATTTTGAGACCGGCCAGTTGTGCTTCCGGTATCGCGATCGCCACCTCGCGCCCGCCATCCGGCGCGAGGCGCAGCACCGGCTGCCCGGCGGCGACCACCTGCCCGGCCTCCGCCAGAATGGCAGCAACCACACCCGCACGGTCGGCGTGCAGCGTGGTGTAGCCAGACTGGTTGCGCGCCAGCCCGGCCTGGGCGGCTGCGGCCTTGAGCACGGTTTCCTTCGCATCCAACGCCGATTGGCTAACGAAGCCCTTGGCGCGCAACTCGCGGTAGCGTTTCGCGTCGGCCTCGGCCAACTGGTGCTGCGCCTCGGCCGAGCCGAGCTGCAAGCCCGCATCGCCGGCATCGAGGCGCATCAGCGCCTGCCCTGCCTTGACCTGCGCGCCCGCATCCACCAGCCGTTCGACGATTTTTCCGCCGATGCGAAAACCCAGTTGCGCCTCGTGGCGCGCGCGAATCTCGCCGCTATAGGTATTGCCGCCAGCGGTTGCGGCAGAGCCCGCCACCAGGGTCAAAGCGGGGCGCTCGATTTTGGCTGCCGGAGCGGGTTCTTTGTTGCACCCGGCAAACAGGGGCACAAGGAGGAGTAACAGGATGCTGGGTTTCATATTGATTTCGGGTGATGCAAGGAAAGGGCAATGTAGGGTTAGCGTTAAAGACTGTCAACCCGCAACACCTGCGGCACACTTAGCACGCTCATTCGGACAGCTAAAAACTCCTGCATATTTTAACCGGGATTGTCTATTAGCCGTTTGGGTATGACAAACTCAAAAAGTTATAAGGGGTAGCTTTTCGCGCAGAGTTGGATCGGACCTATATTTCGCAGATAGAGCGGGGAGTGAGCAACCCTTCAGTGTTTGTGCTACTGAAATTTGCTAATGTACTTGACGTGGAACTGAGGGAGCTATTTAACCCGCGAGTGAAATAAAGGCTCGAACTTTACAAAACCTTATCCAGGCTATTCTCGCTGGCACCTGAATTGATCAGGGGGCATCGACCCGAACTTCTTCATGGGCGAGCTGATGGTCGAGCGCGGCGAAAAGACCAAGGCGCTCGAATATTTCAAGAAGGCATTGAACGCCCCGGCGCGCCCGGGACGCGAGGATGCGGATACGGGCCGCAAGGCAGAAATCCAGGACGCCATCAAGAAAATCGGGGGGAAATAATACCCGCACAATGGCTGACCTCATTGATCGACAATGAGGTCAGCCTTACCGCGCGACTGCCGGGCTCGCAGTGGTAGAATTCCCCCATGCTCAACGAACGCTCGCAAATCCTGCTCAAGACTCTGGTGGAACGCTACATCAGCGACGGCCAGCCGGTCGGCTCGCGCGCGCTGCAACAGTATTCCGGCCTGGAGATCAGTTCGGCGACCATCCGCAACGTGATGGCCGACCTGGAAGACATCG
>Ga0209212_1002081_pt1 | contig 29813 bp, 27 predicted proteins | sample RifGroC2_FD_183996 | JGI IMG/M metagenome (GOLD analysis project Ga0209212, IMG submission 183996) | Groundwater microbial communities from Rifle, Colorado, USA - Groundwater C2 (SPAdes) (version 2) | ecosystem: Environmental > Aquatic > Deep subsurface > Groundwater | place: Rifle, Colorado... | reverse complement strand
ACTTGAAGGAAATCGGCTGCAAATCCGCCTGACCGGTGCAAATTTTGCCGCTTTTTTGGTCAATAGAACGACTATTGACCTGCAAAACCGGCAAAATTTGCCCTCGCCCAGCCGAATTTTCGCTTCGATTCTTCAAGTCCGACAGGCTGCTAGCAGAGGGCTGATTAAAAAACTTGTTAACGTTTGAGGCAACCAGCATGTAGGATGGGTTGAGCGCAGCGATACCCATCAAAGCCAACCCAATGACAAACTACCGCCGCAGCAACATCGCCGGAGCAAGCTATTTCTTCACGGTCAATATCGCCGACCGCTCATCCCGGCTGCTGCCCGAGCATATCGCATTGCTACGGAGCGCCTTTGAATATACACAGAGCCGCCGCCCCTTTATGATCGATGCCATCGTGGTATTGCCGGATCACCTGCATGCCATCTGGACACTGCCTGCTGGCGACAGCGATTTCGCACTGCGCTGGAGGCTGATAAAAACCGTATTTTCACGAAGCCTGCAGCGCGGCGAACATCGCTCCACAAGCCGCAAAGACAAAGGCGAGCGGGGCATATGGCAACGGCGATATTGGGAGCACCTGATCCGGAACGAAGAAGATTTTGCGCGACATGCCGATTACATCCACATCAACCCGGTCAAGCACGGGTGCGCAAAACAAGTGGCCGAGTGGCCCCATTCGTCATTTCATCGCTATGCACGGGCGGGGATTTTGCCGATGGACTGGGCAGGCAATGCGGTGGAGGAATTGGATTGCGGTGAGCGGGAACAGGCTTTTGATGATGGGTATCGCTGCGCTCAACCCATCCTACGCGGGCTAATACAGTAGATGCAAAAATGCCGGATATTCCGGCGCGACTTTTCTTCTTGCGAAGCAGACTTTAACAGGCCTCACCAATGCTTCGCCACCGGGTTGTTGCACGCCGCCTGGAACAGCTGGCGGTCGTCCAGCCGGACGGCGCTCATCGGGCCGCCCCACAGGCAGCCGGTGTCGAGCGCGATGACGTTTTTTCTTTGCAGCAGACCGAGCGCCGACCAGTGGCCGAAGATCACGGTTGAATCGCGGCTTTTGCGATCGGGGATGTCGAACCACGGCAGATAGCCTGCGGGGATGTTCTCCACCTCGCCCTTGAACTTGAATTCCATCTCGCCCGCTGTCGTGCAGATGCGCATGCGGGTGAAGGCGTTGACGATGACGCGCAGGCGTTTGTGGCCGGAAAGATTGTCGTTCCAGTTGTGCGGGGCGTTGCCGTACATGCGTGCGAGGAAGGCGGCGTAATCGTCGGCGCGCAGCGCGGCTTCGACTTCGCGCGCCAGGTTCCCGGCCTGTGCCACGCTCCATTGCGGCAGCAGCCCGGCATGCACCAGCACGTAGCCGTCCTGCGCATGCAGCAGGCGCTGGTTGCGCAGCCAAAGCAGCAGTTCGCCGCGATCCGGCGCGGCAAGGATCTCATCCAGCGTATCGGTGCGGTGCAGTTCCGCGACGCCTTCCGCGACCGCGAGCAGGTGCAGGTCGTGGTTGCCGAGCACGGTGACCGCGCTGTCACCCAGCGACTTAACCAGCCGCAATACCTCCAGCGAACCCGGCCCGCGGTTCACCAGGTCGCCGACCAGCCACAACTTATCCTGCGCCGGATCGAAGCGCACCTGCTCCAGCAAACGCGCCAGCTCGGCATAACAGCCCTGCACATCGCCCACTGCATAAATCGCCATCGCGCTTTCCCGCCGTGTTTATTTGTAAATATACCCTTATTATTCATGCCCTGTAGGAGCCCGATTTATCGGGCGATTCTGTGCAATCGCGCAACGAGTCGCGTTCCTACAAAAACATTTCCCCCCTAACGGATTATCGGGGTTAAATTCGTTTCAGGTATACCGCCATGTCGTGGCCTTTATTCAACAAGGCGGCAAAGACATTCAAGAGCTCGCCCGCAATTTTTGCAATGCGATAAACCGGTTTGGCACAGTCGCCTTTCTCGCAGAAACGCACCCCGCGGGTGCGCACCGCCGCCACGGAAAATCCGCTGTGCTGCGCCAGAGACGCAATTGACCCAAGGTTGAAGAAGCTGACATGCCCGCCATGTTTGGCGATATGCAGATATTCCCAGCGCGCGCCCATCGCCGCCATGCTCCAGCTTCCCGCATTTCCGGTGCCGACCAACAGGATGCCGCCCGGACGCAGGATGCGCCGGCACTCCTGCAGCAATTCCTGCGGATGCTGCAAATGCTCGATCACTTCGAACAGCGTGATGGCGTCAAACTGCCCGTCGGCATAACCCGCTTCCTGCAGCAACCCCCGGTGCACCTTCAGCCCCGCAGCCCGGGCTGTGGCGGCAGCTTTGGGAGCGGGCTCGACTCCTTCCGCGCGGAATCCCAGCTTGACTGCCGCATGAAGGAATGCCCCGCTGGAACAACCCACATCGAGCAGGCGAATTTCCCCGGGGGGCTGCCCGAGCAATTTTGCGATCTGGTCGAGAAACTTTTTGCTGCGCCGCAAACGGCCGCCCTCCGACCCCGCCTTGGGCAAGGTACCCTGCGAATCGTCGAATTCCTGCATGGACTGCCAGTAGTGCGCCTCGGTGCACTGGCTGATCAATTGCCCGCACGCGCTGCAGCGCAACAATGCGCCTTCCGGCAAGACGTATGTTGTGGTTTCCAGCGGCGCATTGCAGCCCACCGGGCAGGTGTTCAAAAAACGGGATCCCGGATTATTCATTTCAAATCAGCCTCAAAAATTTTGCGGTAAATTGTCTCATACTCGCGCGCCACCTCATCCCAGCCACGCACAAATTGTGGCGGCGCATCGCTGCGACACAGTTGTTTCTCAACCTCATCCGCCCATCGTTCGGCGGATGCACCAAGCGGCACGATCGCACCGGCATCCGGCGTGACCTGCGCGGCGGCTCCGCACACATCGGACACGACTACCGGCACGCGCGCCGCCATCGCCTCGCTGATCACCATGCCATAAGGTTCGGCCTTGGCCGGATGCAACAACAGGTCAAGCCCGGCGTAATCGGATTGCCCGCGCCAGCCCAATAAACGGTAGCCGCCTTGCCATCCGGCAAACAAATGCCGAATTTCTTCCGGCTGCGGCCCGACTACCCAAAATTCGAGTTCGGGACGGGTGCGGCGCAAATGCGCAACGATTTCGACTGCAAGCGGCAGCCCCTTGCGCCGCCATTCCTTGCCGACGAAACCGATGACTCCGCCGCTTGCCAAAACCGTATGCGGGGCGCGCACCGTGCCGGGTTGCACGCCGGGGACAATGGGAGCAGCCAGCTTGCCGGCCAATTGCGGATAGTAGTGCGCCAACTGTTTGCTGATCACCTGCGAATTGGGAACGATGCAGAACGGTTTGGTCAATTCGCGCCGCTCCAGATACAGCTGCATCAGCACGCGTATCGACAGCAAGCGCCAGAACGGTTTTTCAAATACGCTGGCAAACGGCGGGCCGTGAAAAGTCGTGACGTGATGCACGTTGACGCGTTCGTGGCTGTGGATCACAAAATCGGGATGCGGATTCTCATTCAGCCAGCGCACCACACGCGCGCCGAAGCGCAACAGCGACAACCAGCGCGGGCGTGGTGCAATTTTACCCAACTCATAGACCGCAATGTCTTCGGGTTTTTCGGCAAGACAGACTTCGCACAACACCTCGACCTCATGCCCCAGGTTGCGCAACTCGCGCGTCAACTCCCAGACATAACGTTCCATGCCGCCCACCGGCCCATAGCGGCGCACCACGTGCAATATCTTCATAAATACTGATCCACGCCCTTGGCCGCACGGATGTGGGTTGCCTGTAATACTTCCTGCAAACGCTGCTGGTTTTCCGCGAGACAGGAGCGGTCATTTTCGCGATGCCAGAGATGGAACACCGGCGCGGCGAAACGTGCCGACTTGTTGTAAATTCCGGCGCGCAGCAGGCGGATCACCAGGTCGGAATCTTCCAGCCCCCAGCCGGCATAGCTTTCATCCAGGCCGTTCACCCGCAGCAGGTCTTCCCGCCATGCTGACAGGTTGCATGCAGGTTTTCCCTGCCAGCGCCGTGGCAACTGCTTGCGCAGCCAGCCCGGAATGGGCAGCCGCAGCAACGGCAGCAGGCGTTCGATCTGCCCGCGCCGGCGCGCCTGCAACCAGTCGCGTAATTTCCACAAATGAACCTGTAATTGGTCGCGCAACACCTGTTCGCTGAGCGCCTGCGTCAGCATCAGACGGTTGCCGGACAGGAACCAGCCGTGCTCCGCCAGCCTGCGGTGGCTGGCGACAAAATCCGGCGGCGGCACAGAATCGCCATCGATAAAGATGATGTAGTCGGCCTGCGTGGTGGCCAGCGCGCGGTTGCGGATCGCGGCGGCGCGGAAGCCCAGGTCTTCCTGCCACACATGGCGGATGGCGAACGGCACGCGCGCCGCGTAATTGGCCACCAGCGCGGCGGTTTCCCGCGTCGAGCCGTCGTCCGCCACGATCACTTCGAAATTTGCATCGGTTTGCGCGAGGCAACCTTCCAGCACGGCGGCCAGCGCATCGGGGCGGTTGTAGGTGGTGACCACCAGGGCAATGCGCATCATTTTTTCTCGTTCAGCAGCATCAGCTTCAGGTAGCGGTAATAGGTGCCTTCCGCGTTGGATACCGCCAGCATGAAGCCTTCACGCCCGTCGAGGAAACCGCCGCGCAGGACATAGGTGCGCAAAAAACTCCACAGGCCGCGCAGTACCGCGCCGGGCAGTGAGGCTGGTCTGCCGCGCTGGTGCAGCATTGCCGCACCGGCCGACGAATAGTGATCCACCTTGTGCAACACTTCTTCGAGATTGTCGAAAGCGTAATGCAGCAACTCGCCGTCGAGCTGTCCCGTCTCGCCTTCGATCAACAGCCGTTCGTGCACCAGATCATCGGAAAAGTGCGCCGCCTCGCGCCTGAACAGCCGCACGATGTAATCGGGGTGCCAGCCGGAATGGCGCATGAAGCGCCCGCAATAACTGGACAGGCGCGAGACGCGGTAGCCCACGCAGGCATCACCCTCATTGCGCAACACCGACTCGATGGCGGCGCGCAACCCGGGGGTGACGCGCTCATCGGCGTCGATGGAGAACACCCATTCATTGGTTGCATAACCCAGGGCGCGGTTCTTCTGCTTGCCGAACCCCGGCCAGTCATGGTTATGAACCTGCGCGCCGAACTCCCCGCAAATCTCCGCCGTCGCGTCGCTGCTGCCGGAATCCACCACGATGATTTCGTCTGCCCATGCCACCGATTCGAGGCAGGCACGGATGTTCGCCGCCTCGTTTTTGGTGATGATAATGACGGAAAGCTTCATCGGTTATGTGCTCCCTGCAATGGATGAACCGATTTTAACGCCGCAAACAAAAGGCCGCTCATCCAGACGTAAAACCAGCCCTCCGCGTGGTCGATCAGGGTCGAGGAAACGGCGCTGGCGATCATGATCGACAATACCATGCCGCGCGCCAGCATCTGTTCGCGCATCGAGGGAAGTTGCGCCGCCACGCGCCATTGCACCGCAAACAACGCCAGCAGCAGCAGCAATCCTGCCAGGCCAAGCTGGGCGGCCACCATCAGGTATTCGTTATGGGGGTTATGGGTGGCAAGCCGGCCGGTATCGCGCACCTGATCGGAATATGCTTGCCGGAAGCCACCGGTTCCCGCACCGAGCAGCGGACGCTGCCGCACGATTTCCAGCGTGTTGCGGTAAAACTCCATCCGCTGGCCGATCGATGAGCCAGTGGTTGCCGCCACGTCGGGCTGTGCGGCGGAAAATTGATGGTAGGCCAGGGCCGCGCGCTGATGCAGGGAGCTGGAGGGCAATGCATAGGTCAATGCGGCCAGCACCCCGATGGCGGCCAAGGCGATGGCGACTCCTCTCCAGCGCAGCCAGACAATTCCCATGTAGACCAGCAACGCCAGCAGCACCAGATGCCCGGTGCGCCCTTGTACCATGAACAGCACATTGAAGGCGGCCAGCAATGCCAACGCTACCCAGATACCGCGCTGGCGCGGCGTGGCGGCATAGCGCGCCTGAACCGCGCAGACAAACGCGGTGAAGGCCATGAATAAGTTATGGGTGATATGCAGCTTGAAGATGACGGGGTTGGCAGCGTCGCCCCTGATGATCCCCCCTTGGGGCAGCAAGCCCAGCCACAGCAGATAAGACAAAATCAGGGTAAGCAACATCGCGCCGATGAATCCGTACCACGCGCGGCGGCGCGTGGCGGCATCCTGAAACACGATAAGCAGCAGCGGAATGAACATCAACCGGGCGGCTTTGCCAAAAAAAGTGAGCATGTCCTCCCGGTTGCCAACGCTGTAAGTGCAACCGATCAGATAGAAGAAAAATAATCCGATTGCCAGCCAGGCCACCGGGTTGGCGCGAATGGTATCCTGCTTACCGGAACAAATAATAGTCAACAGCCACGCCAGCAGCATAACCAGCGCCAGTACGCTGTCCAGCGCTACCGATATCGGGATCGAAAAGCCCATGGCGACCGCAGCCCAGCGGGTGGTTATCCCGGCTCCGCGCCCCACTGCACCATGACCGATAAAACTTGTCACTTCTCGGCAAAGGCAATGAGAAATTTGCGCAGCGAAGGCACCGCATCGCGCAGCATCGTCCCGGCAGACAAAAAGCGGAGCGCGCCCTCACGGTAACGGCGTCCCTTCAGAAACGACACTTGAATATGCCTGAATCCGGCCGCCTCGAACAGCAGGCGCAACTCGGCGGCGGTAAATTCGCGGTTATGCCGCACCGGGTAAAACGACATGCCTTTGTACAGGATCGGCTCGGCGCGCAGGAAATGAGTTTCATAATCGTTGGTAATGTGCTTGCCGCGCAACATACGGCTGCGGTTGCGGAAGCTCACCGCGTTGGGCACATCCACCTCCGCGATGCCGCCCGGACGCAGCACCCGCCGGATTTCGCGCATCAACGGCAAATGGGAATGGGTGAAATGTTCCAGCACCTGGCAACAGGTCACCGCATCGAAGGTGTCATCGGCGAAGGGCAGCGGATCGACTTCCGCATTGCTGACCTGAAAATGAATCGGCCGGTTGCGGTATATCTCCGGGTAGTGTTCCGTCTGGTCGGTAAAATCCACGCCGTAGCACTCATGCCCAAGCTCGTCGAGCACGGCCAGCAGCAAGCCGTGGCCGGAGCCCACGTCCAGCACCTTGCGGCAACCGCGCAGGCGGAAGGCGATATCGGCAAAGCGGTCAACGCAGCCGGTGAACACCTCGTCCTGAACCGGGTTCGCCAGGTCATACAGCTTGCCTTCCCGGCGCAAGACCAGCATGCGTTGGAAGATTTCGCGCCTCGTAAGGGAATGCACCATGCCAGTCATCATGCCCGTTATTTACCAATATTTCTCATGGGGTATTTTCAAAAAATCCATAGGGTGTTTTCAAAAAATTACCGGCCAACAAACACGTTTCTACACTCGTTGCCAGTGTATCCGAACCGATGCACCAAGTCATCGGGCCAAGCTCACCCATTCACGACGGGTTGCCCTGCTGAGGGTTTGGCTGATACTCCGGCACCCAGTCCCGCAGCGCGCTACGCACCTGTTCATCGGGCATGGTGGTTGCTTCGATCCATCCCAGCAATTTTTCCAGCCAGGCCGCATCGGCCTGCCGCGCCTGTGCGATGCGCAGCTTGGGATGCGGCGTGGTCAGGGTATGCTCGTTGTCCGCCAGCAGTTCTTCATAGAGTTTTTCGCCGGGGCGCAGGCCGGTGAATTCGATCTTGATCTCATCTTCAGCAAAGCCGGACAGGCGGATCAGGTCTTTCGCCAGATCGACAATTCTCACCGGCTCGCCCATATCCAGCACGAATATCTCGCCGCCGTTTCCCATCAAGCCGATGTCCATCACCAGTTGCGCCGCCTCGGGGATGGACATGAAATAGCGGGTGATCTCGGGGTGGGTGACGGTGATCGGCCCGCCTCTTGCGATCTGTTCGCGGAATTTCGGGATCACGCTGCCGGTGCTGCCCAGCACGTTGCCGAAGCGCACCATCACGAAGCGGGGGCTGCCGGAAGGCTGCAGTGCCTGGCACACCATCTCCGCGAGCCGCTTGGAGGCGCCCATCACGTTGGTCGGATTGACGGCCTTGTCGGTGGAGATCATCACGAATTTGCCGATCCCGTGCCGCTGTGCCGCACGTGCCACCGTCCAGGTGCCCAGCACGTTGTTGCGGATCGCCTGCCAGGCATTGTGCTGTTCCATCAGCGGCACATGCTTGTAGGCTGCCGCGTGGAACAGCACCGCCGGTTGATGCTGTTGCATGATTTCATTCACCCGCGCCGCATCGCGCACATCGCCGACCAGACAGATGAACTCCAATGCGGGGAAGTTCTGCTTCAGCTCCTGCTCGATGGTGTACAGCGCGAACTCGCTCTGTTCGAACAGCATCAGTTTGGCAGGGGCGAAGCGCGCAATCTGGCGGCACAGTTCGGAGCCGATCGATCCGCCCGCGCCGGTCACCATGACCACTTTTCCCGTCAGCAGCCCATGCAGCCCGGCATCATCCAGCTTCACCGGATCGCGCCCGAGCAGATCGTCCAGCTCGATGGCGCGCAATTGCGATACGGCCACCTTGCCGCTCATCAAATCATCGAACGACGGCACCGTGAGTGCCTTCACTTTGGCGGCGTTGCACAACTGGATCGCGCGCTTGCGCTGCTGGTGCGAACTGGACGGCATCGCGATAATCACCTGCTGCACACCGAGCCGCTCAACCCATTCCGGCAGGCTGTCCAGTCCGCCCAAGATGCGAATGCCGTTCAACGTGCGGCCGTGACGCTCGGTGTTGTCGTCGAGAAAACCGACCAGCCGCCAGTCGCTGCTTTTGGACAGCTCCTTGGCCAGGCTCGCCGCCGCATCGCCTGCGCCGAGCACCAGCACCGGCTCACCGTGCAGCCTGATGTCGCCGTACAGTCCCTGTTCCTTCCATAGCCGATAGACAAAGCGGCTGCCGCCCATCAGCAGAATCAGCAGCAGCGGATTGATGACCAGCACCGAACGCGGGATCACCAGGCCGAGGCGCAACATCCAGAACAGCAGCGGGATCGCCGCCGCCGAGAGCGCGACCGCCAGCACAATGCGGCGCAAATCGGCGGTGCTGGCGTAGCGCCAGATGCCGCGGTACAGGCCGAATTGCCAGAAGACCAGCATTTGCAGCGACACCACCCAGACCAGGGTTTGGCGCAGTTCGGCGGCAAAATCGGCGGGCAGCTCGAAGTTGAAGCGCAGCAGATAGGCAAGACTCCACGCCACAGCCGCCGCAACGGCATCGTGCAGCACCGCCAGGGCGGAGCGTATATTGGGTTTAAGCATTGGCAACCTTCTTCTCTGCGGATTGATAATTCCGCCAGCGCCCGTCTATTCGCACCATCAATGCGAGGTAAATCATGCCCCAGCCCAGCAACAGGCAACCCTGCCACCAATAGGCCAAGCCGATTCCCCACACGGCCGACGCGCCCGCCAGCAACATCAGCGCATATTCGGCGAGCGCGGTGTTGCGATGCCCGCAACCCATCCGCACCAGGCGCTGGTAATAATGGCTGTGATGCGCCTGTGAGAGTCTTTCGCCGCGCCGCGCGCGTTTGAGCAGCGTCACGGTGGCATCGGCCACAAACGGCGAGAACACCAGCAGCGGGAACCAGAACGGCCAATAGCCTTGTAGCCAGCCCGACACGCCAAATACGGCGGCGAGAAAACCCAGCGGGATCGAACCGGCATCGCCCATGAACACCCGGGCGGGATGAAAATTAAAAACCAGAAACCCCAATGCCGCCGTCGCAACCGAAAAATTCAGCAATGCAAACATCTCGTTGCCGCCCAGCCATGCGCCAACCCCGTAACCGCCGAAACCGAACATTGCCATGCCGCCCGCCAGCCCGTCCGAACCGTCCATGAAATTGTACAAATTGGTCATCCACACGATAAACAACAGCACCGGGACGAACCACAGTAACGACACCTCTGCGCCCGACAGCGCAACCAGCGCGGCAAGAAAATGCCCGATCAAGCGGGTTCGCGGAGAAAGGTTGCGCACATCATCCAGCAGCGACAGCGCGAACAAACCCGCCATAGGCAACACGATCCACCATGTCAGAAATTGCATCAGCAACGCCCAGCCGGACAGCACGCCCGCCACCAGCGCAATGCCGCCGACCCGCGGAACCGGCGTGCTGTGCAACGAACGCTCGTTGGGCATGTCGCGCACAATAATGCCGGTCTTGCTCGTCATCAGAATGAACGTCGACACCAGCGTCACCAGCGCGCTGAGCAGCGGAGCGTAATACGTCATGCCACTTACCATAAATTGGGGTGGCGCATTTTAGCAGATGGTGAATGGTGAGTAGGAAGTAGTAAGTGGGAAGTGGGAAGTGGGAAGTAGTGGAAACCCACCCTACTCCCTACTTACCACTTTCTAAGTTCCACCCCGTCCATTAAGATGCGCCCCATCACTCCCGACAACTTTGCACTTCCATATGGCGCACCTTTTCGCCGACACACAACCCCCGCGTATCCTGCTGGTCAAGACCTCATCGCTGGGCGATGTGCTGCATAACCTGCCGGTGGCCAGCGACATCGCGCGCCATTATCCGGGCGCGCAAATCGATTGGGTGGTGGAGGAGAGTTTTGCCGCACTGCCGAGGCTGCACCCGGCGGTGCGCAACATTCTTCCGGTCGCCGTGCGGCGCTGGCGCGGCAGGCTGCTGAGCGCCGCTACCTGGCGCGAGATTGCGGTATTTCGCAACACGCTGGCCATGCAACATTACGACATCGCGCTCGACACGCAAGGCCTGCTCAAGAGCGCGTTGCTGATGCGCGGTGCAGACGGGCTGCGCTGCGGCTTCGACCGGGGCAGCGCGCGCGAACCGCTGGCGGCCAGCCTGTACCAGCGGACTTTTCCGGTCGCGACGGCGCAGCATGCCGTCGAGCGCAACCGCCAACTGGCGGCGCAGGCGCTCGGTTATACGCTGGAAGAACGCGCCGATTACGGCATCCGGCTCCGGGCCATTGCCCGCCCCGCCTGGCTTGGGGAGGGGGCTTATGCCGTGCTGCTGCACGCCACCAGCCGCGCCGATAAACTGTGGAACGAGGCGAACTGGATCGCGCTGGGACGTTATCTGCACGAGCAAAATATTCGTTGCATTTTGCCGTGGGGCAGCGCGATCGAACAGGCGCGCAGCCTGCGCCTCACTGCGGCCATTCCCGATGCGGTCGTGCCGCCGCGCCTGAGCCTGAATGAAGCGGCCGCGCTGCTCGGCGGCGCGCGGGCGGTGATCGGCGTGGACACCGGCCTCGCCCACCTCGCGGCGGCGCTGGGCGTGCCGACGGTCGGCATTTACACCGCGACCGACCCGGCGCTGACCGGCTTGTATGCGGGCCGAAGCGCCGTCAACCTCGGCAACATCGACCGTGCGCCGGATACCGCCGCCGTGATCGATGCGCTGCCCGCCGACATCGTTACGCCTCAAGGAACGGCGGCATGCTGAACCCGAGGCTGTTCTACACCCTCGCGCTGTGGCTGCTGCTGCCGTACATTTTTTTGCGCCTGCTGTGGCGCGCGCGCAAGCAGCCGGAATATCTGCGCCACATCGGCGAGCGTTTCGGTTTTTATTCCGTGCGAAGCGGCCAGCCGGTCATCTGGCTGCACACCGTGTCGGTCGGCGAGACCCGCGCCGCGCAAAGTCTCATCATTCGGCTGCGCGCCACTTACCCCGACCATCAAATTCTGCTCACCCACACCACGCCCACCGGGCGCGCTACCGGTGAGCAACTGTATGGCGACGGTGTACTGCGCGTGTATCTGCCTTACGATTACCCGTTTGCGGTGAACCGGTTCCTGCGCCGTTTCAAGCCGCAATTCGGCATCCTGATGGAGACGGAAATCTGGTTCAACCTGATCCACGCCTGCCGTGCAACCGGCGTGCCGCTGTTGCTGCTGAATGCGCGCTTGTCGGAAAAATCGGCGCGCGGTTATGCGCGCTTTGCGCGGCTGACCCGCGACGCGCTGGGCGGACTCGCCGCCGTCGCCGCGCAGACCGCCGCCGATGCCGCGCGCCTGACCGTCCTCGGCGCAAAGAATGTTGCCGTGATGGGCAACCTCAAGTTCGACATCGAGCCGCCGCCCGCGATGCTGGAACTGGGCAGGCAGTTGCGCGGACAGTTCGGCGCGGCGCGCAGGGTATTTCTCGCCGCCAGTACGCGCGACGGCGAGGAGGCGCTGCTGCTCGATGCATTACAACACGTGCATATCCCCGGCCTGCTGCTGGTGATCGTGCCGCGCCATCCGCAGCGTTTTGCAGAAGTGGCTGCCTTGATTGCACAACGGGGTTTGCGCTGGCAACGCCGCAGCACGAGTGAACCCATCGCCGCCGACACGCAGGTGGTGCTGGGCGACAGCATGGGAGAAATGTTTGCCTATTACGCCGCAGCCGATCTCGCCTTCGTCGGCGGCAGCCTGCTGCCTTATGGCGGACAGAACCTGATCGAGGCTTGCGCCGTCGGCACACCGGTACTGGTCGGCCCGCATACCCACAATTTTGCCGAAGCGACACGGCTGGCAGTCGCGGCTGGAGCTGCGGCACAGGTACGGGATGGCGGCGGGCTGGCCGTCGAATTGCAGCGCCTGCTGGATCACCCGGATGCCTTGGGCGAAATGCGCCAGCGCTGCGCCGGGTTTGTGGAGTCCAATCGCGGCGCGACTGACAAGTCGCTGCAAATCATCGCAGCGTTAAAGCCGCATTCTTAGATTACAATTGCCCTCTTCTGCTAAGTATAAACAGCCATGCTAATACGGATTCATGTCAAGCAACTGCGCCTGGGTATGTATGTTCATGAGCTTTGCGGCTCATGGATGGATCACCCGTTCTGGCGCGGTGCCTTTCTGCTGAACGACCCCAGCGACCTGAAAACGCTCCTATCGACCGGCCTCAAGGAAGTGTGGATAGACGACTCAAAAGGCTTGGGCGTCGAAGGCGGTAAAGATGAAAAATCGGTTGCGGCAGAAATCGAAACCACGCTGGCGCAGGCCGACACCGCAGGACCGGTCGTTCAGCGCGTCAATATTGCGCAAGAGGCCGCGCGCGCCATCAAGATATGCGCAAAATCCAAGCAGGCCGTCACTTCCATGTTCAAGGAAGCGCGCATGGGCAAGGCATTGAGCTCGGACGATGCGCTGCCCATCGTCGAGGAAATCTCCACGTCGGTGATGCGCAATCCCGGCGCGCTGATCGGGCTGGCCCGCTTGAAAGACAAGGACGATTACACCTACATGCATTCGGTCGCGGTGTGCGCGCTGATGGTTTCTCTGGCGCGCCAACTGGGGCTGGACGATGAGCAGGTCCGCCAGGCCGGACTGGCCGGGCTGCTGCACGATGTCGGCAAGATGATGGTTCCGCTGAGCATCCTCAACAAACCAGGCAAGCTGACCGATGCCGAATTCGACACCATGAAGGGGCATCCCGCCGAGGGGCACAAAATACTGCTGGAAGGCATCGGCATCGGCGATGCGGCACTGGATGTCTGTCTGCATCACCACGAAAAAGTGGACGGCAGCGGTTATCCGGAACGGCTCACGGATGAGCATATCAGCCTGTACGCCAAAATGGGCGCGGTGTGCGATGTGTATGACGCGATCACTTCCAACCGCCCCTACAAGAACGGCTGGGAACCTGCCGAATCCTTGCGCAAGATGGCGGAATGGAGCAAGGGACATTTTGATACCACCATTTTTCACGCTTTCGTCAAAAGCGTCGGCATCTACCCGATCGGCTCGCTGGTCAAACTGGAGTCCGGGCATCTCGGCGTGATCATAGAACAAACCGAAAAATCGCTGCTTACGCCGATACTGATGGTATTTTTTTCCATCAAATCCAATAGCAGAATTTCACCGAAAATACTGGATCTGTCGAAATCGGACTGCAAGGACAAGATCGTCTCGCATGAAGATCCGGCAAAGTGGGGTATCGGCGACATCCAGGAGTTGTGGAGCGGCGTATCCGCCGTGCCCTGGTAACACGCCTCCCTGGAGCACCGTTCAGCGCGGCTATTTTGGGCTAGAATCCGCCATCCCCCAAGCAGGTGTTGCCATGTTAGTACGTATTCCAGTCAAACAGTTGCGCACAGGCATGTACATACACGAATTTTGCGGTTCGTGGTATGAACACCCTTTCTGGCGCAGCGCTTTCCTGCTGGACAGCGCCGAAGACCTGCAAGAAATCCTGTCCACCGGCATCAAGGAAGTCTGGATAGACACCGGCAAAGGGCTTGGCGTCGAAGGCGGCAAGGCTGAAAAATCGGTTGCGTCGGAAATCGACGACACGCTTGCGCGGGCCGGCGCCAACAGGGATGTCACGCCCCATGTCGACATCACCCGGGAAGCCGCACGTGCCGTCAAGATTTGCGCCCAATCGAAAAAGGCCGTCTTCACCATGTTCCAGGAAGCGCGCATGGGCAAAGCCCTGAACGCCACCGACGCGCTGCCCATCGTCGAAGAAATCTCCACCTCGGTCATGCGCAATCCGGGCGCGCTGATCAGCCTGGCCCGCCTGAAAGACAAGGATAATTACACCTACATGCACTCGGTCGCGGTCTGTGCGCTGATGGTGTCCCTGGCACGGCAACTGGGGCTGGACGATGAGCAGGTCCGCCATGCCGGCCTGGCCGGTATGCTGCACGACATCGGCAAGACGATGATCCCGCTGGAAATCATCAACAAGCCCGGCAAGTTGACCGCGGCAGAATATCAAGTGATAAAAAACCATCCTGCCGAGGGACACAAGATATTGCTGGGAAGCAGCGGAATAGACGATATCGCGCTGCATGTCTGCCTGCATCATCACGAAAAAGTCGATGGCAGCGGCTATCCGGAACGGCTCACGAATGAGCAGATCGACCTGTATGCCAAGATGAGCGCGGTGTGCGATGTGTATGACGCAATCACCTCCATCCGCGCCTACAAGAATGGCTGGGAGCCGGCGCAAGCCATCAGAAAAATGGCCGAGTGGAGCCACAGCCACTTCGACCAGCGCATTTTCGAGGCCTTTGTGCGCAGCATCGGCATCTACCCGATCGGCTCGATGGTCAGGCTGGCATCCGACCATCTGGGCGTGGTCATCGGGCAAACCGATCAATCCCTGCTCACTCCCAGGGTCAAGGTGTTTTTTTCGATCAAGTCCGACATGCGAATCCCGCCGGAAATACTGGACTTGTCGAAGCCTTCCTGCAAGGACAAAATCGTTTCGCACGAGGATCCGGAAAAATGGAAAATCAGCGACCTCCAGGAACTGTGGAGCGACATTTCTGCCGCGCCTTGGTAGGGATACGGCGCGCCGTGCCACTACTTGCTTCAGCAAAAAATCTTTTTTACGTTTATAATCCGCGCCCTCCGAGGGGTGCTGCAGCGGGTCTGGACAACCAGTCCCCCGTCAGGCTCGGAGCAGCGCTTTCGTTCCAACGGCACCTGTTCATTAACTTTTATGAATGGAGTGTTTTATGAATGCCGCTGTTACCGATTACAAAATTGCCGATATGTCTCTGGCCGCATGGGGACGCAAGGAACTCGCCATCGCCGAAATCGAGATGCCCGGCCTGATGGCGATCCGCAAGGAATTTTCTGCCTCGCAACCGCTCAAAGGCGCACGCATCACCGGCTCGCTGCACATGACCATCCAGACCGGCGTACTGATCGAGACGCTGACTGCATTGGGCGCGGAAGTGCGCTGGGCATCGTGCAACATCTACTCCACCCAGGATCATGCCGCCGCCGCGATTGCCGCAACCGGTGTGCCGGTGTTCGCCTACAAGGGCGAGTCGCTGACCGAATACTGGGACTATACCCACCGTATTTTTGAATGGAATGACGGTGGCCAGGGAGAAAAAATATTCTCCAACATGATTCTGGACGATGGCGGCGATGCCACGCTGTTGCTGCATCTGGGCGCGCGCGCCGAAAAAGACGCGTCGCTGCTGAACAATCCCGGCTCGGAAGAAGAGACTTGCCTGTTCGCGTCGATCAAGGCCAAGCTGGCTATAGACAAGACCTGGTATTCCACCCGCCTCGCCGCGATCAAGGGCGTGACCGAAGAAACCACCACCGGCGTACACCGCCTGTACCAGATGCATGAGCGCGGCGAACTGAAGTTCCCGGCAATCAACGTGAACGACTCCGTCACCAAGTCCAAGTTCGACAACCTGTACGGCTGCCGCGAATCGCTGGTGGACGGCATCAAGCGCGCCACCGACGTGATGATCGCCGGCAAAGTCGCCGTGATCATCGGTTATGGCGACGTGGGCAAAGGATGTTCGCAGGCCATGCGCGCATTGTCCGCGCAAGTCTGGGTGACCGAGATCGACCCGATCTGCGCACTGCAGGCCGCGATGGAAGGCTATCGCGTCGTCACGATGGAATACGCCTGCGAACACGGCGACATTTTCGTCACGACCACCGGCAATTACCATGTGATCACCCACGACCACATGAAGAAGATGAAGAACCAGGCCATCGTGTGCAACATCGGTCACTTCGACAACGAGATCGACGTCGCGTCGCTCAAGCAATACAAGTGGGAAAACATCAAACCGCAAGTCGATCACGTAATCTTCCCGCCGATGAACGGCAAACCGGAAAAGCGCATCCTGCTGCTGGCCGAAGGCCGTTTGGTGAATCTGGGTTGCGGCACCGGCCACCCGTCATACGTGATGTCTTCCTCGTTCGCCAACCAGACCATCGCGCAGATCGAACTGTTCACCCGCACCAAGGACTATCCGGTCGGCGTGTACACCCTGCCCAAGCATCTGGACGAAAAAGTGGCGCGCCTGCAACTGACCACGCTGAACGCGCAGTTGAGCGAACTGACTGACCAGCAAGCCGCCTATATCGGTGTGCCGAAGGAAGGGCCGTACAAAGCAGACCACTATCGCTACTAAGCGGTAGCCCTAACCCCTGATGGAACAACTAGCCATTCGACTAGGCTATCCAAAAACGATAGCCAAGTCGCTGGTTATCCCGACCTCCCCTGACAAGGGGAGGTCGGGAGGGGGTGGTTTTTGGCGATTTTAAGGATGACATTAATGAGACTGTTGCTGATCTGGATTCTCAATGCGCTTGCATTGCTTGCCGTGGCGAACTTCGTGCCCGGCATCCATCTGGACAGTTTCGTCGATGCGTTGATCGCCGCATTCTTTCTCGGCCTGGTCAACACGCTGATCCGTCCGCTATTGCTGCTGCTCACCCTGCCGGTCACGCTGCTCACCCTGGGGCTGTTTATTTTCGTCATCAACGGGCTGCTGTTCTGGTTCGTCGGCTCGGTGCTCAAGGGCTTCGTCGTGGACGGCTTCTGGTACGGCGTGCTCGGCGCGGCCTTGTACAGTATTTTTTCGTGGGCGCTGTCCGCAGCTGCCGCACAGATCATGAGCAAACAAATCGTGAGGAAAGATCATGAGTAAACCGCTTTTCAGCTTTGAATTTTTTCCGCCTCAGACTCCGGAAGGCGTAGAAAAACTCGCCGCCACGCGCAAGCAGCTGGCGGTGCTCCGCCCGGATTATTTCTCCGTGACCTTCGGCGCGGGCGGCTCCACCCAGGAGCGCACACTGGAAATCGTGCAGCAGATACACGCGGAGGGGCTTACGGTTGCGCCGCACCTGTCCTGCGTCGGCTCGACGCGCGAAAATATCCGCAACATCCTGCAAACCTACCGGCAGCTCGGCATCCGGCGCATTGTGGCGCTGCGCGGCGATATGCCCTCCGGTATGGCCACTGCCGGCGAATTTCAATATGCCAACGAGCTGGTATCGTTCATCCGCGCGCAAACCGGCGAGCATTTTCACATCGAAGTGGCGGCCTACCCGGAAGTCCACCCGCAGGCGCGCTCGGCGCGCGACGACCTCGTCAATTTCAAGCGCAAGGCTGCGGCAGGGGCAAACTCGGCGATCACCCAATATTTCTACAATGCCGACAGCTATTTCCATTTTGTCGACGAATGCCGCAAATTGGGCGTCACCCTGCCCATCGTGCCGGGCATCATGCCGATCGTGAAGTTCACCCAATTGGCGCGTTTCTCCGATACCTGCGGCGCGGAAATCCCGCGCTGGATACGCCGCACGCTGGAAGGATTTGGCGACGATAACGAGTCGGTGCAGGCTTTCGGCCTCGACGTGGTCACGCAACTGTGCGAAAAACTGCTCGCGGGCGGTGCGCCCGGACTGCACTTCTACACACTGAATCAGGCGAATGCTTCGCTGGAAATTTTTAAACGATTGGGCTATAGCGCGTAGCCACTTCTATGCCACCTCGCCCACTTTGGAAGTGGGCAAACGAATCGCTGCGCGGGTTTCGCGTTAAGCCGGATAAGCCGGAATCAAATGTAGCCGGATTTCAACCCGATAGGTCGGGCTAAATCCCGACCTGCGAACCCGCCAGCAACATTTCTACCGCCGCAATATCCGCATGGGTCTCCGGGTGGCGGCTGCCGCTGTGGCGGGCGTTTTCGGGCAAGACGATGATGTGCGTCTGCGTGCCTGATTCGCCGGTCAGGGTGTAGCTCGGCACGGTCTCTTCATGCCCACCCACGCGCACCTTCCACTCGCCATCTTCGAATTCGATGTTGTGCTTGAGCAGGAACAGCAGCACGGCTTTCGCGTCGTCGGAAAACAGCATCAGGTTGATATCGGACTGCGCGCCCGCCGTGCCGCTCAATACCGAGCCGGTCAGGTAGGGGCGAAATTCCGCCAGCAGGCGCATGGTGGCGAGGGCTTCTTCGCGCAGCTGGCGCAGGATGCCGGGGTGGCTGTCGTGCTGGTAGAGCGCGCGGTAGCTGTGCAGCGCGGTGTCGATTTCCTGATTGCTGGGCAGGTGCTGGGTGTCCGCAGCACCGAGTTGCCGGGCGGCCTTGCGTTTGGCGAAAGCATGATCGGTGATGCCGTCTTCGGCCATCAACCTGGCAGCCTGATGCGCCAGCTGCTCGCGCATCGTGTCGCGTTTGTAAGCATGATTTTTGGGCGCGTATGCTTTGGTCATGGGCGTATGTTCTTTGGTTATTTCGGGGTCAGAGCAGCTGATCCTTGATGGTATCTGCCGGCCTGGCTTCTTTGCTTGCTTCTTCGTTTGGCACAGGGGGCATAGCCTGCTCGGGCGGAGTATTCTCCTGATAGAAATACTCGAACAGCGAGCCGTTTGCGTCGCGATGCCCTTCTTCGTTGATGCGCACGGCAATCATGTTGTCCGGCATGGCGTAAGCGGCTTGCGGCACATCCTTGAGCGCTTTTTCCATGTAGCCCATCCAGATCGGCAGGGCTGCGCCGCCGCCGGTTTCCTTGTCGCCCAGGCTGCGCGGCTGATCGAAACCCATCCAGGAGATGCCGACCAGCGTGGGTTGAAAGCCGCAGAACCAGGCGTCAACCGAGTCGCTGGTGGTGCCGGTTTTCCCGGCCAGGTCCTGGCGGCCGAGCTGCATCGCGCGGGTGGCGGTGCCGTGCCTTACCACGTCCTGCATCATGCTGATCATGGAGAAGGCGTTGCGCACGTCGATGACCTGGTCCGCATCCTCGCCCGCTATGGCCGGCTTGGCCTGGCTTAATACCTTGCCGTTGGCGTCTTCGATGCGCTGGATGAAGTAGGGGGTGACGCGAAAACCGCCGTTGGCGAAGATCGAATAGCCGGCCAGCATTTGCAGGGGGGTGACGGAGCCGGCTCCCAGCGCCATGGTCAGGTAAGGCGGGTGTTTGTCCGCGTTGAAGCCGAACTTGGTGAGGTAGTCCTGCGCGTATTGCGGCGTGATGGACTGCAAAATGCGTATGGAAACCATGTTCTTCGACTTGGCCAAACCCTGGCGCATGCGCATCGGCCCTGAAAATTCGCCGTCGTAATTTTTGGGTTGCCAGGGTTCGCTGCCGGTTTGTTCGGCATCGAACATCAGGGGCGCGTCATTGATCACCGTGGCGGGCGTGAAGCCTTTTTCCAGCGCGGCGGAATAAATAAAAGGCTTCAGGCTCGAACCCGGCTGCCGCCACGCTTGCGTGATGCGGTTGAACTGGTTGCGGCTGAAGCTAAAACCGCCAATCAGCGCGTGGATGGCGCCATCGCGCGGGTCGGCGGAAACAAAGGCGGACTCTACTTGCGGAAGCTGGCTTATTTGCCAGACACCCTTTTCATCCTTCTGCAGGCGGATGATCGAGCCGGGGCTGATGCGCTGATTCAGGGCAACCTTGTTGCTCAACGCGCGCTGGGCGAAGCGCAAGGCGTCGCCGCTGACTTCGGCAATTTCCCCGCCCTTGCAATAGGCGCGAACCAGTTTGGGCGACGCTTTCAGTATCACGGCAGGAATCAGGTCGTCGTTGTCGGTGGCATCTTGCAGCGCTTCTTCCAGATATTCATCGCTGCTGCCTTTTTTCAAGTCGACAAAACCCTCCGGGCCGCGATAGCCGTGGCGGCGGTCGTATTCCAGTACACCATTGCGCACGGCTTGATACGCGGCGAGCTGATCCTGCTGGCGAATCGTGGTGTAAACCTTGAAACCCTGCGTATAGGTGTCTTCCTGGTATTTTTCATAGACGGCCTGACGGACCATTTCCGAGATGTAATCCGATTTGACGCCGAATTCCTGATTGCCGCGCTGGGCCACAATGGGTTGTTGTTGTGCGAGGTGAAGCTGCTCATCGTCGATGAAATGCAGTTCATGCATGCGGCGCAGCACGTAAAGCTGGCGCAGTTTGGCGCGCTTCGGGTTGACTACCGGGTTGTAAGCGGAGGGTGCCTTGGGCAGCCCGGCAAGCATGGCCGCCTCGGCAACAGTGACCTGACCGAGCGGTTTGCCCAGATAAACCTGAGCTGCGGTCGCAAAGCCGTAGGCGCGCTGGCCAAGATAAATCTGGTTGAGGTAGAGCTGCAGAATTTCATCCTTGCTCAAGTTATGCTCGATTTTGAAGGCGAGCAGCATCTCGTTGAATTTGCGCGTCATGGTTTTTTCCTTGGAAAGGAAAAAATTGCGCGCCACCTGCATGGTGATCGTGCTTGCCCCCTGTTTTGCGCCGCCAGCAGTAAAATTGGAAATGGCCGCGCGCAACACGCCCATGTAATCCACGCCGCCATGCTCGTAGAATCGGTCATCCTCGGCGGCAAGAATGGCTTTTTTCATCACATCCGGCACCTCGGAAATTTTGATCAAAGCGCGCCGCTCCGCACCGAATTCGCTGAGCAGCATACCTTCGGCGCTGTAAATGCGCAGCGGAATCTTGGGGCGATAATCGGTAAGCGCCTCCAGTGAAGGCAGTGTCGGATAAGCCAGTAAAACCGCCAGGCCAAGCAAGATCGCCGGAAGTGAAAGCAGGGTTAGCGCGATAAGAACCGGAAGGAGCCAGCGACGGGAAGACATGTGCAGTTGTCCGAAAAGAGGGAATGATGATATGGTGCGCGAAATTATATCGGCTCTGCGAATAAAATAACGTATTAAAAATAACTTTACATGGTTTAGAGTTATTGCTAGGATTTAAACCACTTTATACGGAAAAGCTCTAAACGGCCTATGCCCAAAGTAAATTTTGACATCCCGCTGGATTTTTTACAGACCAAGACGCCACCCATGATCGGGGTGGATATCAGCGCATCGTCGGTCAAAATGGTCGAACTGAGTGAGTTGCCCAAAAAAGGCGGGTACGTCGTAGAACGTTACGCGATCGAATCGCTCCCCAAAGATGCCGTCACCGATGGCAACATCAATAATCTTGAAGCCGTCTCGGAGTGCCTGCAGCGCACCTGGAAGCGGTTGGGCAGCCGCATCAAAAACGTCAGCCTGGCGCTCCCCGCCGCGGCGGTGATCACCAAGAAAATTCTGTTGCCGGCCGGCATGCGCGAGGAAGATCTGGAATATCAGGTCGAATCCGAGGCAAATCAATATATCCCGTTCGCGCTGGAAGAGGTCAATCTTGATTTTCAAGTAATCGGCCCCGCGCCCGGTAATCCGGAGGAAATCGAAGTCTTGCTGGCCGCTTCGCGCAAAGGTAATGTCGAAGATCGTGTCGCGGCCGCTCAAGCGGCGGGTTTAAGGACACTGGTTGTCGATGTTGAACCCTACGCGGCCGAGACGGCCTTTGAACAGATCAGCGCCCAATTGCCCGACGGTGCGGCAGATAAATGCGTCGCGCTGATCGACATCGGCGCAAGCGTGATGAATGTCAATGTGTTGCGCAATGGGCAATCGGTCTATTCGAGGGATCAGCAAGTCGGCGGCGACCAGTTGACGCAGCAAATTCAGGGGATGTTCGGTTTGTCCGCCGAAGACGCCGAATCGGCCAAGCGCAATGGCGGCTTGCCGGATAACTACGAAAGCGATGTTTTATCGCCTTTTCGCGAGAGTGTCGTGATAGAAATTGCCCGCGCGTTGCAGTTCTTTTTTACTTCGACGCAATACAACGAGGTGGACTACATCGTGCTGGCGGGCGGAAGCGCGGTGTTGCCCGGCCTGGACGATGCGGTGGCGACGCGGACCCAGGTGAGCACCATGGTGGCCAACCCGTTCGCGCTGATGACGCTGTCGAGCCGCATCAAGCCGCGCCAGTTGCAGACCGATGCGCCATCCCTGATTGTCGCCTGCGGGCTGGCGATGCGGAGGTTTGACCCATCATGATACGCATAAATTTACTACCGCACCGCGCCGAAAAACGCCGTACCCGCCAGGTCCAGTTTATCGCGCTGAGCGTCATCTCCGTGGTGCTGGGCGCATTGCTGGTGGGATTCGTGCATGCCGCAATCAGCAGCGAAATATCCTATCAAGAAAGGCGCAACGCCTACCTGAAACAGGAGACGGCGATCCTGGACAAGCAAATTGAGGAAATCAAGAAACTCCGCGAACAAACGCAATCCTTGCTGGCGCGCAAGGATGCGGTTGAAAAACTGCAAAGCGACCGCTCCGATGTGGTGCATCTGCTGGATCAGATGCTGCGTATCTTGCCGGATGGCGTGCATCTCAAGACACTCAAACAGACGGGTAGCAAAATCAGTGTGGCCGGTTATGCGCAATCCAATGCGCGTATCTCTACCTTGATGCGCGCGATTGAAGACTCGCCGTGGCTGGATTCACCCGCTCTGGTAGAGATTCATGCCTCCAGTGCGGGCGGGGCGCGTGTGAGCGAGTTTACGCTGACATTCAACCTGACCAAACAGACCACGGCCGTTAAACCCGCCGGCGCAAAGGGCTAAGTGCCATGATGAAGCTAGAAGACCTGAAAAGCCTGAACCCGAAGAACCCCGGCGCGTGGCCCTGGGTGGTAAAGATTATGGCCTTTGTGACCTTGTTCACTGGTGTGGTGGTCGCCGGTGCGCTGCTTGACTGGCAGGATCAGTGGGAAAACCTGCAAACTATCCAAAAAGAGGAAGATACTCTCAAGGATACTTTTCTAGCCAAGAAAAAACAGGCGATCAACCTGGATTTGATCAAGAAACAGCTTACCGAAACCCAGGAATCCTTTGGCGCGCTGCTTAAACAATTGCCGAGCAAATCGGAAATGGATGCGTTGTTGACGGACATCAATCAAGCCGGCTTGGGGCGCGGTTTGCAATTTGAATTATTCCGTCCCGGCGGCGAAACGGTGCGGGATGGCGCGTTTGCCGAACAGCCGATCACGATCAAGGTAACCGGAAGTTATGACGATATCGGTAAATTTTCCAGCGATATTGCGATGTTGTCGCGTATCGTCACGCTCAATGAAATAGCGATAACCCCGGTTACCGGCGGGTTGTCCATGGACGCCATCGCCAAGACTTTTCGCTACCTGGATGAAGAGGAAGCGTCCGTCAGGAAGAGGGCAGCCAAGCCAGCAGGAGCGAAAAAATGATGAGACTCACTTATCTTGCGCTGGTTTCGATGCTGTTAACCGGTTGCGGCGGCGAGGAATTCCAGGATCTGCGTGATTTCGTCAAAAATGCGGGGGCGGATATGCGCGGTAAGATTCCGCCGCCGCCAGAGGTCAAGCCGTATGAGCCTTTTGCCTATAACAACGAGGCAAATTTGCCCGACCCATTCAAGTTGCGCAAGCCGAAATTGAGTTCCGGCAGCCGCTCCGGAATAAATCAGCCGGATATAGACCGCCCCAAGGAGGCTTTGGAAGAGTTTCCGCTCGAAGGGCTCAGGATGGTCGGTTATCTTTACCAGAATAAAGTTGGCTATGCGGTAATTCGCGCTCCAGATGGCAAGCTGCACCGGGTTAAAGCCGGCAACTATGTCGGATTGAACTTTGGTCTGATAGAGGAAGTGATCGACACAGAGGCGAAAATCAAAGAGATGGTGCAAGACAGCTCGGGCGACTGGACCGAGCGCCTGAGCAGCCTGCAATTGCTGGAATGATGGCAAGCGCTATGACATTCAAAAATTTATTGGTCGACGCAGGGGCGCGGCGCGCCGTGCCCCTGCTGGCGACACCGCCGCATTTTGATTCCGGCCATGCCGGTTTAGGAGCAAGAAAATGAAACGACTTAATTCCATTCTCAATAGCGCGATGCAAATGCTGGGCCTGTTCATCGCATTTGGTCTATGCGGGGCACAGGCGCAAGCCGAAGCGCAGAACAGCATTACCGCGCTGAATGTCAGCCGTACCGGTGACGGGGCGACCGTCATCAAAGTCGAGCTGGCGCAGCCGCTGGCCAATGTGCCTGCCGGTTTTACGATTAACACCCCGCCGCGTATCGCGCTGGATTTCCCCAATACCGCAAACGGATTGGGCAAGTCTGTCCAGGATTTCAGTGAAGGTGATTTGCGCAGCGCCAATATCGTGCAGGCCGGCAACCGCACCCGTCTGGTGATTAACCTCAATCAGATGCTGGCCTATGACACCAAAATCGACGGCAATAATCTGTTGATCACTTTGCAGGGCAAAGCAGCCGTTGTGGCGGGCAGCACGTCACGGTTTGCCGAGGCCAAGCAGGGCGCACAAAAGCATACCTTGCGCGACGTCGATTTTCGGCGCGGTAAAAATGGCGAAGGGCGCATCCAGGTCGACCTTTCCGATCCCGGCATCGGTATCGATATCCGCCAGCAGGGCACGACGCTGATCGTCGATTTTCTTAAGACCAGCCTGCCGCGCAACTTGCAGCGCAAACTGGATGTGGTTGATTTTGCAACGCCGGTGCAAGGTGTGGACACCTTTGCGCAGGGCGAAAACGTGCGCATGGTGATCGAACCCAAAGGATTGTGGGAACATGCCGCTTATCAGACCGACGATAAATTTATCGTCGAAGTGAAGCCGATCGCCGATGATCCCAACAAGTTGGCAAAGGGCGGTCAAATCGGTTATGTGGGTGAAAAACTGACCCTCAACTTCCAGAAAATCGACGTTCGTGAAGCCTTGAATGTGATTGCCGATTTTACCGAGTTGAACATGGTGATCAGCGATACGGTGAGCGGGAATCTCACCCTGCGCCTGAAAGATGTGCCGTGGGATCAGGCCTTGGAAATCATCTTGCAGAGCCGTGGCTTGGATATGCGCAAGAACGGCAACGTGATCCAGGTTGCGCCCCGCGAAGAAATCGCCGCCAAGGAAAAACTCAATCTGGCCGCGCGTCAGGAAATTTCAGAGCTGGAAGAAATACGCACCGAAAGTTTTCAGCTCAGCTATCAGACAGTCGCCGAGATGGTTAAATTGCTGACGGATGCAAAACAGCCCATTCTGTCGAAACGCGGGAGCGCCGTATCCGATCCCCGTACCGGTACGATATTTGTCCAGGACACACCCTCGCGCCTCGAGGAAGTGCGCAAGATAATCAGGCAAATCGATGTGCCGGTGCGGCAGGTGTTGATCGAAGCGCGCTTTGTTTCCGCAACCGATGATTTCAACCGGACTTTAGGCGGGAGGCTGGGCTACACCGGCCCTGCCGTCGGTCCGGGTGCGGGTTTTGCGGTGGGCACTAATACGCCAACGGCATCGCGCGGGGTCATCGGTGGCAATGTGAATTTGCCTGGCGCATCCAGCGGGATGGGCGGGTTGACGCTGTCGCTGTTCAATCCGCTGGCCACCAAGGTGCTGACGCTGGAATTGACCGCATCGGAGCTGGACGGTCGAACCAAGAATATTGCCAGCCCGCGTGTGGTGACGAAGGATAAGGTTGCAGCCACTATCTCGGCAGGCACGCAAATTCCCTATCAGGTGTCCACCAGCAGCGGCGCTACCTCCATTGCATTCAAGGACGCAACCTTGAAGCTTAACGTTACACCACAAATTACGCCTGACGATCATATCAACATGCAAGTGACGGCTAATCAGGACACGGTAGGAACAATTTATAGCGGTGTGCCAAGCATCAATACCAAATCAGTCAATACGGAAGTGCTGGTTGAAAATGGCGGCACGGTCGTGATTGGCGGCGTTTTTACCCAGGACATTGGTGATTCCACCCAGAAGGTTCCGTTGCTGGGCGATGTCCCCGTGGTCGGCTGGCTGTTCAAGAACAACGTCAAGAGCGACACCAAATCGGAGCTGCTGATTTTTATTACTCCCAAAATCATGGACGATGCGATGAATTTGCGCTGATTTTTGCAGTTCAGCCAAGCACAGGCCCGGCTCAGTCCGGGCTTTTGTTTTTATCGTTTACAATGGCGGCATGCAAAGCAGTCAGCCAAACAATTTCCCCCAATCAGGCAATCGACAAGCGGGCGGCCGTAAGCTCCAATCAGGCAACCTGATCCTGGTGGGCATGATGGGTTCGGGCAAGACGACCATGGGGCGGACGCTGGCCAGGCATCTGGGCAAGGTGTTTGTGGACAGCGACGAGGAAATTCAGAAACGCACCGGTGTGACGATTCCGCATATCTTCGATATCGAGGGCGAAGCCGGCTTTCGCCAGCGCGAAAGCGCGGCCATCAGCGATCTGGTGGGGCGCGATAACATGGTTCTGGCAACCGGTGGCGGCGCGATCCTGGCGGAACAAAACCGGGCGATGTTGCAACAGAACGGTATCGTTATTTACCTGAAGGCGAGCGTACACGATTTATGGCAACGCACCCGGCATGACCGCAGCCGCCCGCTGCTGCAAACTGCCGACCCGCACGCCAAATTGACGGGGTTGTTTCAGCAGCGCGACCCCTTGTACCGGCAGGTTGCGGATATCGTCGTACAGAGCGGCAAGCAAAGTGTCCATGCGCTGATGCTGCACTTGGTGGATGAAATAGAGGCATTCGGAAAAAAATAACCGTAGGGCGGGTTGCATCGTTCCCTCGCTCCTGCGTGGGAACGCCTCATGGGACGCTCCGCGTCCCGTGCCGCAGAGCGGCACGAGCTGCATTCCTACGCAGGAGCGTGGGAACGATAAAAAATTATGCGAACGCACCCTACGAGGGCACATGAACTTTAACCCGCATAAAATGGAATAGGATCATGCAAACACTGACAGTAGGATTGGGGGAGCGCAGCTATCCGATATACATCGGTAGCGGGTTGCTCGACCGGGCAGAGTTGTTGCAATCCGTCTTGCCGCGCAAGCGGGCCGCCATCGTGACCAATACGACGGTTGCGCCGCTGTACCTGGAAAACCTTCGGCACACCTTGCAGAGCATCGGTGTCAGCAGCATGCCGATCATCCTGCCGGACGGCGAAGAATACAAAAACGCCGACACGCTCAACCTGATTTACGACGCGCTGCTGGCCAACCGCTGCGAACGCACCACGCCGCTGATCGCGCTCGGTGGCGGCGTGATCGGCGACATGACGGGCTACGCCGCCGCGACCTATTTGCGCGGCGTACCGTTCATCCAGATACCGACTACGCTGCTCGCGCAGGTGGATTCCTCGGTGGGCGGCAAGACCGGCATCAACCATCCGCTCGGCAAGAACATGATCGGCGCGTTCTACCAGCCGCAACTGGTGCTGGCGGATACCGCCACGCTGAACACCCTGCCGGACAACGAGCTGGCGGCAGGCCTCGCCGAGGTCATCAAGTACGGCCTGATCCGCGACCTGCCGTTTTTCGAATGGCTGGAGCAGAACATCGACAGGCTGCTGGCGCGCGACACCGAAGCGCTGCAATATGCCATCGCGCGCAGCTGCCGGAACAAGGCCGAAATCGTCGCAGCGGACGAGTATGAAAGGGACGGGCGCGAAAGCGGCGGACGCGCCCTGCTGAACCTCGGGCACACCTTCGGCCACGCGATCGAGTCGGGCATGGGCTACGGCAACTGGCTGCACGGTGAGGGCGTGGCGGCGGGCACCATCATGGCGGCAGACTTGTCGCAGCGCTTGGGCTGGATCGGCGCGCAGGACGTAGCGCGCACCCGCAGCCTGTTCGAACGCGCCGGGTTGCCCACCGTCGCCCCCGATCTGGGTGCGGAAAAATATCTCGAATGGATGGGGCTGGACAAAAAAGTGGAAGGCGGCAAGATACGCTTCGTGCTGCTCAAGGAAATCGGGCGAGCCGTGGTTTACGGCGAGGTGCCGGGAGAGTTGCTGCGGCAGACACTACAGGCTTGTGTGCCCTTAGAACAAGCTCAGGACAGGCATGACTGAGCTCGCACCTTACGCTGTTACCGAAGCCAATTCGCGCGGTCGCAAAATTGCCGAAGCCGCGCCGCAAGGCCGCAGCGAATTCCAGCGCGACCGCGACCGGATCATCCATTCCGGCGCGTTCCGCCGCCTGGAATACAAGACCCAGGTATTCGTGAATCACGAGGGCGACCTGTTCCGCACCCGCCTGACCCACAGCATCGAAGTGGCGCAAATCGCCCGTTCCATCGCGCGCCGCCTGCGCCTGAACGAAGACCTCGCCGAAGCGATTTCCCTGGCGCACGACCTCGGGCACACGCCGTTCGGCCATGCGGGACAGGACGCGCTGAATGCCTGCATGAACGCCTACGGCGGCTTCGAGCATAATTTGCAGTCGCTGCGCGTGGTGGATTTGCTGGAAGAACGCTATGCCGCATTCGACGGGCTGAATCTGTGCTTCGAGACGCGCGAAGGCATTCTCAAGCATTGCTCTGCGGATAATGCCGCGCAGCTTGGTGAACTGGGCGAGGGCGAACTGGGCGAGCGCTTCCTGAATAACCGCCGCCCCTCGCTGGAAGCGCAGATCGCCAACCTTGCCGACGAGATCGCCTACAACAATCACGACGTGGACGACGGCCTGCGCTCCGGCCTGATTACGATCGAACAGCTCGCCACCGTGCCGCTGGTGGCAACGCATTTGCAGGAAGTGCGCCGCACCTATCCCGCTTTGCCCGAGCGGCGCGTGGTGCATGAAACCGTGCGGTGCATGATCAACACGCTGGTGTCTGACCTGATACAACAGAGCGAGCGTAACATCGCCGCGCAGGATCCGGCGACGATAGAAGAGGTGCGCAGCGCGGCGGCAATAATCGCCTTCAGCACGGAGATGAACGAGCGGCAGCGCGCGCTGAAAAGTTTTCTGCATACCCATTTGTACCGCCACTATCGCGTGCTGCGCATGGGCGTCAAGGCGCAGCGCATCATCGGCGACTTGTTCGGTATCTTCATGGCGGACAGCCGCCTGCTGCCGCCGCAATTCCAGCCGCCGGCCGGGCAGGCGGAGTTGGATCGCGCGCGCGCGGTGGCCGACTATATCGCCGGGATGACCGACCGCTACGCCATCCGTGAACACCGCCGCATTTTCGCGGTGGAGGAAACGCCGGTCAGCTTCTAACATCCACGCCGTTCGGCGGGGGTGCATTCGAAAGTGGTGGACGCCAGTTTCGTGCGCCTGTTGGGTGAAATTACTCCAGAATGAGCCGAATCTGCCGATAACCCGACAGGAGATAACCCTGACAGGAGGCGGGCATGGAAACGGGA
>Ga0209212_1002080_pt1 | contig 29819 bp, 20 predicted proteins | sample RifGroC2_FD_183996 | JGI IMG/M metagenome (GOLD analysis project Ga0209212, IMG submission 183996) | Groundwater microbial communities from Rifle, Colorado, USA - Groundwater C2 (SPAdes) (version 2) | ecosystem: Environmental > Aquatic > Deep subsurface > Groundwater | place: Rifle, Colorado... | reverse complement strand
GTTTTTGGATTTTGTATGTATCATTACCGATAGTCATAATTTGTTAAACTATTATATGATACAATTTAATAAATCAAAGGTCTATTTCCCCAACAATTCCAGCTCTTTTAACTGAGCCATGAGATTATTATATGCTTTCATTTTCTTCCCAATGAAAGCATAGTCAGGAGCAAGATAGTAATAACTAAATTAATTCGAATAACTTCACCCTGATTTTATTTACTCTTCAGCAAATTTTATCACCTAACCATAATGCTACTCATCTATTTGCCGGTTGATGATAAAGATATGATATTCATATCCTGCAATGAGACTTGCCATGGATGTGATTTATTTTAAAAAAATCAAGTAAGGGATGTTCAATTTACGCTGGCCAAATGTAGTCAGAGAGTTCATTTTTTGCACTCGAATGGTTATGAATAATTTCATCAAAAAGAAAAAAGTGGGCCACGTCTAAATGGCAAATCTGATGGCTTTCTAGTTTACACCGAACTTTGGATTCCGGGGAAATATATTTTCCATATTGACGGCGAATAATCAAGGAGGTGCAATAAAGAAGTATCCCATGCATCATTAAATATAATTCTTCGTATGATCTTCTTTGGAAGAAAATTGATAATTTATGTTTAAAAGAAGAAAGCAAAGTAATAGAATGGCACAGGGACATCCACAAAAATCCCGGACTTGGTGATTGTGAATTTCGTACCTCAAAACTTATCGCGGAACATCTTAAAAAGCCAGGTCTTGAAGTGCAAACAGAAGTGGCTCATACTGGTGTAGTCGGGATACTTTGGGGTAAAAAAGGAGGATCAGTAATAACTCTTCGTGCTGATATGGACGCCCTGCCTGTTAAGGAACTTGTTGATCTTGTTTTTGCATTAAAGTAACTATTTATATATCAGCATATTAATTGTACAACCTTACTGCCTGCGACTTTAGTTCCAGGCTTTTTCATTTCTATTTACTCACAGTTTCATTGTTTTGTGTTATTAAATTATTATGATTATTCCGGATCAAACTGAGCCATTATCCAGGAATTAACTGACAAGAATTGTGCAGTACGGTTGTATACGAATTACGCGCCACAATATTACATAAAACACACTATAATAGCACATTAGATAGTAGGTTTCCAATTGCAATATATTCTATCCGTCTATATACCAAAATACCTATTATGCAACTCGACTGTTTGGGATATTGGGAAGGGTAAAATATAATTGCTTTCAGTATGACAATGGTTTTATTTAGTGTTATTTGGTTCACAGTATGCGCTTTCATAACTTTACTCATAATGAACAGCTAAAATGTCAAGTATATTACCAGGTTTCGAATACGACATCTTTATCAGCTACCGCCATAAAGATAACAAGTATGATGGATGGGTAACGGAGTTTGTTGACAACCTGAAACGGGAACTCGAAGCAACCTTTAAAGAGGAGGTCAGTGTTTATTTTGATATCAATCCACATGACGGACTATTAGAGACACACGATGTAGATGCTTCGCTTAAGGAGAAAATAAAGTGCCTGATTTTTATCCCTGTCATCTCTCAAACCTATTGTGATTCAAAAAGTTTTGCCTGGCAGCATGAGTTTTGTGCTTTTAATAAATTATCTAAGGAAAATCATTTTGGAAGAGACATAAAACTTACCAGTGGAAATATCGCAAGTAGAATATTGCCTGTTAAGATTCATGATCTTGATCCGGAAGATAAAATGCTGCTTGAAAATGAACTGGGAGGTGTACTAAGGAGTATAGAGTTCATTTATAAATCAGCAGGAGTTAACCGGCCTTTAAGAGCCAATGAGGATCACCCACAGGACAATCTCAATAAAACTTACTATCGCGATCAGGTTAATAAAATTGCCAATGTCATAAAGGAAATCATTGGCTGTTTGAAGAATCCTTCATCGTCAATTGGTATATCTACCAGGAAAGATTCCTCCAATATTTCTAAAAGCAACCCGGAACCATTTGAATCCATTGCAGTTTTGGCTTTTGCCAATATGAGCGGCGATCCCGGACAGGAGTTTTTCAGCGATGGCATCAGTGAGGAGATCATTAACATGCTGGCTCAGGTACCAGGATTAAAAGTTGCAGGACGTACTTCTGCATTTAGTTTCAAAGGGAAGAATCAAGACCTGAGAATCATAGGTGAGCAACTGAATGTGAATTATGTCCTGGAAGGCAGTGTACGGAAATCGGGCAATAAAATACGCATCACAGCACAGCTTATTAAAGTTGCCGATGGTTATCATTTATGGTCTGATAAATATGACAGGGAGCTGGAAGATATTTTTGACATACAGGATGAAATATCCTTAGCAATCCTCAATGCCATTAAAATAAAATTATTCGGAGCAGCGAAGGAAGCGGTGCTTAAAAAGTATACCGATAACCCCGAAGCGTATCAGCTATATCTTCAGGGGCGTTTTTATTACAATAAGTGGGGGGCGGATGATTTCAACAAGGCGATTGATTATTTCAAGGCAGCAATCAAAATAGAGCCTGACTATGCATTAGCTTATGCCGGCATTGCACTCAGCTATATTATTTTATGGCTCTTTAATTATCTCCCGCCAGAAAAGTGCCTGCCACAAATGAATCAGGCAGTTCAGCAAAGCCTGCAGTTAGACAACGAAATTGCTGAGGGCCATTTAGCAATGGCCCGGATTAAATTATATTATGAATGGGATTTTGCAGCGGCAACTATTGAATTCAAAAAAACTATCAAGATGAATCCTAATCTCTCTGAGGCACACGAGAAATATGCTGTGTGCCTGGGGCTTTTTGGCAACTATACAGAAGCGATAAAACACGCATCAATCGCATATGGTTTGGATCCTTTTTCATTAATGATTAATTTTAATGCAGCAACTTTATATTGGTTAACGGGAGATGACAAAAAAGTACTTGAATATGGAAGGAGGTTGGTTGAACTGGAACCAAATTTCTATGGCGGCCATTATTATATTGGAGTTGGTTTGATCGGTTTAAAGAGGTACGAAGAAGCAGTTCATGAATGTGAAATAGCGGTTCATCAAAATTATAGCTCCTTTACATTATATCGTCTGGGACTTATTTATGGACTTATGGGAGAAAAAGTAAAGGCCCGGGAAGTGCTTGAAAAAATGAAAAAACTGAGAAACACCCAATCGGTAAGCAATTTTGATATGGGTGGTGTTTATATGGTATTGGGAGAATTTGATAATGCATTTCAATATTTTGAAAAGGCGATAGAAAAGCATGAGGGGCTTATGTTATTTATTAAAGTTAACATTCGGTATTTTCCTGAATTTGAACAAGATCCACGGACAAAACAATTATTAGAAAAAATTGGGTTGCCTTATCAATGATAATTCAGTAAATAAGACTATCCTAAAAAAACTGATCTATGGCTTCTTTACTACCCGGTTTTGAATACGACATCTTTATCAGCTACCGCCAGAAAGATAACAAAGGCGATAGGTGGGTAAGTGAGTTTGTTGATAATCTGAAAGGAGAGCTCGAATCAACATTTAAGGAAGAAATCAGTGTTTATTTTGATAACAATCCATATGATGGACTCTTAGAGACACACGATATAGATGCGTCCCTAAAAGAGAAGCTAAAGTGTCTTATCTTTATTCCAATAATTTCACGTACCTATTGCGATCCAAAATCTTTTGCATGGGAGCATGAATTAAAAGCTTTTATTGATCAGGCTTCAAAGGATCAATTTGGATTAAAGATTAAACTGCCCAACGGTAATGTGGCAAGCCGAGTTCTCCCAGTTCGTATTCACGATCTGGATATTGATGACATTAAACAATGTGAACCTGTTCTCGGAGGTGTACTTCGCGGAGTCGAATTTGTTTATAAAACTGCCGGTGTAAATCGTCCATTAAGGGCTAATGAAGATCATCCACAGGATAATTTTAGTAAAACATACTATCGTGACCAGATAAACAAAGTGGCAAATGCAATCAATGAGATTATTACAGGATTGACGAGAGAACCTGCAGCATCTGCAAGAGAAATGATTAATCAAAAGGGACCATCGGAGAAAGAAGGAAAACTGAAGAAAAGGATTAAGCACTTAGTACCATTCAACCTGTCTAAACACAGGGTGATTTCTGGAGTAGCAATTATTACGATATTAATTATAGGAGCTTTACTTTTATATCCCAAAATATTCAAAAATGACTCGGAACTGCCACTGGTTATCATTATGGACTCTTCTCATCCAACACGTGTTTATGATGAAGAAATCATTGCGGTAGGTGGTACAAATGCAGATGTAATTAGTGATATTCTTCTGGACCTGCCTATTAGACGTCAACGTGAGACAATCGGACCTTCATGGCATCGCGATGAGGAAATCCTTAAGTTTCAACCTTATTTGATTATAATTCACTATTCTGGCTTCAACCAAGGATATCAAAGTGCACCACGTGTACGTTTGAAATCATTTATCAACTTCATTGCAGAATCTGATACACGTTTTCTTATCTACAGTCGTCGAAAAGAAATCATTCTTAGAGAGGAAGTAGATAGTCTCTTTGCTGATCTTGAAGTCGTACACTCAGGGCTCTTATCCCGTATAGATGTGTTCGGTGTTGATGATTATGGGCCTTGGAGTTGGCTTAGTCCACTTACTGCAAATGCTCTCAAACTTCGCGTGAAGGAAATCCTTAAGGAAGACAACAAACTAAGCGATTAATTTTGAAGAATTGAAGACAGTAATATTTGATAGAAGACTATAATCAGCGATATTGCCTATATAAAACCCGATCTATTAACTCAAGGTTTCTTTTAGATCTAAAAATTATTTCTTCATCTCGAGGAAGTATAAAAGGCTATGACCCGACATAAATGATTATTGAATTTTTACTTGTTCCCTAGATCTGATTTCATATCAACTACCATTTCTAATTTTAATAAAGGGGAAAATTAACTATTAAATTTTTTAAAAGCTTGCTTATAACAAGGATGGTAATTGCCTTCAGCAGTCCGGACAAATTCTTTACTAAGATAAAACATAAATGAAAGCGACACTTATTGATGTAAATGTCTCGCTGCAATGCAATACTAATTGTTATATAGTAATAGAAGGGAATGTTATAATATCGAATATAGGGAAAATCAACTTAATCTCAAAATAGGATCGAAGTCTCCTAAAAAACGTACCTTTCGGTTCATAATAATATTGTTATGAAGAATTTATTCTGTTTCCTTATAGGGATTATCCCTTTTAGTGTATTTGCACAAAACAAATCAAATTTTCAAAGGCAGATTGATTCTTTAAATAGCCTTCGAAAGGAATATCAAAATAAAATAGAAACAATAGACGGACAAATTAAAGACCTTGATAGTAAAAAAACAATAGCTCAATTTGAAAATGTAGAAGGATTAGATTATTACATAAATCAACAATTACAAATTAAGATTCGGGACAAAGCTAGTTCTTCAGGGAAAGTAATCTTTGAACCAAAAAACGGCATGACAATTAAGCTTATCGATTTTATAGATGTAGGCAATTATTGGCTTGTATCTATTAATAATAAAATTGGATACGTGAGTGAGGTATTTATTCAAGCTAATCCCATAATAACTGAATTCAAGAAAAACCTTCTGACAAGAAAAGCTCAAGCGGAAAAAGATCGAATTAATTCTGTCTATAATGCACGAAGGAATCGCCTTGTAAAGGCTTATGGTATCGAAACTGCAAACAAAATCCTTATGCGGCAATATTGGATAGGAATGACAAGTGACATGGATAGAGAATCACTGGGCAATCCAGATGATGTAAATAGTTCAAATGGTTCATGGGGAGTACACGAACAATGGGTTTACGAAAAGGAAGATTTATTTCTATATTTTGAAAATGGCAAATTGACTAGTTGGCAAGAATAATTTCCTTTATATTAGAAAGAAATTGAGGAAGGTAAATGGGTGATGGGAGGATGCTTATTTCACCCTGCATTGCCTAAATGGCTATGCAAGACATGTAATGCCAGGATGTATAAACCATATAAGAAAGATGAAATTTATGTATAGTGAAGTGACTTCTGTCCTTTATTCACCCCAAAATCCCTTTATGCTGCAATCTATGGAATCTTTGAGCTTATCAAATTAATAGCTATTAACTGTATAAATGTTTCAGTATAGTTTCAGTAGCAATACAATGAAAAAAGCGCATTCAGTCATTATTTATCTGTTTGCGCTTTTTCTTCTGCTCCCCAGACTGCTGAAAGTTGCAACTTGATGAAAGACATCCATGTGAAATGCCCGCTAATTGTTTCTATATAATTGCCTCTACCTTAAAAGAATATAATTTCTATTAAGCTTTTGTGTCGAGGTGCTGAATAAGGCTGAAGAGCATTTTCGAAATCTGTTCAAGTTTGTCCGTAAAATCCTCGAAAACATCTTTTTGTATTTCAGATGTATCGAGAAGATACTCCATTATAGCGGCACTTTCAAAAGCGCTTCCTCTGGCAATGATCATAAAGCTTTTCCGGTCCTTGTTGCTGAATCGGGAAGAGCCTTCGGCAATATTCAACATGATGCTGAATGATGCCCGTCGTAGCTGGTCCTTTGTAGTTTTATCAAATTTTCCTGAAGCAAGGAGTTTTGATACCATAATGCAAAATGCTTTTGCTTTCTGGTAAACATCGAGTTTACAAAAATCAAACATGGTACGAAGTTTAGTTAAACGAGACAGGAACAAATATAAATACTTTTTAAAAGTGATTGGAGAGCAAGAGTTATAAAGAGTGAGTGTGAGAGCAAAAAAAAAGTGTGAGTGTGAGAGTGAGTCTTGAGGAAAAAGAAGCGGAAGCGAATTGGGTTTTCTCGCTCCCGCTCTCACTCCCGCTCTTTTTTATGCTCCCCAGGTAAGACTCGAACTTACGACCCATGGATTAACAGTCCATTGCTCTAACCAACTGAGCTACTGAGGAAGGTATTTATAAAGAACTTGCTATATTTTAGCAGGCCAAAAGTAAGGGCTTTTAGTGAATTAAGCAATATCTTTAACGAAAATTTTTAAATGAAGCGAATACTAGGAATCGGCAATGCCCTTGTTGATGTTATGACACGGATTGATAATGATAAGGTATTGAACGATTTTGAACTGCCAAAAGGCAGCATGCAGATGGTTGATCATGAAAAATCTGCCAGGGTAAAATCCGGAACTGGAAAGTTTATAAAAAGCCTTGCATCGGGCGGATCAGCTGCCAATACCATCCATGGACTTGCTATGCTTGGAGTAGAAACAGGGTTCATCGGATCAATAGGCAAAGATGATACGGGAGATTTCTTCGAAAATGATATGAAGTCGGCAGGCGTAAATACACTGCTGATCCGTCGCGATACAGTAACCGGTACAGCAGTGGCACTTATTTCCCCTGATTCCGAAAGGACTTTTGCAACCCATCTTGGAGCAGCTACCGAACTTGAAGCCTCTGATCTTGATGAAGCCCTTTTTAAAGGATATGATATTCTTTATCTTGAGGGTTATCTTATTTTCAACAAACCTCTCGTTGAAACTGCCTGCAGGATGGCAAAAGAAAACAATATGAAAGTTGCTCTCGATCTTGCAAGCTATAATGTGGTTGAATTTAAGCTTCCGGATTTCAGGGAGATAGTTGAGAAATATGTGGACATTGTCTTCGCAAACGAAGAGGAGGCCAGAGCTTACACAGGGAAAAATCCTGAAGAGGCACTGAATACTTTATCACAATTATGTGAAATTGCTGTGGTTAAAACCGGGAGCGAGGGATCACTTATTAAACGCGGGGACGAGATACTCAAAATCGGAACTATTAAAGTAGATTTACAGGATACTACCGGGGCAGGAGATCTTTATGCCGCTGGATTCCTTTACGGGTATGCCATGGATTATTCACTTGAAGCAAGCGGTTTATTTGGCTCCATCCTGGCGGGCCACGTCATCGAATTAATTGGTGCGAAAATACCGGGTCACAAATGGGATGTGATTAAAAAAAGAATTCAGAACATTGTTAATGAAGAAAAATAAAACCTGTCAGCTTAAGGTTGCTTAAAATATTTCAGATGTCCTTCTATTCAAAATATCTCTCATCAAAGAGTTTTAATATATTTCTGCTTGTACTGGTAGCAGTTAACCTGCTTCAATCAGGCTTTACATTACTCAATAATGATGAAGCATATTACTGGATGTATTCAAAGTACCCCGACTGGGGCTATTTTGACCACCCGCCAATGATCGCCATAATGATAAAAGCAGGTTATCTGCTCTTTCAGAATGAGCTGGGAGTCAGGTTGCTGGTTGTATTAAGCATGGCAGGTTCAATAATGCTCATCTGGTCGCTGATTGACAGGGAAGCAGAATGGAAGAAAGAGAATATCCTGTATTTCATTATGATGGTTCTGATACTGCCCGTATTCAATATCTACGGATTCATTGCCACCCCCGATTCCCCACTTATATTCTTTTCTGTACTGTTCCTTTTTGCTTACAGGAGGTTTTTAAGTGATACTAACTGGAAGAACACTCTGCTTATCGGTATTTCAATGGCAGCTCTGATGTACAGCAAATACCATGCTGCCCTTCTCATCATTCTGGTTATCCTGTCAAATCCAGGTCTGCTGAAGAATCTGCGATTTTACCTGGCCGCGATATTGGCTGTTCTGTTATTTGTACCTCATATATACTGGCAGTTCATTAATGATTTTCCATCATTTAAATACCATCTGGCTGAGCGTGTTTCGGGCTTCGATTTTGGAAATATCCCTGAATATCTTGGAAATACACTGATCTTTCATAATCCGGTTATCCTTCCTCTTTCTATATGGTTATTTGCGAAATGCAGGCCTGCAGACAAATTCGAAAGGGCTCTGTGGTTTATTTTCTTTGGATTTCTGGTCTTCTTTTTATTAGCGAGTTTCCGTTATCATGTCCAGCCGCAGTGGACAGTTCTGATAGCTATTCCGATCATAATCATGGTATTCAGGAATATCGATTTTAATCCTGTAATAAGGAAAACAATTAAATGGGTCACATTTATTATGCTTCCGCTTATTGTTGCCGGACGGTCTGCTTTAATGTTTGATTTTCTCCCTGTTGCATTTCTCAAAGATGAATATCACGACTATGAAAAAAAGGTGAAGGAGATATCAGAGATAGCCGGAGAAAGGCCTGTTGTTTTCGCCAATTCCTATCAGGATCCATCGGTATATACTTTCTATACCGGCAAATTTGCACATTCACTCAATAATCTGAATTACAGGAGAACTCAATATGACCTGTGGGATTTTGAGGAGAGGCTTCACGGAAAAGAGGTATTGTATGTTCCGCACTGGCCCACAACTTATATTCAGAATAATTTTACAAAACATATTTATTTCAATGGAGATTCGGTCTATCTGAAAGGTTATGATGATTTTCAGTCGCTTCAGAAAGAATGTGTTAACCTGAAACAGGAACACTATTCCTTCAGGAAGAACAGTCCAAATACAATTCAGCTCGATATATTTAATCCCTACCCCTATACTATTGATATTAAGCACAAAGAATTCCCTGTAGTTTTCCAGATAGGATTCTTCAGGGATGGGAAGAGAGAGGAGCGATGGAATATTCAGCTTCCTGATTCAGTATCACAGCTGATACCGGGTGATACAATCACTGTTGATTGTCAGTTTAACCTCGGAGAATTATCAGACACTTCTTACAAAATTGTCATATGTTCCGAGACAGGTGTTTTATATGACACTTTCAACAGCCGTTTCAGGGATGCAACAATCCTGAAATAAGGTCAAAACTATAGCATATCAAAATGTAGTACCGGCTTGTAAAATCCTTAAATCCCGAATATTGTTGTTAATACAGACAAATTTGCTTAATTTTACATTTAATGTCTTATTCCCTTAACAGGTGAAGTGCTGCAACAATAACTTTTAGTAAAGGAAAAGATTTCAGTTAATGATATACTTAAATATGCGACAATGAAAAAAATAAGATTCATTTCCATTTTAGTGCTCTCGGTATTAGCACTTGAAGGTGTATTTGGGCAGATACAGAATTACAATAACCCGATACCTTCTGATCCGGCTATCCTGATTGGTAAACTTGATAACGGACTTACCTATTATATAAAGTACAATAAGAAACCTGAGCAACGAATTGAGCTAAGGTTGGCTATTAATGCCGGTTCTATCTGTGAAACAGACGGACAACAGGGTCTGGCGCACTTTTGTGAACACATGTGTTTCAACGGAACAAAAAACTTTCCGAGCAATAAGATAATCGACATGCTTGAAGAAATGGGAATGAAATTCGGGGAAGAGATAAATGCTTATACAAGCTTTGACCAGACAATATATATGCTCAAAGTGCCGTCCGATAAAACCGAATCGGTAAACCGGGGTTTTCAGGTACTGGAGGACTGGGCTCACCAGGTAAGCCTTGAAGATGTTGAGATTGATAATGAACGGGGTGTGATTATTGAAGAATGGAGACTTGGGCTTGGCGCTGAAGAAAGAATGTTGCAGAAATATCTTCCGGTTCTGTTAAAGGGATCGAGGTATGCAAACAGGGTTCCAATAGGGAAAGTTGAAATCTTACAGACATTTCCATATGATACATTACGAAGTTTCTATAAAACATGGTACAGGCCTGATCTGATGGCAGTTGTAGTTGTAGGAGATATTGATCCCGGGCTGGCGGAACAAAAGGTAAGGGAGTATTTCGGAAAGATTCCCGCGCAGATTAATTCAAAGCCCAGGATTGAATATGAGATTCCTGAAAATGATGAACCGCTGGTAAGTGTCGTAACAGACAAAGAGGCATCGGGTTTCAGTGCCCAGATAATGTTCAAGCAGTCCAAGTCAGATATGGTAACCTATGGAGACTACCGGAGCAACCAGATGCGTTCCCTGTATACTAACATGCTGAATAGCCGTCTCCAGGAGCTGACCATGAAGCCTGATGCCCCGTTTTTATATGCAGGATCGGGATATGGCGATTTTATAGGAAGGTCAATAGATGTCTATTCACTGTTTGTTGCAGCAAAAGAAAATCAGATTGAAAAGAGTATTGAAACCATATTTGCCGAAAACGAGAAGGTGCGGCAGTTTGGGTTCACTGCAACGGAACTTGAGAGGGAAAAGATGAATATTCTGACTATGTATGAAAATGGTGCGAAGGAAGCCGATAAAGTGTTATCAGCAGATTATGCCGATGAATTCATCAGAAATTATATGGATAAGGAATGTATTCCGGGTTATCAGAAAGAATTTGAGATTGTAAAAGAGCTATTGCCGGGAATTACCCTTGAGGAGGTTAACAAGCTGGGGCATGACTGGACCTCCGACAAGAATATTCTGGCCCTCATCACTGCTCAGGAAAAGGAAGGAGTGCAGGTTCCGACAGAACTACAGGTTGCCGGAATAATAAAATCGTCAGGGACAAAACAGGTCGAAGCTTACGTCGATAAAGTTACAGACTCACCATTATTGACAGAAGAGCCAACACCCTCTTCTGTAATAAAAAGAATTGAAAACACTGATTTCAACTTTACAGAGCTTCTTTTTGGCAATGGTGTACGAATGATACTGAAACCAACCGATTTCAAAAACGACGAAATAGTGCTTACAGCCTCCAGCCCCGGAGGGTTGTCTTTATACCCTGACCAGGATGTGATGGCAGCAACACTTGCTCCGACAATTATTTCTCAGAGCGGACTTGGCGATTATGATTTCACCGGATTGCAGAAGAAACTCTCAGGCAATACAGCTAAGCTTTCGCCATATATTAATGAACTGCGTGAAGGTGTCAGTGGTAGCTGTTCACCTAAGGATCTGGAAACCATGCTTCAGTTGAATTATCTATATTTTTCAAAGATCCGCAGGGATGAAGATGCATATAATTCATATCTCTCTAGGATGAAAAATATGATTAAACCGATGAGGGCAGTACCCAGGGTAATCTTTTCAGATACCCTGTCAAAAATTGTATCGATGAATTCTCCAAGGGTAATTGCTATTCCTACTGATGAGCAGCTTGACCAGGTTAATCTTGACAGGATCATAGCGATTTTCCGTGACCGTTTTGCAGATGCAAGTGATTTTACCTATATCATGGTTGGTAATTTTGCGACAGATGAGGTAATACCAATGCTTGAGAAATATATAGGAGGGCTTCCCTCTATAAGAAGGACTGAAAGCTGGAAGGACCTGACTCCCGGATTTCCCTCAGGCAAGACTGTTGTTGATGTTCCTAAAAATTCAGAACCACAGAGCCAGGTAGCAATGGTATGGAAAGGAGATTTCAAATGGAAACCTGATGACAGACAGGGATTTGTAATGTTAATGAGCATCCTTGAAATTAAATTAAGGGAATCGATGCGTGAGGATCAGGGTGGCGTTTATGGTGTGAGCATTAATGGTAATGCCTCCAAACTACCTGAACCAACGTATGTTATCACATCACAATGGGGATGCAAACCGGAAAATATTGAAAAACTTTCGCAGACCCTTCTTGATGAGATGATAAAGATAAAGAATCAGGGTCCGACAGAGGCTGATCTTAACAAGGTAAAGGAAACAATGATAAGGGAGCGGGAAACTCAGATAAAGGAAAATGGTTTCTGGTTATCCTACCTTCAGAATCATTATCTTTTAGGGAATAAAATTCTTACTCTTGAAGAATATAAATCTCTTGTTAATTCTATCACAGTCAAGAAGATAAGAAAGATTGCTAATAAATATCTGAATACTGAAAACTATGTTCAGGTATACCTGACTCCAAAAGAAAAAGCAGAAGCTGATCAGACTCCGTCAGAATAGTCCGTGAAGCTCAGCGTTTATCTTATCCATAACCTCGCTGAGGTGGTCATTGTTATTTGGGAAATTATAATGGTCCGCTTCAATGATCAGAACCCTGCCCAGGTTATATGTCTCCATCCATGCTTCGTATCTCTCATTGAGACGTTTAAGATAATCGATCCTGATTGAGCTTTCATACTCGCGGCCCCGTTTCTGTATCTGGTTAACGAGAGTAGGTACTGAAGCCCTGAGATACAACAGAAGATCGGGTGGCTTGATAAGTGAACTCATCATTTTGAAAAGAGTGGAATAGTTATCGAAGTCACGTGTCGACATCAGACCCATTGAATGAAGGTTTGGAGCAAAAATATATGCATCTTCATATATTGTTCTGTCCTGAATAATAGTTTTGTCGGATTTTCTTATCTCAAGTATCTGGCTGAAGCGGGAATTCAGGAAGTATATCTGAAGATTAAATGACCATCGCTGCATATCTTCATAAAAATCATTCAGATAGGGATTGTCATCAACATCTTCATAATGGGGAGTCCATCCGTATTGTTTGGCGAGTAGCCCTGCCAGTGTTGTCTTTCCCGATCCTATATTTCCTGCGATAGCTATATGCATTGTTCAGAGTATTTAGAAGAGGTTATAAAAGTAATAAAAAATAAATAAGTGAATAAAATGCATTTCTTTCATAACATTTTCCCCTCCTTTTGAAGGAGGGGTGGCCGCAACACAATGATAGTTAAAGTATTGCAAAGGATAGTTGCGGCCGGGGTGGTTGATTTGTTTATCAGGACGATTCATTCTTTTATACTGATAATTTTCCATATATCACTTTTTAAATATTCAGGTTCGTGGAGTACAAATCTATTTTCAAACCATAATACAATGAATCCAAAGCTCTCCAGGTATTTATCCCGGATTTCATCTTTCAGTATTTTGTGATTTTACGAGTGGCGATCTCCGTCAAAACTGCCTCTAAATCAACCACCCCGGCCGGGAAGCAAACTTTGTAAACATCAGATAATCAATTGTCCCGGCGCCTTCCCTGCGGCCTGGCTCTTCGCTAAATTTGCCCACTGGGTAAATTCTTAACGCTCAGCCCCCTTCAAAAGGAGGGGAAACTTTTTATAGTAAAGGATCTTGTGCACTAGGTACTTACTAACCCGGCAATCACATACAACTCTTCAATATACTCCCTTGAATTGGAGAGCCTGGGGACTTTATTCTGTCCTCCGAATTTATTTTTTGATATCAGCCATTTGTTAAAGGTATTTTTCGGGAGTGATCTTACAACAGGCATTACCAGGTTAAGATCTTTATGCCTCTTTGCTTCATAGTCGGAGTTAACAGACTTCAGTGCATCATCCAGGAGGTGAATGAAAAGATTCAGATCAGAAGGTTCTTTTTCGAATTCTATCAGCCACTCATGCGATCCATTCGATGTAAGACTCATATATACAGGTCCTGCGGTATAATCCTTTATAGTTGCCCCGGTGGCTTTGCTGGCTGATTCAATGGCTTTTTCCGCATTGTCGATTATAACCTCTTCCCCGAAAACATTTATAAAGTGTTTTGTCCGGCCTGATATCCTGAATCTGAAAGGATTGAGTGAGGTAAAAATGATTGTGTCACCCATCATATACCTCCAGAGGCCACAATTTGTTGAAATAACAATAGCATAATTCACATCCTTTTCCACCTCCCCGATGGTATAGGCAGGGGCGGAGCCTGATGACATCCTGTCGGCAGGGATAAACTCAAAGAATATTCCATAATCGAGCATCAGGAGCATATCGTTTCGCGAAAGATCGTCCTGTATTCCAAAGAAACCTTCAGATGCATTATAGGTCTCCATATAATTCATCTGTTCTCCTTTGATAAGGCATTTATACTGATCCCTGTAGGGTGTAAAGCTTATGCCGCCGTGAAAAAAGACCTCTAGGTTCGGCCATACATCAAGAAGGTTAGTTTTACCGGTGTAGGTAAGTATCTGCTTTATCAGTACCAGGTACCATGACGGAACCCCGGCAATGCTGGTAACATTTTCATTAATGGTTGTCCTGGTTATAACATTCAGTTTCTCTTCAAAATCCTCAATAAGAGCAATTCTTGCTTTTGGAGTCCTTATAAAGTCAACCCAGAAGGGTGCATTTTCAATGAGAATGGCAGAAAGATCGCCATATAATGAATCATTGCTGAACTGATCAATTTTATGGCTTCCTCCCAGGGTGAGACTTTTGCCTGAGAGAATCCCTGTTTCAGGATGAAGGATTGAATAGAGTAAAAGTACATCTTTTCCGGCCCTGTAATGACACTCCTCAAGAGCATCTGAGCTCATAGGGATGAATTTGCTTTTTGTTGAAGTTGTGCCTGATGATTTTGCAAACCATTTTATCTCTCCGGGCCAGAGAAGATCGGACTCTCCTTTTCTAAGCCTCTCAACATACGGAATTATATCCTCATAAGTCTGAACCGGAATTCTATTCTGGTATTCCTTTATAGATGTTATAGTAGAGTATTTATTTTTTTGACCCCATTCTGTTGATGCAGCTTTCGCAAGCAGTTTGAAAATGGTTTCCTGTTGTGTTTCAACAGGGTATTTTCTGAAATGGTCAATCTGATTTATCCGTTTTGTGCTTAGCCAGTTGATGAGGGATGTTAATATTGCCATTGCAAAATCAGTTTGACGGCCAAAGATAGTTAAAAATCATTATTGCTTTTTTTACCTAACTGAAAACCTCCTTAAGTATCCCGAGTGATTTTATCCTGTTGAGCCCGGGCAGGTGAATGTGATAATAGCGGAGCAGGTCTTCCAGTACCATATTCCTCTGGACGCCTGTGAGAGGAATATTATTTACAGTGTCATATGATGCTGCAAAGAGTTCAGCGATTATGTCTGTGATCCCGGGATTTGAATAATGGCCATGTACGGGAGGCAGGGTTACAAAACAACCGTTCTTCATATCAAAGAAGGTTTCACCGTTATTGTTCCTCTGTCCCGGTTCAAAGCCGAGATAGCTGCTTAAGCCCGCAAGGAATGCAAGATGGAAATTTGCAAAATCTTTTTTGCAATTGTCAAAATGGCTGATCGATTCCTCTACATAATCATATAATTCCTCATTAGGGCTCTCTTCATTAAGAACAGAGGTAAGAATCTCGCCGAGGAAAATTGCCACACAACTCTTTCTTATATCTGAATAGATCTCATAAGGAGTATAAGCAACCGAGAACTCCTTTATGGTTTGCATTTCCCTGGAAGCCTTGTAATATATCTCAAGATCGAGAATGAATAATGGTTGAAAAAGGATATTATGTTTTCCCGTCTTCCGTTTCCTCATCCCTTTTACCATAAAGGAAAGTCTGCCGAATTGCCTTGTATATATGCGGACTACAATTCCGGAATCGGTGTATTTTATCTGGTTAAGTACTATGCCTTTTGTTTTTTGAAGCATGATCTGCCTGATTCTTTTTAACCTCATCCTCCGTCCCCTTCTCCCGGGAGAGGGGTTGGGGTGAGGTGGACAAAAGCACTTTTTTATGACAAATTTATTATATTTACTGATCAATCGTCTGAAGAATGAGAGGAATAAATAATGAGGAGCTTGTAAAGAGAATTGCCCGTCTTGCAAAGCAGAACCAGGAGCTTGAGGACCAGATCAAAAAGCTGGAGAAGCAGAATGACAAGCTGACCAGGGATTATGAAAAGGTTAAGGCGCTTTACGAGAAGGTTTCTCCCGACGGACTGAAAGATGCTGAGGGAGTGAAGAAGGAGAGTTCGCTTAAATTCAACATGGCGACTGTTCTTTTTGCCGATATCCATGGATTTTCGAAGCTTGTTGAGGGAATGGATTCATCGGCTGTTATGGATGAGCTGGATGAGATACTTTACGAGTTTGATGCCATAGTTACCAGGTTTAAAATAGAAAAGATAAAAACTATCGGAGATACCTATATGTGTGCCGGCGGGATACCTGTGAAGAACATAACCAATCCTGTTGATGTGGTAATGGCTGCCATGGAGATGAAAATTTTCCTTTCAAAATATGAAACTGAAAAAAGGGGAGCCGGCAACCGGATATGGGATCTCAAAACAGGGATACATACAGGACCGGTTACTGCTACTATTTCGGGGAAAAAGAAGGTAAACTACGATATCAAGGGAGACACCGTAAATACTGCAAGCCGTATAGAGGCAGTTTCAGAGCAGGGAAGTATACTGATATCGGTTATGACCTATGAACTTGTTAAAGAGTTCTTTGACTGTGAATATTTTGGCAAGCTGCCTGTAAAATACAAGGGCGACCTCCAGATGTACAGGGTAAAAGGGCTGAAACCAGAGTTTTCAGTAAATGGCGAAGGTGTTCTGCCCAATGAGGCTTTCAGAATAAATTTCGGACTGATTCAGTTTACTGATATCCAGGAGATCATACTTGATAAGCTTGAAAAGGAACTGCCTGATTATCTTCATTATCATAATGTCAAGCACACAGTTGATATTGTTACCGAAGTGGAACTTATAGGATGGGGTGAAGGATGTACAGATGAGGAGATCCTCCTGCTGAAAACTGCAGGTCTGTTTCATGACGCCGGACATACAGTTGCTTACGACAATCATGAGTACCATGGAACTGTGCTTGCCAGAGAAATGCTGCCTAAATACAATTATTCGCCTGAACAGATAGAAAAAATATGCTCAATAATAATGGCAACAAAGCTGCCTCCGAAGCCGACAACCCTTCTCGAAAGTATTATTTGTGATTCTGATCTTGATTACCTTGGGCGAAGTGATTTCGTTCCTGTTTCGAATACCCTTTACGAGGAGCTTAAGGCTCAGAATAAGATAGGATCGCTCAATGACTGGAACAAGCTGCAGGTTAAATTTATATCAGGACACCAGTATTTTACACAGACAGCCAGGAGTTTGAGAGAGGTGAATAAGCAACAGCAGATAGAGAGGATTCAGAGTCTTATTACTGATTGATCATCATTACTTTATTACCAGCATTTTGGTGACGCATGACTGTGTGCCGTCGCTACTTGCACAAAATACCAGATAAACTCCGGTTGCAACGCGTTTTCCGTTATATGTTTTCAGATCCCACGAGGCTTCACCCCCGGCTGATTCAGTTTCGTAAACAAGGTTGCCGCTTATATCGGTGATCTTTATCCGTGAATCGGGCATCAATCCTTTAATAGTAACATTTCCGTTGAAATCCTGCCTTACAGGATTAGGGAAGGTGTAAACATTATTGAATTTTTCCTCTCCTTTTACAGCATCGCCTCTGACCGACTGTATCCCTTTTGATGTACCGAACCAGACGTCTCCTGTTTTATCGTCGACAGCCATTGATGCGATATTATTTGACAGGAGAGGACTGTTTTCTTCGTTATAATTCCTGATTTGCAAAGTCCCGTCGGGGGAGAGGAGATAGGCTCCGGAACCGGATGTGCCTAACCATTTTCTGTTACCACCATCAATTGATATTGCTGTAATAGCTTCAGTTTTAAGCATATAGTCATATATGCCGGTTCCGTCATTTCTTGGGATTTTTATCCTGAACGCTTTGAGATTCTCTTCCATAACTCTTTCAGGATTGTAATAAACAAGAGGTCCCTGGTCTGTGCCAACCCAGATGTTTCCCTCAATATCTTCAGCAATTGAATAGATATTTTGTACTAAATTTCCATCCGTATCCTCAACAAGCAGTTTTTTTGATCTGTCATCTCCGAAGGTTTCAGGAGTCTTATTGTCGTCGAATACAAAAAGCCCTTTGCCCCTTGGCAGCACTATCCATTTATGACCTCTAATCGTTATAATGATATCTCCTATCATCTGGGCATCTATTGTTAACGGATTAACAATCCAGGATCCGTCAGGCTTCAGTACTTTAATACTTCCCTGAACTTCTGACTGGGTCATCCACAGATTTTTACTTTCATCCATGGCAAGTCCGCAGATCCTCACATAAGGTCTTCCCGGAATTATGTTCTGCAACGGAGAGTTTGCATCTGTATATTGATTGACAAGTACATTCTTTTTATATTCAAGCAAACCACCTCCCCAGGTTGATACAAAAAAATGGTCTCTGTCATCAGGATCGATGAGCGTTCTCATACCGTCAGAAATTGTTGACGAAGTTATTCCTTTCCAGTCATTGCCATCATGAATTGAGATTTGTAATAACCGCCAGAGATTATTCCATGATGCATCGGCACCTCCTCCTGAAATAATTGTTTTACCATCATCAGAAGTTATGTGGAAGGCATTATTGGTAACAGGGCCCGGCAGAGCATATGATTTAATATTATTTGAATTGCTGTACCTGATGAGACCGGATCTGCTGTCAGCTATCCATAACTCCCCGTTGTTTTCAACTGTCTGGAAGAAATCAGGGTTTGGCCATTGAGATGAGCTCACACTACTGACCAGCGATCCGTCAGTTCCATAATTCCTAACGGATGAAGAGGCTGTAATAATAAACCCGTTTTTAACTGATTCAAATGACCTGTTGAAAACCCCCGGAATAAAAGAGAACAATGAGCTTGTTCCGTCATATACATATACATAATCTCCGCCGGAGTCTTTAACTGATTGATTTACATATAATTTATTTCCGGAATAGACTATTGATGTGTATATTCCGTAAGGTTCAGGCATATTATTCAGAAGGGTCCAGTTACCGAAATAGGCAAGTCCTGTGTTTGTGAGATCAGCAGTATATACACCTGCTCCGGTTGCAGCATATATCCTGTTGTCTCCGAAGGCAATATCCCAGACCTCAGTATTTACTGATCCTGTGCCTGGTTTCCAGGTATCCAGGATCTCATTTTTGAGTATATCGACTACAACAATACCGAAACTGCATGCAAGGCAGGCATATTTCCCGTTCATTCTTATCCTGTTTATCTCTTTTTTACCGGGAATATATTTTCTGCTGATATCAGGAATGTTATAAATTCTTTTATCCCTTACAAGATCGACGTTGGTGCTGGTGTAGGCTATTACAAGAGTATTGTGCTCTTCCGACCAGTTAATTGCGCTGATTCCTGTCTCTGTAAGGCCGTTTACAGGTGACATTTTCTTCAGTTCATCATACTCTTTATTATAGACAAGGATAGAGGAGCCGGTTGAAGCAAAGATCTCTTCATATCCGGCACAAACTGCTGATGCAGAATTGTAAATAAGATGATCCGACCAGCTTCCGACAGGAGTCTGGCCATGCATGTTCATGATTACTGCAAAGAGAGCGGTTACTACAGAAATCCACTTCATCGTTCTATAAACAATTTTATCCTTTATTTATTGTCTGCTTCAGTAATCTGCAGCAGAAATAAACTCAGCTTTTCAAGCGCCCTGGCCCTGTGTGACAGACTGTTTTTTTCAGAGAGATCCATTTCTGCAAATGTCCTGTTTTTTCCTTCGGGTATAAAGACAGGATCATAACCAAATCCCTGGTTTCCTCTTCTGGCATGAATAATATTTCCTTCCACAATTCCTTCAAAAAGGTACTCTATGTTATTATAAATAAGCGCTATCACAGTTCTGAACCTGGCTTTGCGATTTACTTCCGAACCAAGCATAGAGAGAACTTTATCAATATTAGCTGAAAAATCCTTGTTCCCGCCTGCAAACCTTGCTGACCGTACTCCCGGCATACCGCCAAGTGCATCAATTTCAAGTCCGGTGTCGTCGGCAAATACATTCATCCCCGTTATCTTATGAACATAACGGGCTTTCGACAAAGCATTGCCTTCAAGATCCGGTTCTTCCTCCGGAATTTCTTCATATATATTGAGGTCTTTAAGGCTGAGAAGAATAAGACTGTCACCAAGAATATTTTTTATTTCACTTATCTTATGGTCATTATTCGAAGCGAAAACTATTTTCATTATCCTTTGAGTTTTAGCATGTAAAAGTACTCAAAATTGAGCTTTCCTTTTGCCCTGTCTGTTTTAAGTGCTACATTTGATTTATTAAAATCTCAGTTTTTATCATGTCATTTCTGCTTATTATTACAATTACAGGGTTTCTGGTTTTAAATATTTTATTATTCTGGGTGTTTTATAATCAGATGAATCTTCGTTTTGCACACAGACAATACCACCTTGAGCAGATCATCAATGAGCGGACTGATGAAATGATAATTGAAAAAGAGAAAACCGAGGCATTGCTTGCAAATCTTCTTCCTAAGAATACTGCAGATGAGCTTATGGCTAAAGGAAAGGCAACAAAGATCAAGTATAATTTTGTTACTGTTTTATTTTCAGATATACAGGGGTTTACGAAGATAGCTGAAGAGATGAATCCGGAAGTTCTGATTGACGAGCTTGATAAGTTCTTCTTTACCTTTGATTCGGTTGTGGAGAAATTCGGGATCGAAAAGATCAAAACCATTGGTGACGCTTATATGTGTGCCGGAGGCATCCCGGAGAAGAACAGGACCAATCCGGTCGAAGTAATTCTGGCGGCGCTTGAAATGAAGGCTTACATGCAAAGGCTTAAGGAGAGCTCCGAACTGGAAGGAATGAAATACTGGGATATCAGGATCGGGATACATACAGGTACGGTTGTAGCAGGTGTTGTCGGGCAAAAGAAACTTACATACGATATATGGGGTGATACCGTCAATACTGCAAGCCGTATGGAATCATCAGGAGAAGCCGGCAAAATAAATATTTCAGGTACAACATATGAGTTTGTAAGGGAATTCTTCACATGTGAATACAGGGGTAAGATGCCGGTAAAGTACAAAGGAGAACTTGAAATGTATTTTGTTAACGGGATAGTTCCTGAATTATCTGATGGGAACGGAGGTCCCGGCAGAAAATTTATTGTCAAGATGCAGCTTCTCAAGCTTGAGGATATTGAAGAGCTTATAGTAAACCTGTTTGATAATGAGACCACCCGGAATCTTCATTTCCATAATTCAGGTATGGTAAAAAGCGTCTGTAACCAGATTGATCTCCTGGCAAGGGCGGAAAATATTGGAGATGAAGAGTTTATCAATCTGAAGCTTGCAGCTATATTCCTGTTTACCGGCTATATTTCTGACTATTCAAAACCTATGGAAGGGTCACTCAGATTGGTTGAAGAGATGCTGCCCCGACATGGTTTTAATCAGGAAAACGTTGATACTACCAGACATATAATAAAAAATTCCTTTGCTGATAAGTGCGAAACAATCCATGATAAGATCCTCCATGATGCAAGGTATGATTATCTTGGCCGGGTTGATTATTTAATACTGACTGAGAAGTTCCGGAATGAGTTAGCAGAGCATGGCGCCCTGTATGAGGATCAGGCCTGGATAGAACTTCAGTCCAGATTCCAGAATGAACATCTTTTTAAGACTGATACAGCCCGGATTCTGAGAAATGTTACTGTGGAATCTCAGCTTGTTGCACTTCATGAGAAAACCAGGTGATCAAAATTCACAGTTAAATTTTATTCATGATAAATTTTTAAAATGTACTTTTACGCGAATTCTAATAATTGAGGATGCTTATGGAAACGCTTGACTGGAAAAACCTTCCTTTCGGTTACCTGAAGACTGATTATAATGTACGCTGTGTACATAAGGATGGTAAGTGGGGAAAACTTGAAGTTTCTGCTTCAGAATACATTGACATCCATATAGCTGCAACCGGATTGCACTATGGGCAGGAGGCATTCGAAGGTATGAAGGCTTACATGGGAAAAGACGGGAAGATAAGATTATTCAGATGGGAAGAGAATGCCAAAAGATTTTGATCGTCTGCAGATGGTGTAAAAATGGCTGTTGTTCCGGTTGAAATGTTCCGGGAGGCTATTTTTAAGGTAATTAATCTGAACAGGAAATTTATACCCCCTTACGGGTCAGGTGCGACTCTGTATATAAGACCCCTGCTTTTTGGAAGCGGTGCAGAGGTTGGAGTCAAACCTGCCAGCGAGTATACTTTTCTTGTTTTTGTTACTCCGGTGGGGCCATATTTCAAAGAGGGTATTAAGCCGGTAAATATGCTGATCTGCAGGGATTTTGACAGGGCAGCCCCGCTTGGGACCGGAATATATAAGGTAGGAGGAAACTATGCCGCCAGCATGCGTGCAATAACAGCTGCCCGCAACGGAGGGTATTCGAACACGATTTTCCTTGATGCAAAAGAAAAGAAATATATTGATGAATGCGGGCCGGCTAATTTCTTTGGTATAAAAGATAATACATATATTACTCCAAAATCTGAATCCATTCTGAACTCGATTACAAATATGAGCCTGATTGATATTGCCCGCAGCTTTGGCATGAAAGCAGAACGCAGGCCGATTGCTGTTGAGGAACTAGCTGAATTCACAGAGACCGGAGCATGCGGCACAGCCGCTGTTATAACCCCGATTGCAAAAATCGTTGATCCTGATATGAACATGATATATGAGTATTGCAGGGATGGAAAACCCGGCCCGTTGTCGATGAAGCTGTATGAAAGGCTTATGGCTATTCAGTGCGGCGATGCTGAGGATGAGTTCGGTTGGATCACTATTGTAGAATAAGGGCGCAGGGCGCAGGGCGCAGGGCACAGGGCACAGGGCACAGGGCACAGGGCACAGAGCACAGGGCACAGGGCAAAAGATACGGATTTTCTAAGTTCCCCTCCTGGGAGGGGCAGACATAGAAGCTCCCCTCCTGGGAGGGGCGGGGGGTGGGTTTTAAAAGACAAAAGATAATAGTACATATTGTGAAGAACCGAGAGAACGGTTTATCGAAATCGAAACTGAGGAGTTCCTATCTGACTCTGGTTATTAGTGTATCGCTGGTACTGTTCCTGCTTGGTGTTCTGGGACTTCTGCTGATAAATGCAAGGGAGTTGTCGGACTATTTTCGCGAGAGCCTGTCATTTTCAATTATGATGGATGATGATACCAAGGAGGCGGATATCAGACTGTTGCAAAAGGACCTCGATGCAAAGTCCTACGTAAAGTCTACTGAATATGTTTCAAAGAGTGAGGCTGCTGCCAAAATGAAGGAAGAGCTTGGAGAGGATTTTATAAATTTCCTCGGTGATAATCCACTGCCTCCTTCAATTGATGTTTATCTTTTTGCAGGATATACCAGTCCCGACAGTGTTGCAAAAATTGAAAAATATGTTCTGGAGTATCCGTTTGTTAAAGAGGTTTATTACCAGGAATCACTTCTCTTCCTGATAAACGAAAATGTAAAGAAGATCAGTCTTTTCCTTCTTGTCATAAGTTCATTTCTGTTCCTGATTGCAATTACTATCATAAATAATACAATAAGGCTCTCAATCTATTCCAGGAGATTCCTGATAAGAACAATGCAGCTCATTGGTGCAACAAGGGGATTCATACGCAGACCGTTTCTGCTTCAAAGCGCATTCCACGGGCTTCTTGCCGCCCTCATGGCCATGTGCCTGCTGATGGGCATGCTCTACCTCATGGAGAAAGAGTTTTTCCTGCTCTTTACCTTTAAGAGTACCAACCTGTTGCTTTTACTTGGAATATCTCTTATTATTATCGGAATCATAATTAATGTCATTTCAACATTTTTCTCAGTAAACAGATACCTGAGTATTTCTGAAGATCAACTTTATTATTAAGATTATCATGAGCACAAAGAATGAAAATAAGGACAAACTGAATTTTGCACTGGGCACTGAAAACTATAAACTGCTTGCTATAGGATTTGCTATTATTGTAGTGGGCTTTATCCTGATGCTTGGAGGCAAGTCAGATAATCCCAACGTATTCAGTGAGGATATCTTCAGCTTCAGGAGGATAACACTGGCTCCGCTGGTTGTCCTTGCCGGATTTATTTTCGAGATATGGGCGATCATGAAAAAGCCGAAAGAAAAATGAGTTTTAGAGTCGGGAGTCCGGAGTCCGGAGTCCGGAGTCCGGAATTCATCATTCTTCCGACTTCCGGCTTCCGGCTTTCTATTTATTTCTCAAGGGTATTTAATAAACATCATCAATGAACTTACTTGAAGCAATCATCCTTGGCCTGATACAGGGATTGACGGAATTTTTACCGGTGAGCAGTTCGGGACATCTTGAAATAGCAAAATCGTTGTTTGGAGTTGATCCTGATGCCAGCTTTTATTTTACTGTTGCAGTACATGGAGCAACCGTCCTGAGCACTATTCTCGTTTTCCGGCAGGAGATACTCAGGCTTATCAGAGGATCACTGAAGTTTCAAATGAATGAAGAAACATCATATATTCTTAAAATCATCGTTTCGATGATTCCGGTAGGCATTGCGGGGATCTTGCTTAAAGAGCCCATTGAGAATCTTTTTAACGGTAATCTGGTGTTTGTCGGATTCATGCTTCTGATTACTGCCGCTATTCTGGCAGCTGCTCACTTCATGAAAAAGGGGGAGAGGAGTATCGGGTTTAAAGATGCATTCATTATTGGAATTGCACAGGCTATTGCAGTCATACCCGGAATATCACGTTCCGGTTCAACTATTGCCACAGGCTTGATGATTGGCAACAGGAAAGATGAAATTGCCGGTTTCTCATTTCTGATGGTTCTTGTTCCTGTAATAGGTGCCAACATACTGGAGATTTTTTCCGGAGATGTAAGAATTGGCAATACCGGATGGGGAATTATTTTTGCAGGATTTATTTCAGCATTTATTTCCGGTTATTTTGCCTGCAGATGGATGATAACACTTGTCAGGAAGAGTAAGCTTATATGGTTTTCACTTTACTGCGTTGCAGTGGGATTACTCTCAATTTTAATAGGATAGAATGGAGGAAGAAGCTAAAAGTATTTTTGAGGAGGGACAGGTTTTACTATTCAATAAACCACTTTACTGGACCTCCTTTGATCTGGTAGGTAAAGTAAGGAACATCCTGAGAGGCTCGCTGGGACTGCACAAAATAAAAGTGGGTCATGCAGGAACACTTGATCCGCTGGCCAGCGGACTTATGATATTATGTACGGGTAAAGCAACAAAAAAGATTGACCGGTTCCGCGATCTTGACAAGGAATATTTGGCAACCTTTCATGCCGGCGCAACAACCCCTTCATTTGATCTGGAGACAGAAACAGATCATAGTTATCCGATCAGTCATATTACAGAAGATATTGTAAGAGAAAAACTGGCAGGGTTTCTGGGAGAACAGAAGCAGCTACCGCCGATGTATTCTGCCAAGCTTATCTCAGGAAAGAGGGCTTATGAGTTTGCGCGCAAGGGTATTCATAAAGAACTTGAGCCCGTTTCCGTTTATTTCAGGGAGATAGAACTGATATCCTTTGATTTACCTGACATCAGGGTGAGGATTGTATGCAGTAAGGGTACATATATAAGATCTTTTGCACGCGACCTCGGAATTGCATTAAACAGCGGATGTTATCTGTCGGCTCTTGAGAGAACTTCCATCGGAGAACTGAAACTGGAAAATGCTTTTGATATTGAAAATTTTCCTGAGTTTGTTGAACAAACCAGGGTTGCTTATGTTTCCGGTAAGGAGTCGAAATAATATATTGCTTTGCAGATCAATGAGCAGCAGGAACTTGATCAAAAATTATAATAGTTTTTGTAACAAATACCGATTTTTTACGTAAAAAGGAATTCTTTAAATAAAACGGGTTTAAATTATGAAATTATCACAATTCAAGTACAATCTTCCGCAGGATTTAATTGCCCTTTATCCGTCTGCCAACAGGGATGAGGCGAGACTAATGATAGTAAACAGGAAAACAAGGAAGATAGAGCATAAAATTTTCAAGGAGATAACATCATATTTTACCGAACACGATGTTCTGGTTTTTAACAATACAAAGGTTTTTCCGGCCAGGCTTTACGGCAATAAGGAGAAAACAGGCGCCGAGATTGAAGTATTCCTACTGCGGGAACTGAACAGGGAGCAGAGGTTATGGGATGTGCTTGTTGATCCTGCCAGAAAGATAAGGATAGGTAATAAGCTTTACTTCGGGGAGGATGACCTGCTGGTGGCTGAGGTTATTGATAACACCACATCGAGAGGAAGGACCCTGAGATTCCTTTTTGACGGTACATATGAGGAGTTCAAGGAAACATTGTACGGTCTCGGAGAGACACCGCTTCCAAAGTTCATCAACAGGAAGGTTGAACCCGAGGACAGTGAAAGATATCAGACTATCTTTGCAAAATATGAAGGAGCAGTTGCTGCCCCTACTGCCGGGCTCCATTTCAGCCGCGAACTGCTCAAGAAGCTTGAGATCATAGGTGTTGATTTTGCGGAGATTACGCTCCACGTGGGTCTTGGAAACTTCAGAAGCGTCGATGTTGAGGACCTTACCAAGCATAAGGTTGATTCGGAAAGAATAAGAATAACAGATGAGGCTACATTAAAGGTGAATAAGGCTAAAGATAATAAGTTCCGTATTTGTGCAGTGGGCACTACTGTAGTGAGGACGCTAGAGAGCTCTGTTTCAACTGATGGTTATCTGAAGCCTTTTGATGGCTGGACAAACAAATTCATATTCCCCCCTTACGATTTCAAGGTACCTGATATGATGATCAGTAACTTCCATCTGCCATATTCGACTCTTCTGATGATGGTTGCTGCTTTTGCAGGATATGACCTGCTCTTTGATGCTTACAAGGTAGCAGTGAAGGAGAAATACAGGTTTGGCACCTACGGGGATGCAATGCTGGTGATTTAAGAAGGCAGCTGGGCAGGCTCTGAGTCGTGTGCCTTGAATCTGTTTTATTCATAATCCTCACCCTTCACTCCTCACCCCTGAACTTTCTTCCTCCCAATAATCATTCGTTTAGTTTTTAGCTGCTCTGTTTGTCAAAACATACGGATTGTCACCACATAGCCGGTGTTGGTCAAAAAAAGGCAGAGGATTATTAAATAATTCCATACATTTAATGGTTTAATTGAGTTGCAATGGTGCAACCGTTAGGTGTTTTTGAAGGTCTTGAAAGAGATTTGGTGAATGTCCGTTTTTTTAGTTGAACGGACACGAAATAAATATATAGCTGGTCGATCTTTTAAAAAAAAAAGAGAAAGAGGTCGGACGGTGGTTTTTTTGTTAGCAGGGCACAAGGCACAGGACGCAGGGCGCAGGGCACAAGGTGCAGGGCGAAAGACAGATGCTGTTTTTTGAGTTCCCCTCCCTGGAGGGGTTAGGGGTGGGTTAATTATAAAAGGCACAGGGCACAGGGCAATAGTAGAGCGATTTAAGTTAGAGAATATATCAGACATTCAGACAATATAAGGAGGTAAAGTATGAAGACAACACGAATTTCATCTTCGGGCAGTGGTGGTGCAGGGAGATGGCAGAGAGGTAAGCGGGCATGGTCTGCTCCTTCCGGAATCGTTTTGTTATTAATGATTCTATTGTCGGTCATAGATGTCGGGAAGACATATGGCCAGCAGGGAGTCGGGATAAGTGAGAACCCTATAGTTCCTCACTCATCGTCGATCCTGGAATTGCAATCGACACTACGGGGTTTTCTTGCTCCCCGGATGTCAACTGCCGAGAGGGTTGCGATAGCCACTCCGGCGCAAGGTTTGCTGGTGTTTGATACAAACACACAATCATTCTGGTATTACAACAGTGGCTGGAAAGCTATTGCCTCCACCTCCATAGGCACTGCTAATCAGTTGCTCGGAATGAATAACGCAGGTGATGCAAATGAATACAAAAGCCTGCTTGGAACAACAAACAGGATATCAGTTACTCATGGCTTAGGAACTATAACACTTTCAGCACCACAGGATATTCACACTGGTGCTTCTCCGACATTTAATGGTTTAACTGTTAGTGGATTAACACCTAACAGGGGAGTATATACCAATGGCAGCAGCGCTTTAACAACTATTGCTCCAACATCAGGCCCTTTGGGTTACTGGAACAGGACCGGAAATATTTTATCTCCTTTTACAGCAGGTGATTATGTTACAACAAGTGGAAATATTTATACCACAGGAACCGGAACTATTACATCTGCAGGATTGCTTACTGCTCAGTCAGGTGCAACAGTGTCAGGCGGAGCATTGACTGTTAATAACCAGGCAATTACTCAGTTGACCGGAGGACAGGTGACCTTTGCAGGTAACTTAGATGCGACAAATGGAGTTGATATCACAGGCGCGCCGTTGACAGTAGCCACACCAGCTGATCTGAACAGTACACTTGATGTAGCGGGCCAGACTGATCTGGCGGCAGCAGGAGTCTCGACCAATGTAAGGGGAACGCTAAATGTAGCGCAGCAGGCGACGTTTACTGGTAATGTAGATGCGAACTCGGGAGTGGATGTAACGGGAGGAGCACTAACAGTAACAAATCAGTCTATCACTCAGACCGGTACAAACCAGGTTAGTTTTGGAGGCAATGTAGATGCTACCAACGGACTTGATGTAACGAATGCGGATCTTACAGTAGGAGGCGGTAACTTCAGTGTTGATGATGCCAATGGTAATGTCAATACAGCGGGCAATGTTAATATAACCGGTAATCTGTCTTTTGATCTTACCAATCCGGTTAATGAGATAGTAACGGATGCAGAAGTTGATTTAACTGCACCATCAGATAATGCACTTGTAACGGAGAGTGCGCTGGCGAGTTCGATAGGCAATCAGGCAGGAAGCGGTCTTACGTATAATACAGTCACCAAGCAGATAGATCTGGGCGGCGATCTGACAGTAGATGCCGACATCAATGTAAAGGCGGGAACCTTACTGACTGTTAATGATAATGCAGGCAATGTTACGTTATCAGCAGATGAGAATGGGGCATTGACCATAGGGGACGGGACAGTCACGGTAGGTGACGGAACGATCACCACGGGTACTGGCCAGGTAACGATAGGGGGCAATTTAAATGCGAATAATGGAGCAGATGTCACAGGAGCGGATCTTACTGTAGGAGGAACGAACTTTACAGTAGGAGTAGCCACAGGCAATACAGATATCAATGGAACGTTAGATGTCACCGGAGCCACAACAACAGCAGGTATTACCAATACAGGGAATATAGGTACAGGGACTCTGTCGACCAGTGGAACAGCGACACTGAATGATGCATC
>Ga0209212_1002078_pt1 | contig 29834 bp, 22 predicted proteins | sample RifGroC2_FD_183996 | JGI IMG/M metagenome (GOLD analysis project Ga0209212, IMG submission 183996) | Groundwater microbial communities from Rifle, Colorado, USA - Groundwater C2 (SPAdes) (version 2) | ecosystem: Environmental > Aquatic > Deep subsurface > Groundwater | place: Rifle, Colorado... | reverse complement strand
TCATGAACACCTCCGATTATTTTGGGTGTTCATGATTACCATGTGGTGGCTATTCGATTGTCAGAGAACTTGGCAGTCTACGATGTCCTGGCACCTATTTTTGTCCACGATGTCGTGGCACTCAACATCTACGTTCTACGTTCTACGTTCAATCCGACTCCCCTCGCCCTCCGGGAGAGGGTGCCCGAAGGGCGGGTGAGGGGGGCGCCACGAAGCGCGCTGTTGCCGCGAGAAGCACCCTCACCCCCTCCCCTCTCCCGAAGGGCGAGGGGAGAGCTGGAGAAAGTACGAAATAGACCGGTTTTTAGGCGTTGAAAACCCGCTCAAGGATGTGCTATGTGTGATAGGTTCGAAACCAGCCCAAAAACGTGCCTGAAGAGGCAACAGGAGATATAAAACGATGCTCGACAAGGAAAAAGCGGAAAAAGCCCTGGACCTGGCGCTGAGCCAGATCGAAAAGCAGTTCGGCAAGGGCGCCATCATGAGGCTGGGCAACGACGAACCGCTCCCGGACGTGGCCTCCATCCCGACCGGCTCGCTCTCGCTCGACCTGGCCCTTGGCGTCGGCGGGGTCCCGCGCGGCCGCGTGATCGAGATCTTCGGACCCGAGTCCTCCGGTAAAACCACCCTCGCGCTCCACATCATCGCCGAGGCGATGAAGCTCGGGGGGATCGCCGCATTCGTCGACGCGGAGCACGCCCTCGACATCGGCTACGCCAGAAAGCTCGGCGTCAAGACGGACGACCTCCTGGTCTCCCAGCCGGACACCGGCGAGCAGGCGCTGGAGATCGCCGAGACACTGGTGCGAAGCGGCGCCATCGACGTCCTCGTCATCGACTCCGTCGCCGCCCTGGTGCCCAAGGCGGAGATCGAGGGGGACATGGGCGACTCCCACATGGGGCTCCAGGCACGCCTCATGTCCCAGGCGCTCAGGAAGCTGACCGGCATCATCTCCAAGTCCAACTGCTGCGTCATCTTCATCAACCAGATCAGGATGAAGATCGGCGTCATGTTCGGCAACCCCGAGACCACCACCGGCGGCAACGCGCTCAAGTTCTACGCCTCGGTCAGGATGGATATCCGCAAGATCGCCGCGCTGAAGCAGGGAAACGACATGATCGGCTCCAGGACCCGCGTCAAGGTGGTGAAGAACAAGGTGGCCCCCCCCTTCAAGGAGGTCGAGTTCGACATCCTCTACGGCGAGGGGATCTCCAAGGAAGGTGATATCCTCGACCTGGCCGTGGAGCGCAACGTGGTGGAAAAAAGCGGCGCATGGTTCTCCTACGGCAAGGAGCGCATCGGCCAGGGACGCGAGAACTCGCGCATCTTCCTGAAGGAGCACCCGGAGATCACGGCCGAGATACGTGAAAAACTGGTCGCACCCCAACAAGACGCCGCAGCATCCGGCGCAGCCTAAACCATGGAACTTAACGAGATCCTCGGCATCGCCATGAAAGCCAAGGGGTCCGACATCCACCTGAAGGCGGGGCTCCCCCCCATCGTCAGGATCGACGGCTCCCTGCGTGCCATCCCCAACGCGGACAGGCTCTCCTCGGAGTCGGTGCGCAACATGGCCTTCTCGATCATGAACGAGAGGCAGAAGCGGATCTTCGACGAGAACTACGAGGTCGACCTCTCCTACGGCGTCCCGGGGATGGGGCGCTTCCGCGTCAACGCCTTCGCCCAGCGCGGCACGGTCGCCATGGTCCTGCGCGCCATCCCGATCGCCATCCCGACGCTGGAGACGCTGAATCTCCCGCCGGTCCTGAAGAAACTCTCCCTGGAGCAGCGCGGCCTGATCCTCGTCACCGGCACCACCGGCTCGGGCAAGTCGACCACGCTCGCCTCCATGATCGACTACATAAACGAGCACCGGACCTGCAACATCATCACCATCGAGGACCCGGTCGAGTACCTGCACAAGGACAAGAAGAGCCTGATCAGCCAGCGCGAGGTCGGCTTCGACACGCTCACCTTCGGCAAGGCGCTCACCTCGGCCCTGCGGCAGGACCCGGACGTGATCCTGGTGGGCGAGATGCGCGACTACGAGACCATCGAGACGGCGCTCACCGCGGCGGAGACCGGCCACCTGGTCCTCTCCACCCTGCACACCCTGGACGCGGCAGAGACCATCAACAGGATCATCTCGGTCTTCCCGCCGTTCCACCAGAGGCAGGTGCGCATGCAGCTCGCCGGCATCCTGAAGGGGGTCGTCTCGCAGCGACTGGTGCCGCGTGTCGACGGCAAGGGGCGCGTCCCGGCCGTCGAGATCATGATCGGCACGGCCCGCATCAAGGACTGCATCGACGACAAGGACAAGACGAAGCAGATCCCCGACGCCATCGCCCAGGGGCATACGAGCTACGGGATGCAGACCTTCGACCAGTCCCTCATGGCGCTTCTCACCAAGAAACTGATCAGCTACGAGGAGGCGCTCAGGCAGTCGAGCAACCCCGACGACTTCGCCCTCAAGATCTCCGGCATTTCGTCAACCTCCGACTCGACCTGGGACGACTTCGACGAAGCGCCGCCTGCGGAAGACGGCGATCTGGTCATCGAGAAGTACTAGGTGAAAAAAAGCACCTCCTTCGACTGCAGCCTCAAGGTGCTGTCGCTGCGGGACCATTCCGAGGCCGAACTCCGGAGGAAGTTGAAGGAGAAGGGGTACGCCGGGGAGGAGATCGACCAGACCGTGGCGAGGCTGAACGAGCTTAGCTATCTCGACGACCTCCGCTTCGCGCGCAGCTTCGCTTCATCCTCCGTCAGAAACGGGAGGGGGTACGGCTCCAGGCTGAAGATGGAACTGACCCGCCGCGGCGTCGCCGCCGACATCGTCGCCCAGGTGCTGGGGGAGCTGGCGCAGGAGTACAGCGAGGCGGAGTTACTGCGCGAGTTGGTGGCGCGGCGCTACGCCGGGTTCGACGCGGAGACGGCGACGGACAAGGAAAAACGGAAGGTGGTCGGCTACCTGCAGCGAAAGGGATTTCCCCTCTCCGCCATCTTCAGGGAGTTCAAGGGGCACGGCTACGACTGAAGCGATCTCCCTCGACGACTCTCCCCTCGCCCTCCGGGAGAGGGGCTGGGGGTGAGGGCGCCGCCAAGTTGCTACCGATCCGAGCAGCAGAAGACCCTCACCCCGGCCCTCTCCCAAAGGGCGAGGGAGAGCTGGGACCAGCCGGACCCAGCCATAGCAGGGCGAGTGTTTTACCAGTTCGAAAACATTTTCATATATTCCATTTTTTGAGGTTTTTTTATGACAGGCAAAGAGATCCGGGCTCAGTTCTTCAACTTCTTTCAGAAAAAGGGTCATACCCTGGTGGAGAGCTCGAACCTCATCCCGCGCAACGACCCTACCCTCCTTTTCACCAACGCAGGCATGAACCAGTTCAAGGACACCTTCCTCGGGATGGAGAAAAGGGACTACGTCAGGGCCGTTTCCTCGCAGAAGTGCGTCAGGGCCGGCGGCAAGCACAACGACCTGGAAAACGTCGGGCGCACCGCGAGGCACCATACCTTCTTCGAGATGCTGGGCAACTTCTCCTTCGGCGATTACTTCAAGAAGGAGGCGATCGGATTCGCCTGGGAATTCCTCACCGTCGAACTCGGCCTCTCCAGGGACAAGCTGTACGTGACGGTCTACAACGACGACGACGAGGCGGCCGACATCTGGCACAACCAGGAAGGGGTGCCGCGCGAGCGGATCTACCGCTTCGGCGAGAAGGACAACTTCTGGTCCATGGGCGACACCGGCCCGTGCGGCCCCTGCACCGAGATCTTCTGGGACAACGGCCCGGGGACCGGCTGCGGCAGCCCCGACTGCGCCGTAGGGTGCGACTGCGACCGCTACATGGAGATCTGGAACAACGTCTTCATGCAGTTCAACCGGAGCAAGGACGGCACCCTCACGCCGCTGCCCAAGCCGTCCGTCGACACCGGCATGGGGCTCGAGCGCATCTCGGCCGTCATGCAGGGCGTCACCTCGAACTACGACACCGACCTCCTGCAGGGGATCATCCGCCACATCGAGGTCGTTTCCAGGAAGAAATACCGCGACGACGAGAAGGACGACGTCTCCATGCGCGTCATCGCGGACCACGCCCGCGCCGTCACCTTCCTGATCTGCGACGGCGTCCTCCCCTCCAACGAGGGGCGCGGCTACGTGCTGAGGCGCATCATGCGCCGCGCCGCGCGCCACGCCAAGATGCTCGGCGTCTCGGAGCCGATGCTGTACCGGATCGTCGACGCGGTCAACATGATGATGGCGGACGCCTACCCGGAACTGCTGGAGCGCGAGCACTACGTGAAGAAGGTGATCCTGGCCGAGGAGGAGCGCTTCGCCGAGACGCTCGACCGCGGCCTGGCCATCCTCAACGAGGAGACCGCCGCGCTCAGGGCCAGGGGTGAAAAGGTCATCTCCGGCGAGGTGATCTTCAAGCTGTACGACACCTTCGGGTTCCCGGTCGACCTCACCGCCGACATCGTCGAGGCCGAAGGGTTCGCGCTGGACGAGGACGGCTTCGCCCTCTGCATGGAGAAGCAGCGCGTCAAGGCGCGCGAGAACTGGAAAGGGTCCGGCGAGCAGGGGCTCGCCTCCATCTACAAGGAGCTGCACGGCACCGGCATCACCAGCGACTTCGTGGGCTACACGGAGCAGAGCACCTTCTCCCCGATCAGCGCCATCGTCAAGGAAGGGGTCCTGGTCGAGGAGGCGAACGCCGGCGACGAGGTGGAAATCATCACCCAGTCCACCCCCTTCTACGGCGAGTCAGGGGGGCAGGCGGGCGATACCGGCGTCATCTCCACCGGCTCCGGCCACGTCGAGGTGACCGCCACGGCGCGCCCCTTCACCGACCTCATCGTGCACCGCGGCAAGGTCCTCTCCGGCTCGATCAGGACCGGCGAGGCGGCGGACTTGAAGCTCTCCGTGGCGGGCCGCGCCGCGACCGCCAGGAACCACACGGCGACCCACCTCTTGCAGGCGGCGCTCCGGGAGGTCCTGGGCGAGCACGTGAAGCAGGCGGGCTCCCTGGTGACCCCGGACCGGCTCCGCTTCGACTTCACCCACTTCCTCCCGATGACCCAGGAGGAGATCCGCAGGGTCGAGACCCTGGTGAACGGCCACATCATGGGCAACGCCCCGGTCGACTCCCGCGAGATGCCGGCGGCCGAGGCGCTCGCCGCCGGCGCCACCGCCCTTTTCGGCGAGAAGTACGGCGACGTGGTCCGCGTGGTCCGGGTGGGGGAGGTCTCCAGCGAGCTTTGCGGCGGCACCCACGTCCGCGGCGCCGGCGAGATCGGCTTCTTCAAGATACTCTCCGAGGCGGGGATCGCCGCAGGCGTGAGGAGGATCGAGGCGCAGACCGGCAGCGGCGCCCTCGCCGTCGTCCACGGCATGGAGGATGAGCAGCGCGGCATCGCGACGCTTCTCAAGGCCGAGGGGGGAACGGCGCTCGACAAGGTCGAGAAGCTGGTCGCCCACCAGCGCGAGCTGCAAAGGGAACTCGAGGCGCTGCAGGCGCGGCTGAACGCATCGAAATCCGCCGACCTGATCCAGCAGGTGCGGGAACTGAACGGCGTCAAGATCCTCGCCGTCAAGGTCGACGGCGACGCCAAGGGGTTGAGGGAACTCTCCGACACGCTCAAGCAGCGGATCGGCTCCGGGATCATCGTCCTGGGCGCCGCCGACGCGGCCAAGGCGAACCTCCTGGTGGCGGTAACCCAGGACCTCGCCTCGCGCTGGAAGGCTGGCGACATCATCAAGGCCATCGCCCCGATAGTCGGCGGCAACGGCGGCGGCAAGCCCGAACTGGCGCAGGCGGGGGGCACCAAGCCGGAGAACCTCGCAGAGGCGCTGGAAGCCGTGTACCGCATCGTAGGATAAAAAACCCTTGGCTCCCCGCGCATGCAGGCGCGGGCGATGCTGCAAACTGGCGCCAACCGGGAAGGCTAAGCATGCTGGACATCACCCAGAGGTCAGATCAGGAACTCCTGCAGGACAGGGACAAGAAAACCATCCTCATCGTCGACGATGAAGCGGTGATCCGCGACCTGTGCAAGAGGGTGCTGCACGACTACAACGTGGTCGAGGCCGGGGACGGGGTCGAGGCGTACGAGATCTTCCTGCACGGCGGCATCGACGTCATCCTGACCGACGTGATGATGCCGAGGCGTGACGGCATCGAGCTGCTGAAAAAGCTCAAGGAACGCGAGCCGACCGTGGTGGTCATCATCATGACCGGCTTCGCCGACAAGGAGCTGATCCTGAAGGCGCTGAAGGCCGACGCCGACGACTTCATAACGAAGCCTCTCAACCTGCTGCAGTTGAAAAGTGCCATCGACAAGGCCCTGGTCAAGAAGGCCCTCAAGGAGGAGATCGCCAACCTGAGGAACCTGGACCGGGCCAAGACCGTCTTCCTCTCGCTGGTCTCCCACAAATTCCGCACCCCGATCACCTCGATCTCGCTCTTCCTGCAGAACCTCGCCGCAGGGATCATAGATCCGAGCGACGAAGGCGCCAAGGACCACATCGGGCTCGTCTATAACGAGGCGTGCTACCTCGGGAACCTGGTGACCGACCTCCTCACCTTCTCGGCCGTCATGGACAGCAGCGCCGGCCTGAACCTGGAGCCGTGCAGCCTCGACCTCATGATCCCCAAGCTGCTCAAGGAGTCGAAGGAGTGGCGGGACAAGCCGGGACTCGCCTCGCACACGGACCTCGAGCCGGTGCCGGAACTCCTGCTGGACCGGGAGAAGATCGGCTTCGCCCTGCAGCAGATCATCGGCAACGCCATCAAGTTCTCCAGGGATACCGGGCTCGTCTGCGTGACCCTCAGGAACCGGGAGGACGACTGCCTGATCACCGTGGAGGACAACGGCATCGGCATCCCGATGGAGCAGCTCCCCAAGCTGTTCGAGAAGTTCTACCAGGTCGACGCCGAGAAAACCGGTCAGATCAGGGGCTTCGGCCTCGGGCTGTTCTACGCGCGCGAGTTCGTCCGCATGCACGGCGGCAGCATCAGCATCGAGAGCGAGGAAAACGCCGGCACCCGCGTCCTCATCAGCCTCCCCAACAAAGCCAGCCAAACCGCCTGATAACCTTAGGCTCCAGCCCTATTTGAAGTTGATTATTTCCCCCTATCTGTTATATTAGCGTCTTTCTATGCGGCAACCGACAAGGCAGAGGCGCTCATGCAACAACTCATAGAGAAGGCGAGCACACTCATGGAGGCGCTCCCCTATATCAGACGTTTTTCGGGGAAGACCATCGTCATCAAGTATGGCGGTCACGCCATGGCAGACGAGAAGCTCAGGAAGTCATTCGCACTCGACATCATCCTGCTCAAATACATCGGCATCAACACCGTCGTAGTGCACGGCGGCGGGCCGCAGATAAACGAGACTCTGAAACGTTACGGCATAGTCTCCGAGTTCGTGAAGGGAATGCGCGTCACCGACGCGGAGACCATGGGCGTGGTCGAGATGGTACTGACCGGGCAGGTAAACCGCGAGGTGGTGGGATACATCAACCAGCACGGCGGTCGTGCGGCGGGGCTCTCCGGCAAGGACGGGGACCTGCTGATCTGCGAGAAGCTGCTGCAGGAAGTGAAGCGCGACGACGGCGGCACCGAGATGGTGGACATCGGCTTCGTGGGCGATGTCGTCGAGGTGAACCCGGCCATACTGCAGGCACTGGAAAAGGGAGGCTTCATACCGGTCATCGCGCCGGTAGGAGTAGGTCGAAACGGGGAGAGCTACAACATCAACGCCGACGTGGTGGCGGGCAAGGTGGCCGCGGCGCTGCACGCGGAGAAGCTGATCCTTCTCACCGACGTCTCCGGCGTCAAGACGAAGGATGGGGAACTCCTCTCCAGCATCCCGCTCGCCGAGGTGGGGACCCTGATCGACAACGGAACCGTGACCGGCGGGATGATCCCGAAGGTTACCTGCTGCACCGACGCGCTGGCCGCGGGTGTCAAGAAGGCCCACATCGTCGACGGCAGGATAGAGCACGCCATACTCCTGGAGATCTTCACCAACGTGGGGATCGGGACGGAGATACAGGCGTAGAAACCAAAAAAACCGTTCTATGTTCTACGTTCTATGTTCTATGTTGTTAACAGCTGTTACAACGTAGAACATAGAACGTAGAACCTAGAACAGGTTCTGGAGGTTAGAACCTAGAACAGGTTCTGGGGGGTTTTATGACTTCAACAGCTTGGATTGAAAAGGCTGACAAATACATCATGAAGACCTACGGGCGGTACCCGCTGGTGCCGGTCAAGGGCGAGGGGTGCTACCTCTGGGACGCCGACGGGAAGAAATATCTCGACTTCCTCGCCGGGGTCGCCGTCAACAACCTGGGACACTGCCATCCCAAGGTCACCGCGGCCCTCGCGAGCCAGGCGGCGGAGCTGATCCACTGCTCGAACTACTACCACATCCCGCAGCAGATCGAACTCGCCGAGCTTCTCTGCGGCCTCTCCTTCGCCGACAAGGCCTTTTTCTGCAACTCGGGGGCGGAGGCGAACGAGGCGGCCATCAAGCTCGCGCGTAAGTACAGCCGGGAGAATTACGGCCTCGACCGCTACGAGATCATCACCGCCATCTCCTCCTTCCACGGCCGGACCATGGCCACCGTCTCGGCCACCGGACAGGAGAAGGTCCAGAAGTTCTTCGATCCGCTCCTGCACGGTTTCCGTCACGTCCCGTTCAACGACGCCAAGGCGCTGCGCGAGGCTATCGGCCCCTGCACCTGCGCCATCATGCTGGAGCCGATCCAGGGCGAAGGCGGCGTCGTCGTGCCGGACGCCTCCTACTTCCAGGAAGTGCGCCAACTCTGCAACGAGCAGAACCTGATCCTCATCTTCGACGAGGTGCAGGTCGGCATGGGCAGGACCGGCAAGATGTTCGCCCATGAGCACTTCGGCATCACCCCGGACATCATGACGCTCGCCAAGGCGCTGGCCGGCGGCGCCCCCATCGGGACCATGCTCGCCACCGACAAGCTGGCCGAGGCGTTCACCCCCGGGACCCACGGCTCCACCTTCGGCGGCAACCCCCTGGTGACCGCGGCCGGCGTGGCGACCATCCGCGCCATCATGGAAGAAGGGATCCTGAACCACACCGAGGAGATCGGCGAGTACCTGATGGGCGAACTGGAGGCGCTGAAGCACAAGTTCCCCGGGCTGATCAAGGAGGTGCGCGGCATCGGCCTCATGATCGGCGTGGAGCTTTCCATTCCGGGCGGCGACATCGTGAAGACCGCGCTCTCCCGCGGGCTGCTCCTGAACTGCGCCCAGGAGAAGGTGCTCCGTTTCGTCCCGCCGCTGATCGTCGGGAAGAAGGAGGTGGACGAGATGCTCGCCACATTCACCGGGATACTGCAGGAGTTGTAGGCTCTTCCCTCCACCTCCGCTTGCTCCCCTCGCCCTCCGGGAGAGGGGCTGGGGGTGAGGGCGCCGGCCCGGAGCGACAGAGGCATAAAAAGACAAAACCTCCCTCACCCTGCCCTCTCCCGGAGGGCGAGGGTGAGTTGGAGCCAGTTGGAATGGTTAAAAATAAACCGACAAGCGAGATCATCCAAATGAAAAGAGACTTCCTCGCCCTGAGCCAGTTCTCCAAGGCCGAGCTGGACGCCATGTTCGTCCTGACCAAGGAGCTTAAACAGAAGCAAAAGAGCGGCATCGAGCATCACCTCCTCAAGGGGAAGTCGCTGGCGATGATCTTCGAGAAGTCGTCGACCCGCACCAGGATCTCCTTCGAGGTCGGGATGTACCAGCTCGGCGGGCACCCGCTCTTCATCGCGAGCAAGGACTCGCAGATGGGGCGCGGAGAGCCGATCAAGGACAGCGCCCGCGTCATGGCCCGCTACTGCGACGGCGTCATGATCCGCACCTATGCCCAGGCGACGGTCGAGGAATTCGCCAAGTACTCCTCTGTGCCGGTCATCAACGGCCTCACCGACCTGCACCACCCCTGCCAGATCATGGCCGACATCTTCACCGTGATCGAGCACAGGGGCGGCTACCAGGGGCTGAAGTTCGCCTGGATCGGCGACGGCAACAACATGGCCAACACCTGGATCGAGGCTGCCGCCATCTTCGGTTTCGACCTGACCCTCGCCTGTCCGGAAGGGTACGACCCGGACCCGCAGGTGCTGGAGTGGGCCCTAAAGCACGCCACGTCGAGAATCGTCATCACCCGCGACCCGAAGGAAGCCGCCAAGGACGCCGACGTCCTGAACACCGACGTCTGGGCCAGCATGGGGCAGGAAGAGGAGCAAAAGATCCGCGAGAAGGCCTTCGTCGGCTTCCAGTTGAACGAGGAGCTACTCGACCTCGCCAAGGGTAACGCCATGGTGCTGCACTGTCTTCCCGCCCACCGCGGCGAGGAGATCACCGACGATGTCATAGAAGGGCCGCACTCCGCCGTCTGGGACGAGGCGGAAAACCGCCTCCACGTGCAGAAGGCGATCATGGCTACTTTGATGAAATAATCCGACTGATCGGACCGATCCGACCGATCAAAAATGAGAAGGAGAACCTGATGGCAAAAAAAGAAGTGAAAAAGATCGTCCTCGCCTACTCCGGCGGGCTTGACACCTCCATCATCCTCAAGTGGCTCAAGAACGAGTACGGCTGCGAGGTCGTCACGTTCTCCGCCGACCTGGGCCAGGGGGACGAACTGGAGCCGGTGCGCGAGAAGGCGTTCAAAACGGGCGCGGACAAGGTCTACATCGACGACCTGCGTGAAGAGTTCGTGCGCGACTTCGTCTTCCCGATGTTCCGCGCCAACGCCATCTACGAGGGTCAGTACCTCCTCGGCACCTCGATAGCGCGCCCGCTGATCGCCAAACGCCAGATGGAGATCGCCAAGATCGAGGGTTGCGACGCCGTCTCCCACGGCGCCACCGGCAAGGGGAACGACCAGGTCCGCTTCGAACTCGCCTACTATCACTTCAACCCGGCCATCACCGTCATCGCCCCCTGGAGGGAGTGGAAGCTCAACTCCCGCCAGGCGCTCATCAACTACGCCAAGCGCAACGACATCCCGATCCCGATCACCAAGAAGCGCCCCTGGTCCAGCGACCGCAACCTCCTGCACATCTCCTTCGAAGGGGGCATCCTGGAGGACACCTGGCTGGAGCCGCCCGAGAACATGTTCGTGCTGACCAAACCGCCGGAGAAGGCGCCCAACAAGCCGCAGTACATCGAGATCGAGTTCGAAAAGGGCGACGCGGTCGCCGTTGACGGCGTGCGCATGTCCCCGGCGGAACTCCTCGCGCACCTGAACACCATCGGCGGCGAGCACGGCATCGGCCGCGTCGACCTCCTGGAGAACCGCTCCGTCGGCATGAAGTCCCGCGGCGTCTACGAGACCCCGGGCGGCACCATCCTCAGGGAGGCGCACATGGCCGTCGAGCAGATCACCATGGACCGCGAGGTGATGCACCTCAGGGACTCCCTGATGCCGCGTTACGCCGAGATGATCTACAACGGCTACTGGTTCTCGCCGGAGCGCGAGATGCTGCAGTGCCTCATCGACGATTCCCAGAAGACGGTGAACGGCGTGGCGAGGATCAAGCTCTACAAGGGTCACTGCCGCACCGTGGGGAGGAAGTCCGAGAGCGACTCGCTCTTCAACCTCGACTTCGCGACCTTCGAGAAGGACCAGGTCTACAACCAGGCCGACGCCGAGGGCTTCATCAAACTGAACTCGCTCAGGCTGAGGATCCGCTCCCTGATGCTGGCCAACAAGAACAAGTAAGGCAACAGGCAGTCAACTGGAGGGTCATAGGGGCACGAGGCTATCGTGCCCCTATCCGCTTTATATGGAGCAAAACGGTTTCAAGGCCAGCCATATCGTCACCTCCGTCGTCGCCGTCATCATCGACACCGACGACCGGGTGCTTCTCACCAAGAGAAACGTCCCCCCCTTCCAGGGCGAGTGGGTGATGCCCGGCGGGAAGATCGATCTTGGCGAGCCGATAGTGGCGGCGCTCAAGCGCGAGGTGTGGGAAGAGGTCGGTCTCGAGGTTGAGGTGGGGGAGCTGATAGACGTGTTCGAGCATGTCACCCCCGGCGAAGACAACTACCACTTCATCATCATCTACTACCGCTGCACGCCGCTTTACTGCGACGTGACCCACAACCACGAAGAGGTGGCCGAGGCGCGCTGGGTGAGCAGCGCGGACATTGCCAACTACAAGATGCCAGCCGGGGCGAAGTTCATTGCTGGCAAGATTTTCAAGCAATTGACAATTGACGATTGACAACGGGAAAGCAATTGACGATGGACAATTGAGGTTCAAGTGGTCAAGATCATCGAGAAAAACGTCGAACTCGATTTCCCCTTGGGTCATCACCTGCACTGCCTCATCGCGCAGCTGCCGAACCGCCTGAAGCGCGTCGACCATCTCTTCAAGCTGGTCGACGCGGAGGAACAGTGGACGACGGTGAAGGGCGTCCTCGACATGGTGGCTGCCGGAGAGGGAAACCTCAAGCGACTCCACTTCCTGATGTTCCCCGAGAGTTCCATCCCGCTGGCCCGCTTCGACGAGATGCTGTACACGGTCGAGAACCGCTTCCGCTCCAACACGGTGACCATCTTCGGACTGGAGCAGATCACCCTGGAGCAGTACCGCGGCATGCTGGCGAGATTCAAGGAAGACAACGCGGAGGCGCTGCAGTTCCTGGAGCAGGACGTCGATTCCGGCGACATCCTCATGACGCCGGTGAACTGGTGCTGCGTCGCGGTCAAGGAGGCAACGGGGCGGCTCCGGGTCTTCCTGGAGGCGAAGACGCACCCCTTCCGCGGCGAGGAGTTCCTGGACAAGGACCACGACCTGTACCGCGGCCGCCATTTCTACTTCTTCCGCGGAGGACCCGCCTGCTTCAACTTCATGGCGATCATCTGCCTCGATTACCTGTACCGCGACCTCTACTCGTCGAACATCAAGCAGATCATCGACCACTCCAACCGGCTCTTCTTCACCATGAGGCAGTCGCTGGACGCCCTCTTCGTGATCCAGTGCAACCCGAAGCCCGAGCACCGCGCCTACCGCGAGGTGCTCTCCGGGTTCTACGGCGAATACCTGGAGGACACCCCGGGGGTGCGGGACACGGTGACCGTCTTCGGCAACTGTTCCGACGAGAGCGAGATAGAGGGGGTCCGCTGCCAGTCGTGCTACGGCGTCTCCATGGTGACGATCAGCGGCAGGCACAAGATGCCCCCGTACCAGGAGAAGGAGTTCGCGAGCGACGATTTCGACGGCGCTCCGATCTGCCGGCTCAGGTTCGGCACCGGGACCAGGCTTTTCTACTTCAACCTCCCGCTCAACCACGAGCTGGATCCCAGGAGTTCCAGGGTGCCGCTCAAGGTGCACTCGGTCCTGCGCTGGAGCGACGACGCCGGCTGGGTGAAGGTGGGGGGCGCGGTATAGGAACAACGGCTCCACTATCCGAAGTGGCAGCCTGCAGCAATTTCAAATGAATCGGGAGATCGAAAAAATGTCCAAAGACAAACTGTGGGGCGGGCGCTTCACCCAGCCCACCGACAAGTTCGTAGAAGAGTTCACCGCCTCCATCAACTTCGACAAGCGCCTGTACCACCAGGACATCCGCGGCTCCATCGCCCACGCCACCATGCTCGGCCGTCAGGGGATCATCCCCACGGAAGACGTCGAGGCCATCGTCGCGGGGCTGAAGGAGATCCTGGAGAGGATAGAGGCGGGCAATTTCGACTTTTCGGTCTCGCTGGAAGACATCCACATGAACATCGAGGCGAGACTCTCCGAGAAGATCGGCGACGCCGGCAAACGCCTCCACACCGGCCGCTCCAGAAACGACCAGGTGGCACTCGACATACGGCTCTACCTGAGGGACGAACTGGTCGAGATCATGGCCTACATCGACAGGCTGATCGACTCGCTCATTTTCCAGGCCGAGGAGAACATCTCGGTGATCATGCCGGGGTTCACCCACCTGCAGACCGCCCAGCCGATCCTGTTCAGCCACCACATGCTCGCCTACCTGGAGATGCTCAAGCGCGACAGGGAAAGGATGCAGGACTGCCTGAAGCGGACCAACGTGCTTCCCCTGGGCGCAGGGGCGCTGGCCGGCACCACCTTCCCCATCGACCGCGAATACGTGGCGGAACTGCTCGATTTCCCGGCCGTGACCCGCAACTCGCTCGACTCCGTCTCTGACCGCGACTTCGCCATGGAGTTCTGCGCCGCCTCCTCGATCCTCATGGTGCACCTGTCGCGCTTCTCCGAGGAGCTGATCCTCTGGTCCACCAGCGAGTTCAAGTTCGTCGACCTCTCCGACTCCTTCTGCACCGGCTCCTCCATCATGCCGCAGAAGAAGAACCCGGACGTCCCCGAACTGGTGCGCGGCAAGACCGGGCGCGTCAACGGCAACCTGGTGGCGCTCCTGACCCTGATGAAGTCGCTCCCGCTTGCCTACAACAAGGACATGCAGGAGGACAAGGAGCCGCTCTTCGACACCATCGACACGGTGAAGGGTTGCCTCAAGGTCTTCGCGGACATGGTGCGCGAGATGCGGGTGAACCCGGCGCGCATGAAGGAGGCGGCAGCCGGCGGCTTCTCCACCGCGACCGACGTGGCCGATTACCTGGTCAGGAAGGGGATCCCGTTCCGCGACGCGCACGAGATCGTCGGCAAGACGGTCCGCTACTGCATCGAGAACGAGATGGACATCCCGGAACTCTCCCTCGCCGAGTGGCAGCTCTTCTCCGGCCGCATCGAGGCCGACATCTTCGACTCCATCACGCTGGAGGCTTCCGTCAACGCCCGCAAGGCGACCGGCGGGACCGCGCTCGAGCGGGTGCAGGCGGAGATCGCCCGGGCCAAGGAAGGAAGGTAAGCGGTGGACTTCTCGCGCCGCCTCCTCCCCGGCATGCTGCTCCTTGCCGCCGTGGCGCTCTCCGGCTGCGGCAAGAGAGGGCCTTTGATACCACCAGAGGCGCTGGTGCCGGCACCGATCTCCAACCTGGCGCTCGCCCAGAAGGGGGGCCAGATCCAGGTGAGCTGGTCGGCCCCGGGTAGACAGGAAGGGAAGGCGCGGCTGCAGGACCTCGCCGGTTTTCTCCTGTTCAGGCGTCCGGTGCTCCCCCCGGGAGAGGACTGCGAGGAGTGCCCGACGGCGTACAGTCAGCTGGCGCGGATAGATCTCGACTACCCGCAGGGGGCGAGGCACGTAGGCTCCCTCTGGATCTACGACGACCGCGACCTGAAAAAGGGGGCCGTCTACCAGTACAAGGTCCGCTCCTTCACCGAGCAGGGTGCCCAGAGCAAGGACTCGAACAGGGCGCGCCGTGCCGTCGTTACCCCGCCCCTCCCCCCGGTACTCGAAGCGCCTCCCTCCACCGAGGCCGTGGTCCTCAACTTCGTGGCGCTCCCCCCGGAAGAGGGAACCCTCCTGGGTTACAACATCTACCGCGCCAGGAAGGGGGAGGCGCTGCCGCTCACCCCGCTCAACAAGGCGCCGTTCACCGGCAACACCTACAGGGACGAGGAAGCGCGCTTCGGCGCCTCCTACGACTACGCCGTGACCAGCGTCGCGGCGGTCGGCCAGGAGACCGTGGAGAGCGCCCAGTCCAACCTGGTAACGGGGGCGATCCAGGAGCCGGATTAGCCCGCGTTCCTTGCGTTTTTGACCCTTTCATGATAATAACCGACAGTACGTATTAATATCTGGCCGCCGCCCAACGGCGCATATGGAGCAGGCATGAAGATCACCAGAGCCGAGGTTGAGCACGTAGCGAAGCTCGCCCGTCTTGACCTTTCCGATCCCGAACTTGACACCCTGACGGTGCAGATGGACTCGATACTCACCTACGTGGAGAAGCTGAACGCCCTCGACACCGACGGCATCGTGCCGACCTCGCACGCGGTCCCGATGGAGAACGCCTTCCGGCCGGATGAGCGGAAGGATTCCATCGGCGTCGAAGCCGCCCTGGCCAACGCGCCCCAGCGCGCGGAGAGTTTCTTCAGGGTTCCCAAGGTTATAGAGTAGGAGCGCTTCGCCTCCTCTGCCGCCAACTCTCCCTCGCCCTCCGGGAGAGGGTCGGGGTGAGGGAAGCGCAGTAGACGTCATAGCCGATGCTACGGATGACCTTCGTGGCGCCGCCCTCACCCGGCCTTCGGCCACCCTCTCCCGGAGGGCGAGGGGTAGCAGGTCAAGGGGGAGAAGTAAAAAGATTTGCATCCCGGAGTGTTATCAATGGAAATTTTCGACCTTACCATACACGAGCTGCACGAGAAGCTTCAGGCGAAGGAACTCTCCTCCGTCGAGGCCACCCGCGCCATGCTGGCGCGCATCGAGGCGGTGGACGACAAGGTGAACGCCTACATCACCGTCACGCCGGAGCAGGCCCTGGCCGAGGCGGAGGCCGCTGACAAGCGGATCGCCGCGGGCGACATCGCCACCCTTACCGGCATCCCGGTCGGGCTCAAGGACATCTTCATCACCAAGGGTATCCGCACCACCTGCGGCTCCAAGATCCTTTCCAACTTCATCCCCCCGTACGACGGGACGGCCGTGGCGCGCCTGAAAGAGCGCGGCGCCGTGATCGTGGGAAAGCTGAACCAGGACGAGTTCGCCATGGGCTCATCGAACGAATCGAGCTATTTCGGTCCGGTGAAGAACCCCTGGAACCTGGAGTGCACCCCGGGCGGCTCCTCCGGCGGCTCCGCGGCCGCCATCGCCGCGCGCACAGCCACGGCGACGCTGGGAACGGATACCGGCGGCTCCATCCGCCAGCCCGCATCCCACTGCAGCTGCGTCGGCCTGAAGCCGACCTACGGGCGTGTCTCCCGCTACGGCGTCATCGCCTACGCCTCCTCTCTTGACCAGGTCGGGCCGCTCACCCGCGACGTCACCGACGCGGCCATCATGCTCGGCGCGGTCGCAGGCTACGACCAGATGGACTCCACCTCGGTCAACACCCCGGTTCCCGACTACGTTGCGGGCTTGGGCGCCGGTGTCAAAGGGTTGAAGATCGGGCTTCCTTCCCAGTACTTCATCGAGGGGCTCGACCCGGACGTGAAGAGGGCGATGGATGAGGCGATAGCGCTGTACAAGAGCCTCGGCGCCGAGATCCGCGAGGTGAGCCTGCCGCACACCGAGTACGCCGTCGCCACCTACTACATCATCGCCACCGCCGAGGCTAGCTCCAACCTCGCCCGCTACGACGGCGTCCGTTTCGGTCATCGCACCGAGGACGCCCGCGGGCTGGCGCAGATGTACGCCAAGAGCCGGGCCGAAGGGTTCGGGTCCGAGGTGAAGAGAAGGATAATGCTCGGCACCTACGCGCTCTCCTCCGGCTACTACGACGCCTACTACCTGAAGGCCCAGAAGGTGCGCACGCTGATCCAGCAGGATTTCCTGAACGCGTTCCAGGAAGTGGACGTGCTGCTCACCCCGATCGCGCCGACCCCGCCGTTCAAGATCGGCGAGAAGCTGGCAGACCCGCTGCAGATGTACCTCTCCGACATCTTCACCATACCGGTGAACCTGGCGGGGACCTGCGGACTCAGCATCCCGGCGGGATTCAGCGCCGCTGGGCTCCCCATCGGGTTGCAGCTGATCGGCAAGCCGTTCGACGAGCAGACCATCCTCTCGACCGCGTACTCCTTCGAGAGAGAGACCCAGTGGCACCAGAAAACGGCGCCGCTTTAAAGCGAAAACCATTGGCACGGAGAAAATCTGAGCAAATCTGAGAACCTCTAATCTTCTGGTTTAACCAAAAGCTTTTAGCCGTGTTTGCTCAGAAGTTCTCAGATTTTCTCCGTGCTAAGGGTTTTAAAGTTTGGTTTCCTCCTTTCTCAGATTCAAGGTTTTGGAGCTTATTATGAAATACCAGGTTGTCATCGGGCTCGAGGTGCACACCCAGCTCACCACCAACACCAAGATTTTCTGCGGCTGCTCGACCCGCTTCGGCGCCGAGCCGAACTCCCAGACCTGCCCGGTCTGCCTCGGCTTCCCCGGCGCGCTCCCGGTCCTGAACAAGAAGGTGGTGGAATACGCCATCCGCGCCGGCCTCGCCACCAACTGCTCCATCACCAAGCGAAACGTCTTCGCCCGGAAGAACTACTTCTACCCGGACCTCCCCAAGGGTTACCAGATCAGCCAGTTCGACCTCCCCATCTGCCAGCACGGCCACCTGGACATCGACATCGAGGGCGAGACGAGAAGGATCGGCATCACGCGCATCCACATGGAGGAAGACGCCGGCAAGCTGGTGCATGCCGACATCCCCGGCGTGGACGACTCCTGCGTCGACCTGAACCGCGCCTGCACTCCGCTCCTGGAGATCGTCTCCGAGCCGGACATGCGCTCCCCGGACGAGGCTATCGCCTACCTCAAGAAGCTGCACCAGATCGTCATGTACCTCGGCATCTGCGACGGCAACCTCGAAGAGGGGAGCTTCCGCTGCGACGCCAACGTCTCGCTCATGCCGGTCGGATCCAGCACCTTCGGCACCCGCGCGGAACTGAAGAACATCAACTCCTTCAAGTTCATCAAGCAGGCCATCGAGTACGAGATGGAGCGCCAGGCCGAGATCCTGGACGAGGGGGGACGCATCATCCAGGAAACCCGCCTCTTCGACCCGAACACCGGCACCACCCGCTCCATGCGCGGCAAGGAAGAGGCGCACGACTACCGCTACTTCCCGGACCCGGACCTGGTCCCGATTATCATCTCGGACGAGTGGATCGAGGAGGCACGCGGCACCCTCCCGGAACTCCCGGAGGCCAAACGCGCCCGCTTCATGACCGACCTCGCCCTCCCCGAGTACGACGCCGAGGTCCTGGTGGCAAGCCGCGAACTGGCCCAGTACTTCGAGGACACCTTCACCCTCTTCCCGCAGGCGAAGACCGTCTCCAACTGGGTCATGGGCGAAGTGACCCGGGCACTCAACGACGACGGCCGCAGCATCTCCGACTGCCCGGTCACCCCGGCGCTCCTTGCCGACCTCCTGAAGCTGATGGAGAAGGGAACCATCTCCGGCAAGATCGCCAAGACGGTCTTCGACGAGATGTACAAGAGCGGCAAGGCCCCCGAGAAGATCGTAGAGGAGAAGGGGCTGGTCCAGGTCTCCGACACCGGCGCCATCGAGGCGATGATCGACGAGGTGCTGGAGAAGAACCCCGGTCAGGTCGCGGAGTACAGGGGGGGCAAGGAAACCCTCTTCGGCTTCTTCGTCGGCCAGGTGATGCGCGCCTCCAAGGGGAAGGCCAACCCGGCGCTGGTGAATGAGATGCTGCTGAAGAAGCTCAACGGGTAGCACGAGGTAACGACCATGTCCTTCAGAACCATAGAGTGGCGCGACAACAAGGTGATCATGATAGACCAGACCAGGCTCCCCGCCGAGGAGGTCTACAACGAGTACACCGATTTCCAGGGTGTCGCCGAGGCAATCCGCGGCATGGTGGTCCGGGGCGCCCCGGCCATCGGCATCGCCGCCGCCATGGGGGTAGCCCTAGGGGCGCGGGAGATTCTCGCCGACAGCTTCGACACCTTCTACCGCCAGCTCGAAAACGTCTGCGACCTCTTGGGCCGCACCAGGCCCACCGCCGTCAACCTCTTCTGGGGACTGGAGCGGATGAAACGCGTGGCGCTGCAGCATAAGGAACTCGACCTCCACTCGATCCGCGAACTGCTGAAGGCCGAGGCGATCAGCATAGAGAAGGAGGACCTGCACATCTGCAAGGAGATCGGCAGGCACGGCGCCGCCCTCGTCAAGGAAGGGGCCGCCATCCTCACCCACTGCAACGCCGGCGGCCTGGCAACTGCCGGCTACGGCACGGCGCTCGGCGTCATCCGCGGCGCGCACGAGGCGGGCAAGGGGATCCGCGTCTTCGCCGACGAGACCCGTCCCTGGCTCCAGGGGGCGCGCCTCACCGCCTGGGAGCTGATGAAGGACTCGATCCCGGTCACCCTGATCACGGACAACATGGCGGGCTGGCTCATGAAAACCGGGCAGATCGACTTCTGTGTGGTAGGCGCCGACCGCATCGCGGCCAACGGCGACACGGCCAACAAGATCGGCACCTATTCCGTCGCCGTCCTCGCCAAGGAGAACAGGATCCCGTTCTACGTGGCGGCCCCCATCTCGACCCTCGACCTCAAGCTCGCCAACGGCGACCAGATCCCGATCGAGGAGCGCGGCGCCGAAGAGGTGACCCAGATAAAGGGGATCCAGATCGCACCGGAAGGGGTCAAGGTGAGGAATCCCGCCTTCGACGTGACCCCCGCGAAATACATCACCGGCATAATCACCGAGAAGGGTGTGGTTCGGGGCGACTACGAAAAGGAACTCAAAGCCCTGGTCGGCCAATGAGGCGGCTCGCCGACCTCGGGGGGGCGCTTCTCGCCGCCCTGTCAGCACCTGCGACGGACGAGCTGCAGCACATCCTTGAGCACGCCGGTTTCAGCTACGGCGCCCGCTCGGTCGAAAACCTGCGGCTCCTCTCCGCCATCCTCTCCGGCGAACGCCTGGTGGAACTCGCCATGTCCGCTCTCGCCACCCCTCTTCCGGACATGGCGCTGAACGGCTTCGAGCGCATCGGCACCATCGTGGATCGCGAAACGCTCCTGGAACTCAGCTCCCGCCGGGCGCTTCTCACCCAGCTGATGAACATCTGCGGTTCTTCCCCCTTCCTCACCAACATCATCTGCCGCGATCCGTCGTACCTCGACAGGCTCTTCATCCAGCGCGAGATCATGCACAGCCGCAGCGAAGAGGATATGCTCGCCGCGCTGCGAAGCCGCGTCCCGGAAGGGACCAGCTACCACGACCTGCTCCCGCACCTGCGCCGCTTCAAGTACACCGAGATGCTGAGGATCGCCGCACGGGATCTGAACGGACTTTCCCCGCTCGAAGAAGTGACCGCCGAACTCTCCGCGCTTGCCGCCGCCACGCTGCAGCTCGCCTACGAGACCGCCCATCGCGAGCTGGCCGCCGAGCATGGCGACCCCATGATGCGGACCCCGGACGGCCTGGCCCCGGCGGAGTTCACCATTTTCGGCATGGGGAAGCTGGGGGGACGGGAACTGAACTTCTCCTCGGACATCGACCTGATCTACTTCTACTCCTCGGACAAGGGCGAGACGACCGGCATCCCGGACGGCCGCGGCGGCCTCAAGAACAAGGTCTCCCTGCACGCCTTCTTCGTGAAGGTAGCCGAGATGGTGAGCCGCGCCATTTCCCAGGCCACCGAGGACGGCTTCGTCTTCAGGGTCGACATGGGGCTGAGACCCGACGGAAAGGCCGGCGACCTGGCCACCTCCATGCGCTCCGCCGAGGTGTACTACGAGTCGTGGGGACAGTCGTGGGAGCGTGCCGCCATGATGAAGGCCCGCCCCGTCGCCGGTTCCATCGAGCTGGGCGAGGCGATCCTCAAGGCGATCGACCCTTTCATCTACCGGCGCTACCTCGACTACAACCTGATCGAGGACATGATGTCGATGAAGAAGAAGATCGACGCCTCGCTGGCCAGGAGCCAGGAGGGGGAGGTCAACATCAAGCTCGGCCGCGGCGGCATCCGCGAGATCGAGTTCTTCATCCAGGCCCTGCAGCTCGTGTACGCCGGCAAGAACCCGAGGCTTAGGGAAAGGAACTCGCTCAAGGCACTGGAGACGCTGAAGGAATCCCGCGTCATCAGGGAAGCCGACTGCATGGCCCTGTCGGAGGCGTACCGGTTCCTGCGCACCGTCGAGCACCGGATCCAGGTGGTGCAGGAGCGACAGACCCATTCCCTCCCGCGCAAGGACGCCGAGATGCGCGCGCTGGCCAGGCGCTGCGGCTACCTCCGCAAGGACGGCGCCGCCCGCTTCAAGGAGACCCTCGAACTGCACCGGCATGCGGTCTCGTCCATCTACGGCGACCTGTTCCTGTCGCGTGACGAGCGGATCAAGGAGGAGGTGCTCCCCGAGGTCTACCTCTTCTTCGACCCGCGCGCCGATGCCGATCTCATCAAGGACATGCTGGAAGAGAGGCGCTTCGAGCAACCGGACGCCGCCTACCAGAACCTGCTGGTCCTGCGCGACGGGCCGGCGAAGCTCAACCTCACCGAGCAGGGGAGGCGCACGCTGGAAAAAATAGCGCCCCTCTTTCTCCAGGAAGTCTTCGCGTCCCCCGACCCGGACCTGGCCCTCGCCAACCTGGAGCGGTTCCTCTCCTCTATCAGGACCCGCTCCTCCTTCTACGCGCTTCTGGCGGAAAACCGCGATATCCTGAAGCTCCTCACCTCGATGTTCGGGATGTCGGAGTTCCTCTCCAAGATCTTCATCGGGCACCCCGAGCTTCTGGACGGCATGACCTCCCGGGGTTACGCCTACCTGCAGAAGGAGCGCGCCACCATGGCGCAGGAGCTGGACGGCTTCCTCGGCCAGGCAGACGGCTTCGAAGAGCAGCTCGACGCCATGCGCAGCTACCGCCACGAGGAGTTCCTCCGGATCGGGATGAACGACATCTACGGCAAGATGAAGCAGCCCGAGGTGGCGCGTCAGTTGACCGACCTGGCCGACGTCTGCCTCGCCGCCGCCTGCCGCATGGGCGTCGAAGAGCTGGCCCGCTTCGGACGCCCGCAGGTGGTCGACGAGGACGGAACCAGGCACGAGGCCGCCTTCGCCGTGGTGGCCATGGGGAAACTGGGGGGCTTCGAACTCAACTACCACTCCGACCTGGACGTCATCTACATCTACGACGGGCAGGGATTCACCGACGGCGAGAAGAGCCTCACCAACCGCGAGTACTTCGCAAAGCTGGGGCAGAAGATCATCCTGGTGCTGACCACCCAGACCCGGGAAGGGTACGCCTACAAGATCGACACCAGGCTCCGTCCCTCCGGCAACGCCGGGCCGCTGGTCACCTCGCTGGAGTCTTTCCAGGCCTACCACGCCACCGAGGCGCAGATATGGGAGCGCCAGGCGCTGACCAAGGCCCGGGTCACCTACGGGGATCCGAGGCTCAAGGAGGCGATCGAGCAGGTGATCGAGCGGACCGTCTACGGCAGCGGCGCCGACGACACGGTGAGGGGCGAGATCCACCGGCTGCGCATGAGGATGGAGAACGAACTCGCCAAGGAGTCGTCCGGCAGCTACAACATCAAGACCGGCCGCGGCGGCATGGTCGACGTCGAGTTCATCGTCCAGTTCCTGCAATTGAAGCACGGCTGTTCTCACCGGGAACTCCGCAGCTGCAACACGCTCGAGGCGCTGGAGGCGATGCGGCTGAACGCGATCATCCCCGAGCCCGATTACCAGGCGCTCGCTGAGGGGTACCGGTTCCTGCGACGGCTGGAGAACCGGCTGCGCATCATCAATGACTACTCCATGAACGACCTGGGCGGCCCCCTCCAGTACCTGAACAAGCTGGCCCGCAGGCTCGGCTACGACCCGTTGCTGAAGAACCCCGGCCAGGCGCTCATGGCCGATTACGAGCGGGTCACCGAGGCGGTCAGGGAGGTGTACGGGAGGATACTGGGCGGAGAGGCGGCCACCCCTGAATCTACTTAACTTGTGCCGCTGCTTCCCAAGAGAGTGAGGACTAGACTTTCGTCCCCTCCCCCGGAGGGGGAGGGTTAGGGAGGGGGCGCTTGCGGCTCTCGAAACCCTTCCCCCCTCCCAGCCTCCCCCCTCCGGGGGGAGGAGCGCACAGCGAAATCCATCCTTATAACATGCGGTGATTATTCAGGTCGTTAGATGCAGGAGGTTTTGTGGACGTACGGATCTATTACGAAGACACCGATGCGGGCGGGGTGGTGTACCACGCCAATTACATCAGCTACATGGAGCGGGCGAGGACCGAGTTCCTGCGGGGACACGGGCTTTCGGTGCGTGAGATGCACGACATGGGGATCATCTTCCCCGTGGTGGCCATAGAGGCGAACTTCAAGGCGCCGGCGCGGCTGGACGACCTCCTGGAGGTGCAGACGCAGATCGTGGCCCTGAAGAACAGCTCCTTCACGGCGGCGCAGCAGGTGATCAGGAAGGAAGACGGCAAGCTCCTGGTGGAGGCAAAGGTGACGCTCGTCTGCGTGAGTCCGGAGATGCGGGCAAAGCGCCTCCCGATCGAGATCCGGGAGCTTTTCCACTCGCTGATGGAGCAGGACCAGGGTTGACACGGCGATGCCGCTGGCGGTGAGAGCTGTAGGAGCGGCATTCCTGCCGCGACCGGCGCCCTCACCCGGCCTTCGGCCACCCTCTCCCGGAGGGCGAGGGGACCAGATGCCGACAGAACGAAAAAGAAGGGGCGAATGATCTGATCATTCGCCCCTTCTCTATTTATTAATCAGGAAGAAATTGAGTTTACAAGACAACGCTGGGAGGCGTGTTTTTCCTCTCCCGCCGCTCCTCCATGAGCATCTCCACGGCAAGCAGGAAGACGCCGACGCAGATGGCGGAGTCGGCGATGTTGAAGGCGGGCCAGTGGTGCCCCTGCCAGTGGACATCGAGGAAGTCGATCACCTCGCCCAGCCTGACGCGGTCGATGAGATTACCCAGCGCCCCGGAGAGGATGAGGGACAAAGAGACCGCCGAAAGCTTCTGGTCCTCGCGCAGGCGCTTGATCACCACCAGGATGACCAGCACCGCTACCGAGGAGACCAGCAGGAAGAAGGGAAGCCGGTAGACGGAATCGGCGAGGATCCCGAACGCCGCCCCCTTGTTCCGGAGGTAGGTGATATTGAAGAACCCTTCGATGACGGTGATGGAGCTGTGCAGCGCCATCGACTTGTCGACGTAGACCTTGGTCAGCTGGTCCAGGACCAGCACCAGCGCCGTAACCGTCACGAGTATGATGTATCTCAGTTTCATAGAGTTCCCATACTACTTCACCGCCGTCAAGCACTTAGGGCAGAGGGTCGGGTGCTCGGAGTCCTGCCCGATCTGCTCGTCGTAGCACCAGCAGCGCTCGCACTTCTCGCCGGGCGCGGCGCTGACGGCTATCTCCAGCCCCTCGATGACTTCGGCACGGTACACCTCGCCGGAAAGCTCCCCGACCAGGCCCGCCTTGGAGACGATGAAGATCTGCGCCAGTTCCGCTTCGAAATCCTTCAGCAGCGCCTCGGTCTCGCCGGTTGCCTTGATGGCGACCGCCGCGTCCAGGGAGTGGCCGATCACCTTCTTAACGCGGGCGAGCTCGAGCGCCTTGGAGACGTCGGAACGGATCTTGATGATCTTGTCCCAGCGCTCTTCCAGAGCTTGGTCCTTGACCTCCGGGGTGAGCGCCGGGAAGAGCGCCATGTGCACGCTCGACTCGCGCTTACCCGGCATCTCGGCCCACACCTCCTCGGCGGTGAAGGAGAGGACCGGCGCGACCATGCGCACCAGGGAGTCGAGGATCTTGTACATAACGGTCTGCCCGCTTCTCCTGGCGACGGAGCTGCTCTTGCTGGTGTAGACCCTGTCCTTCAGGATGTCGAGGTAGAAGGCGCTCATCTCGACGGTGCAAAAGCCGTTCACCGCGTGGTAGAGGATGTGGAACTCGGCGTCGTTGTAGGACGCCAGCACCTTCTCCTTCAAAAGCTCCAGCTGGTGCATGGCCCAGCGGTCGAGTTCTGGCATGTCGGCGTAGGCCACCTGGTCGGTATCGGGGTTGAAGTCGCTGATGTTCCCGAGGATGTAGCGGCAGGTGTTCCTGATGCGACGGTAGCTCTCGGAGAGACGGGTCAGGATTTCCTGGGAGATGCGGAGGTCTTCGCGGTAGTCCTGCGCCGCCACCCAGAGCCTCAGCACGTCCGCGCCGAACTTCTTGATGACGTCCTCGGGGGCGACCACGTTGCCGACCGACTTGCTCATCTTCCTGCCGGCGCCGTCCATGACGAAGCCGTGGGTCAGCACGTTCTTGTACGGGGCGCGGCCGCGGGTGCCGACGCTCGCCAGCAGCGACGAGTGAAACCAGCCGCGGTGCTGGTCGCTACCCTCGAGGTACATGTCGGCGGGGGAGGAGAGGTTGTCGCGCAGCTCCAGGACGGCGGCGTGGGAAACGCCGGAGTCGAACCAGACGTCGAGGATGTCCGTTTCCTTGTCGAAATCACCCTTGCCGCAGGAGGGGCAGGTGGTCCCTTCAGGGAGGAACTTGGCGGCGTCCCAGTCGTACCAGATGTCCGAGGTGTGCTCGGAGAAGAGGTCGGCGATGTGGTGCATGATCTTGCCGTCGGCCAGGACCTCGCCGCAGCTCTTGCAGTAGAAGGCGGCGATGGGAACGCCCCAGGAACGCTGACGTGAGACGCACCAGTCCGGGCGGTTCTCGATCATGCCGTAGATGCGCTCGCGGCCCCACTTGGGGATCCAGTTGACGTTGTTGATCTCCTGCAGCGCCTTGCCGCGCAGGTCGTTTCTCTCCATGGAGATGAACCACTGCTCGGTCGCCCTGAAGATGATCGGCTTCTTGCAGCGCCAGCAGTGCGGGTAGGAGTGCGAGATATCCTTGTGGCCCAGGAGCGCGCCGACCTCGATCAGCTTCTCGATCACGTTCTTGTTGGCGTCGAAGACGAACTGCCCGCCGAAGAACTCGATGTTCTCGTAGAAGCGGCCGCGGTTGTCGACCGGGTTGTAGATGTCGAGCCCTTCCTTCAGGCCGAGTTCGTAGTCCTCCTGGCCGTGGCCGGGGGCGGTGTGGACGCAGCCGGTGCCCGCCTCGAGCGTCACGTGCTCGCCCAGCAGGATGACGGAGTCCTGGTCGTAGAACGGGTGGCGGGCCAGCCGCTTCTCCAGGATCCTGGACGGGAACTTCGCCAGCACGTTCCCTTCGGCGCCGATCTCCTTCAGGAAGCTTTCCTTCAGCCCGTCGGCCACGATGACGACTTCGCCGTTCACCTCAAGCCCGACGTAGTCGAGTTCGGGGTGGATGGCGATGGCGAGGTTGGCCGGGAGGGTCCAGGGGGTGGTGGTCCAGATCACCATCGACGCCTTCTTGCCGGAGAGTTCCGGGACCAGGGAGCCCAAGTCCTCTTTCAGCGCGAACTTGACGAAGACGGAGGGGGACTTGTGGTCGGCGTACTCGACCTCGGCCTCGGCGAGCGCCGTGCCGCAGGAGGAGCACCAGTGCACCGGCTTCTTCCCCTTGTAGAGGCCGCCGTTCTCGGCGAAGCGGGCCAGTTCGCGGGCGATGGCCCCCTCGTAGCTCGCGTGCAGCGTCAGGTACGGGGTGTCCCACTCGCCGAAGATCCCGAGGCGCTCGAACTCGGCGCGCTGGATGGCGACGAACTTGTGCGCGTACTCGCGGCAGAGCTTGCGCATCTCCAGCTTGGAGATCTCGTGCTTCTTGGAGCCGAGGTTCTTCTCCACCTGCAGCTCGATCGGGAGGCCGTGGCAATCCCACCCCGGGATATAGGGAGCGGTGAAGCCGTCCATCCTCTTACTCTTCAGGACGATGTCCTTCAGTATCTTGTTCAGGGCGTGCCCGATGTGGATGTGTCCGTTGGCGTACGGGGGACCGTCGTGGAGGACATAGCGCGGCCTCTGCTTCCCCGCCTCTTCGATCTGCTTGTATATGGCGACCTGCTCCCACTGCTTGAGCATCTCGGGCTCGCGCTGGGGAAGATTCCCCTTCATGGGAAAGTTGGTAACGGGCAGGTTCAGTGTGTCCTTGTAGTCCATGTAAACGGCCTCCGTGCTGTCGATTAAGCCATGAGAGAAACGACTTAAACTACAAGTAATGCCGCGTAATGTCAAGCGGAAACGGGGATTTAACTTGTATTGCCGGGGATCTGGTGATATAAGAGCGCTGCTAATTAGAGAGGACCGTGAAACCATGCAAAAACATGAACAATCATTCTGGGGCGGGATCGTCAAGTCGATGGGACTCGTCTTCGGAGACATCGGCACCAGCCCCATATACACCCTGACCGTCATCTTCGCCCTCACCAAACCGACTTTGGACAACGTGCTCGGGATACTCTCGCTGGTTTTCTGGACCATGACCATACTGGTGACCGCCGAGTATTCCTGGCTCGCCATGAACCTCGGCCGCAAGGGCGAGGGGGGGACCATCGTCCTCAAGGAGATCCTGGTCCGGCTGCTGAAGCCGGGCCGCAGCATCGCCTTCATAGGCTTCCTCTCGTTTCTGGGGGTCTCGCTGCTTCTGGGCGATGGCGTCATCACTCCGGCAATCAGCATCCTTTCCGCCGTGGAGGGTATGGTTCTCATTCCCGGCCTTCAGGACCTGCAGCAGGGAACCCTGATAACGTTCGCCGCTTTCATCGCCATCGTGCTGTTCGTCTTCCAGTTCCAAGGGACGGACAAGGTGGCCGGCGCATTCGGCCCTATCATGGTGGTCTGGTTCATAGCTCTGACGGTCTCGGGGGTGGTTTCCATCGCAAACCACCCTGAATTGATCAAGGCGGTCAGCCCCTACTACGCGGCCAAGTTCTTCGTAGACAACGGTTTCTCGGCCTTCTTCGTCCTTTCCGAAGTGATCCTGTGTGCGACCGGCGGAGAGGCGCTCTATGCCGACATGGGGCACCTGGGGAAAAAACCGATCATCCGCGCCTGGTACTTCGCCTTCGTCGCGCTGATCATCAACTACTTCGGCCAGGGCGCCTATGTGCTTAGCCACGGCACCGAAAAGAACCTGCTTTTCGGCATGATCCTGTCGGAAGCCCCCGCCCTGTACATCCCCTTTCTCATCCTGACCATAATGGCGACCATCATCGCCTCCCAAGCCATGATCAGCGGGGTGTTCTCGGTCATCTACCAAGGGATCACCACCCGGATCATGCCCCTTTTGAAGGTCGACTACACCTCAAGTCAGCTTAAATCCCAGATTTACATAGGTTCCGTCAACTGGATGCTGCTTGCGGCTGTCATCTTCATCATGCTGATCTTCCGCAAGTCCGAAAACCTGGCAGCCGCCTACGGCCTCGCCGTCACCGGCACCATGACCATATCCGGCATCATGATGATCATGATCTACAACCGGACCACGAAAAGATGGAAGGTCCCGTTTGCGGTCCTGGTGACCATAGTCGACTTCGTCTTCTTCGCGGCTTGCCTGAACAAGATTCCGCACGGTGGTTACTGGTCCATCATTCTGGCGTCCATCCCTTTCTGCGTGATTCTCATCTGGACCAGGGGGCAGCGCGCCCTATACAGGGCCCTGAAGCCGCTCGACATCGACACCTTCCTCATCTCCTACGACCAGATCTACCACAAGGGGCACAACATACCCGGGACCGGCCTGTTTTTCACCCGGGAGTGGAACGTGGTTCCGCCCTACGTGGTGCACTGCATCATCCGGAGCAACATCATCTACGAGCGAAACGTCTTCATCTCCATCATCAGGACCGACGTGCCTTTCGGCGTCTCCTACAAGCTGACCGAGGGGCGCAGCCAAGGGCTCGATTCCTTCGAGATCTTCGCCGGGTACATGGAGGTCATCGACATCGAATCGCTCTTGAAGAAAAACGGCATCAACGAGAAGGTCATCTTCTACGGGGTCGAGGACATAACGACCGGCAACCCGATCTGGAAGATATTCAGCACCATCAAGAAGCAGAGCCCGAACTTCGTGCAGTTCAACAAGCTCCCCGCGACCAAGCTGCAGGGGGTCGTAACACGGGTGGAGATGTAAAAACGGAAGAAGGCCCAGGTACATCCATAAAGGCGTCAAACAAGCAAAGGCCGCACCCGAAACAGGGATGCGGCCTTTTGAGTTCTTGTAGGAGCGGCATTCCTGATGGAGCCGCAAAATATTGAATTGCCTGCTAAATACCTAAAATAACTGAATAATAGTGCAGTTTTTCCTTGGTGTACCTTTGATGTTGTAGTAATATAACCGCTGCAAATTCAGCCGGTTAGCGG
>Ga0209212_1002075_pt1 | contig 29860 bp, 21 predicted proteins | sample RifGroC2_FD_183996 | JGI IMG/M metagenome (GOLD analysis project Ga0209212, IMG submission 183996) | Groundwater microbial communities from Rifle, Colorado, USA - Groundwater C2 (SPAdes) (version 2) | ecosystem: Environmental > Aquatic > Deep subsurface > Groundwater | place: Rifle, Colorado... | reverse complement strand
AGCCTGTCGCCCAGGCGCCCAGCGAGCCGGTGCGGGAAGAGCCGCAGTCCGCCGGCTTCAGCGTCACGGGGAGCGAGGGCTTCCTGCTGGAAAACCAGATCATCCCCTCCGGGTATATCGTCTCCACCCACCAGAACAGGGTGATCGTTGGGGCGGACGACATAGTGTACACCGACCTGGGCCGGGCGCACGGCGCCGAGGTCGGGGACCGTTTCTCGGTCTTCAAAAGGATGGGGGCCGTAAGCCATCCGATCAACAGCATCATCCTGGGCGACCGGGTCATGCCGCTTGGGGAACTGCAGCTCTCCGAGGTCGAAGAGAAGGCCTCCAGGGCCATCGTCACCAAGTCCTTCCAGGAGATCGGCGCCGGCGCCTTTCTGCTCCCCTGGCGCGACCGCAGGCTCACGATTCCGCTCAAGGCGGCGGACCGGGACCTCACCGGCTACATCGTCGAGACCCAGACCGGCAACATCATCCTGGCGGCGCGCGACGTGGTCTACCTCGACCTGGGGCTGGCGCAGGGGGCGCAGCCGGGCAACATGCTCTACATCGTGAGGGATGTGGCGCCGGATCAGCGCTACGCCCTGGCCAAGATCGAGAAGCTGCCGGTTGAAGTGCTCGGTGCGCTGGTCGTGGTGGAGAGCGGCGTCAACAGCTCCACCGCCGTCATCGTGAAGAGCGTCGACACGATCTACCGCGGCGACCGGGTGGAGATGAAGAAAAGCAGGTAGGGCAAAACTCCCCGCGGGGGTAACCCCATGGAATACTACTACTGGTTCGGACTGAAGTCGGTGCCGCTCGTGGGTAACGTCACCTTCCTCAGGCTCCTGTCCCACTTCGGCACCCCGGAGCGGGCTCTCAAGGCCACGGCCCAGGAACTGGCGCAGGTGAAGGGGCTCTCGGCTGCCGCCGCGGCTGCCATCCTGAACCACGATTACCGCCCCCTGGCAGAGGCGGAGTGCCGGATGGTGCGCCAGTCGGGCGCCGCCATCGTGGACATCCTGTCGCAGCGCTACCCGCGCCTGCTGATGGAGATACCGGACGCACCCCCCTATCTCTACGTCCTGGGTGACCTGGAGGGGGACGAAACGGCGGTAGCGATCGTGGGCTCCAGGCGCGCCTCGCAGTACGGGCTCTGCACCGCGACCCGGCTGGCGCGCGAACTTGCGGCCCAGCGCGTCACCGTCATCTCCGGCATGGCGCGCGGCATCGACACCGCGGCGCACTGGGGGGCGCTCAAGGGGGGCGGGCGCAGCATCGCGGTCCTTGGGTGCGGCATCGACGTGCTCTACCCTCCGGAAAACGGCGCCCTCTACCAGGCGCTGGCCCGGGACGGAGCCCTGGTCACCGAGTTCCCCATGGCGACCGCTCCCCTGGCGGAGAACTTCCCCAGGCGCAACCGCATCATAAGCGCCCTGTCCCGCGGGGTGGTCGTGGTCGAGGCGGGGGAGGCCAGCGGCTCGCTGATCACCGCGCAGTTCGCCCTGGAGCAGGGACGCGAGGTCTTTGCCGTGCCGGGGAACGTCACCCTAAGCGGCAGCCGCGGCGTGAACCGGCTGATCAAGGAGGGGGCCAAGCTGGTCGAGGGGGTGGAGGACATCCTGGAGGAGCTCTGCATCGAGCCGCTCCCCGATGCCCAGCCGCTGTCGCACCCGGGCTTCTCGCTCACCCCGCAGGAGGCCGAGATCTACCTGCTTCTTTGCCAGGGCCCCCTGCAGATCGACGACATCATCGTGCAGAGCGCGTTGACAGCCGGCGAGGTTTCCGCTACCTTACTGCGCCTGGAGCTCAAGGGTGCGATCGTGCAGCTTCCGGGCAAGCACTTCGCCAGCGCCTGAACGCATCTCCAAAAGGATTTTGCCTTTTTCCGGAACGATAATTACACTATCAGCTAATAGCCGATACCGACACCAGGTGGTCACATGTCTCAGCATCTCGTCATAGTAGAGTCTCCCGCCAAGGCGAAGACAATAGAGAAATTCCTGGGCCCGGAGTATAAGGTCCTGGCATCGTTCGGTCACGTGCGCGCCCTCCCCAGCAAGCAGGGGTCGGTGGATGTGGATCACGATTTCGAGCCGAAGTATGCCGTGCTCCCCGAGAGCAAGAAGCACATCGACGCCATCAAGAAGGAGATGAAGGGGATCTCCTCGCTATTGCTGGCGACAGACCCCGACCGCGAAGGGGAGGCCATCTCCTGGCACCTCCTGGCGGCGCTCGGGCTGGACGGCAAGAAGAAGACCGCCTTCGACATCAGGCGGGTCGTGTTCCACGAGATCACCAAGGACGCCATCGTGCACGCCGTGGAGAACCCGCGCGACATCGCCCTCAACCTGGTCGACGCCCAGCAGGCGCGCTCGGTCCTGGACTACCTGGTCGGCTTCACCCTCTCTCCTTTCCTGTGGAAAAAGATCCGCTACGGCCTCTCCGCCGGACGGGTGCAGTCGGTGGCGCTCAGGCTGATCTGCGAGCGCGAGAAGGAGATCCAGGCCTTCAAGGAGCAGGAGTACTGGTCCATCGCCGCCAAGCTGGAGACCGCCAAGCGCCAGGGGCTGAGCGCCAACCTGGTGGAGGCCGAGGGTAAGAAGCTCACCAAGTTCGACATCCCGGACCAGGAGACCGCCTTCCGCCTCTTCGGCCAGCTGGGTGGCAGGAAGTTCCCGCTCCCCGAGGGAGCGAGCGGCGAGCCGCTGCTGGTCAAGGACCCTGTGAACCCCGAGTACCGGGTCGACAAGGTCACCAAGAGCGAGCGCAAGCGCCAGCCCTCCCCCCCCTTCACCACCTCCACCCTGCAGCAGGAGGCGGCGCGCAAGCTGGGCTTCTCGGCCAAGAAGACCATGTCGACCGCCCAGAGACTCTACGAGGGGATCGACGTGGGCGAGGGGGCCGTCGGTCTCATCACCTACATGCGTACCGACTCGGTGGCGCTCTCCACCCTGGCGCTGGACGAGGCGAAGAGCGTGATCAGCTCGCTCTACGGCAAGGAGTACGCCCTGGAGAAGCCGCGCAGCTTCAAGAACAAGTCCAAGAACGCCCAGGAGGCGCACGAGGCGGTGCGCCCCACCTACATCTCCAAGACCCCGGTCGAGCTCAAGAAGTTCCTCACCTCGGACCAGTTCAAGCTCTACGACCTGATCTGGAAGAGGACCGTGGCCTGCCAGATGGCCGAGGCGCTCCTGGACCAGACCTCGGTCGAGATCACGGCGGGTTTACCCGCTGAAGCATCCGGCGCCAAAGCGGGGGCCGGTTTCCGCTTCCGGGTCGCCGGCACCGTGATCCGCTTCCCCGGCTTCATGAAGCTCTACATCGAGGGTGTGGACGACGAGGTCGAGGAGAAGGAGGGGCTGCTCCCTCCGCTGGCCGAAGGGGACGTCCTGGACCTGCAGGAGCTTCTGCCCGAGCGCCACTTCACCCAGCCGCCGCCGCGCTACACCGAGGCCACCCTGGTGAAGACCCTGGAGGAGTACGGTATCGGCCGTCCTTCCACCTACGCCTCGATCATGAACACCCTGACCGAGCGCAAGTACGCCCGGCTGGACAAGAAGCGCTTCTTCCCCGAGGACGTGGGGATGGTGGTCTCCGATCTTTTGACCAACCACTTCACCCAGTACGTGGACTACAACTTCACCGCCAATCTCGAGGAAGAGCTGGACATGGTGTCCCGCGGCGAGAAGCAGTGGCGCCCGCTCTTGCACGAGTTCTGGGGACCGTTCATCGACCTCCTGAAGCTCAAGGAAGGGGAGGTGAACAAGTCCGATCTCACCACCGAGGCGACCGACGAGCTCTGTCCCGAGTGCGGCAAGGCGCTGGTGGTGAAGCTGGGCAAGTTCGGCAAGTTCTACGCCTGCACCGGGTACCCCGAGTGCCGCTACATCCGTCCGCTGGACAAGGAGACCGGGGAGGCGGTGCAGCCGGTCCTGTCCGAGGAAGTCTGCGACAAGTGCGGCAGCCAGATGTTGATCAAGGACGGCCGCTTCGGCAAGTACCTGGCCTGCTCCGCCTATCCCAACTGTAAGAACATCCAGCCGCTGGTGAAGCCCAAGGGGACCGGGATCACCTGTGTCGAGTGCGGCAAGGGAGAGCTGACCGAGAAGAAGTCGCGCTTCGGCAAGCTTTTTTACTCCTGCAACCGCTATCCCGAGTGCAAGTTCGCCCTCTGGGATCTGCCGGTGCAGCAGCCCTGCCCCAAGTGCGGCTATCCCGTTCTGGTCAAGAAGGTGTACAAGCGCGAGGGTGAGTTCCTCAAGTGCCCCAAGGAAGGGTGCGACTACAAGAGCAACAAGGAGTAAGACCCCCCGGCCTTCGGGGCGGTTCAGGTAAAGCATGGCGCGCGGGGTCTCTTGAGGCCCCGCTTGCATTTTTGGGAAGCCATCGCGCGCTCCTTCGAGGAGAGCTACTTACTCCCCCTCCCTTGACGGGAGGGGGCAGGGGGGGTGGGTGAAGTTGCCACTGAGTGTATCTGTTGCACCTACCCCCACCCCCTACCCCCCTCCCGCGAGGGGAGGGGGAACATTAGTCCCGACGCCTCAGGTCCCCTCCCCCGGGGGGAGGAGAGCTGGCGAAGTGTAACTGAAACGTGTGAGACTGGAGCAAGAATGACTGAGATGGTGACGGTAATAGGTGGCGGGCTGGCCGGGTGCGAGGCCGCCTGGCAGGTGGCCCAACGCGGTGTCAAGGTGAGGCTTTACGAGATGAAGCCGGCGGTGTTCAGCGAGGCCCATCACCTGCCGGGCCTAAGCGAGCTGGTCTGTTCCAACTCGCTGCGCGGCGACTCCCTGGAAAACGCGGTGGGGCTTCTCAAGGAGGAGCTGCGCCGGCTCGATTCCCTGTTCATGGAGGGTGCCGAGGCGACCAAGGTGCCGGCTGGCGGCGCGCTGGCCGTGGACCGTGAACTCTTTTCCGGCTACGTGACCTCCCGCATCGAAAGCCATCCCCTGATCGAGGTGGTCAGGGAGGAGGTGACTCAAATTCCGGCCCAGGGGATCGTCGTTATCGCCTCCGGTCCCCTCACCAGCGGCACGCTGGCCCAGGAGATCGGGCACCTGGTCGGGCAGTACCTCTATTTCTACGACGCCATCGCCCCCATCGTCGCGGCCGACTCCATCGATCTCTCCAAGGCCTTCCGCGCCTCGCGCTACGGCAAGGGGGACGGGGACGATTACCTGAACTGCCCGATGGACGAGGAGCAGTATCGGGCCTTCGTCACCGAAATCGTGAACGCGGAGAAGGTGGAGCCCAAGAGTTTCGAAAAGGTGGTACATTTCGAGGGGTGCATGCCGATCGAGGAGATGGCGAGCCGCGGCCCCGAGACCCTGCGCTTCGGTCCGATGAAGCCGGTGGGGCTGGTGGACCCCAGGGTGGGGGTGGAGCCCCACGCGGTGATCCAGCTGCGCCAGGAGAACCGCGAGGCCACCATGTACAACCTGGTCGGCTTCCAGACCAAGCTGACCTGGCCCGAGCAGAAGCGGATCTTCCGGATGATCCCGGGGCTGGAGCAGGCGCAGTTCCTGCGGCTGGGCTCCATGCACCGGAACACCTTCATCAACGCCCCGCAGCTGCTTCAGGCCACCTGCCAGTTGAAGAGCGATCCCAGGATCCTGTTCGCCGGCCAGATCACCGGGGTCGAGGGGTACGTGGAGTCCGCCTCCAGCGGCTTCCTGGCCGGGGTGAACGCCGCGCGTCTCGCCAAGGGGGAGGCGCTGACGGTGCCCCCTCCCGAGACCGCCATCGGCGCGCTCGCCTGCCACATCACCAACAGCGAGGCGGCGCATTTCCAGCCCATGAACGTGAACTACGGCCTGTTCCCCTCCCTTCCCGGCCGCGTCAAGAAGAAGGAGAAGCGCGGGCTCTTGGCCCAGCGCGGCCTGGTCGAGCTGGAGAAGTGGCGGGCGGAGCTCGGGGGGACTGGCTCCGCAGGTGCCTGTCCCCCTTAACGGTTAGCAAACACAAGGGGACTGGCTCCGCAGGTGCCTGTCCCCCTTAACAGGGGTGACGCGGAGTTGCCATGCCGGAGAACAAGGAGAACCACGACAAGGAGAACCTGGAGATATCCGTGATGGGGCGGCTCCTCTCATTAGAGGCACTGCTCTTCCTGATGGGTGTGGTCTCCCTGATCTACGGTCTGGCGACCCTGCAATTTTGGAACATCGTCATCGGCGTCGCGATACTGGCGGCCGCGCTACTGCTGGCCCGTAGATGGCGCCGGGTGCCGCCCAAGTAGGAAATCATAGAAGGGAGAACAGCAATGAACACAACCATCGTGCTCGCATCCGCCTCCCCCAGGCGCAGCGAGCTTCTTGAATCGGCTTTGATCAGTTTCCGGGTGGTCCCCGCTGACATCTGCGAGGATCCCCTGCCGGACGAGGACCCGGTCGACCACGTGTTGCGGCTGGCCGAGGAGAAGGCGAGGGCGTCGGCCCGGTTGACCGAAGGACACTTTTTCCTGGGCGCCGACACCATCGTCCTTTGCGACGGCGAGATCATGGGTAAACCCAAGGACCAGGCGGACGCCGAGCGCATGCTGAGAAAGCTCTCCGGCGTGGCGCACGAGGTGGTGACCGGCTTCGCCATCTACGATGACCGGAGAAAGAGCGCGGTGCGCGAGGCGGTGCGCACCAAGGTGTTCTTCAAACAGCTGCGCGACGAGGAGATCGCAGCCTACATCGCCACCGGCTGTCCCTTCGACAAGGCCGGGGCCTACGCCATTCAGGGAGGCGCCGCGCACATGGTGCGCAAGATCGACGGCTCCTACACCAACGTGGTCGGGCTGCCGCTTTGCGAGGTGGTGGAGGCGCTCAGGGTGCTGGGGGCGCTCACATGAGACGGGAGGTGCTGCCGTGTCGATAGCGGAAAATCTTGCGGGTATCAGGGAGCGCATCGCCCGGGCAGCCCGGGCCGCCGGGCGGGACCCGGAGTCGGTGCGGCTGGTGGCGGTCTCCAAGACCAAGCCGGCAGAGGCGATAGCCGAAGCCTTCGCCTGCGGCCAGGTCATCTTCGGCGAGAACTACGTGCAGGAATTGGTCGCCAAGACGGCGCAACTGCCGTCTGCGATCTCCTGGCACTTCATCGGCCACCTGCAGAGCAACAAGGTGCGTCAGATCGCCGGGCTGGTCGACCTGATCCATTCGGTGGACCGGCTTTCCCTGGCGCAGGAGATCGACCGCCAGTGGGGGCACCTGGGCAAGAGCTGCGACGTCCTGATCCAGGTGAACATCTCCTGCGAGCCGACCAAGAGCGGCACCAGCAGCGAGGAACTGCTCGACCTGGTGCGCGAGGTGGCCGCGCTCCCCAACCTGCGGGTAAGGGGGCTTATGACCATGCCCCCCTTCTTCGACGACCCGGACGCCGCGCGCCCCTATTTCGCCGCGCTCAGGGTACTGGCCCGGGAGGTCGAGAAGGAGGAAATTCCAGGGGTCGAGATGCGGGAGCTTTCCATGGGTATGTCGGGCGACTTCGAGGCCGCGATAGGCGAGGGGGCCACCCTGGTCCGGGTGGGATCGGCGCTGTTCGGAGAGCGGGAGTATGCGAGGTAAGAAAGAAAAGGGGAGCAGTCATTGGAACAGCAAAAAAAACAGATTTCCAAGCTCAGGCGCCCCTTTGTCATTGCGGGCGCCTTGGTCGGAGCTTTCCTTTCCGGCTGGTATCTCTTCAACAATTTCGGCAGGGTGAACCCGGTCCCCGACCCGGTCTGGACCAAGTTCGTCAACGTCGCACTGCTGATGTTCGTGCCGATCTACCTGGCGAACCTGCTCAGGCTGCTGGTCGAACTGGTGCAACGCAAGAAGGGTCAGGGGTGATCCTGCACTTCCATCCTGGCCGGCCTGGCGACCAGCCACCCCTCGATCTTATGCACCAGCAGGGATTCCAGCAGGGCGTAGAAAAGCGAACCGGCCGCGTAGATCGCCAGGGCCGGCGTCATCTGGTTGGGAACGGTGAGCTCCGGTGAACTCTTCACCATCCAGAGCAGGAGCATTGCCGCCAGACCGCACCCCAGATGGTGCAGCATGCAGTCGTTTCTCTCCAATCGAAGTTCCCGCAGCAGTTCCAACTCATCCTCAAGAAAAAGCAGCTTGGCATCGATGAAGGCACCGTAGATCTTCGGCACCGTGACCATGATCACGACCATGGCAATGATTATCGTTGCTACGGTTATTATCATCGCTCCCTCCATTCAATTTCCTGCTGCATCTTATTGCTTGTCTTTTAGCAAAATTGGTCCCAATTTCCCCTTCTACGGGGTTATATTTGGTTAATCATTTTAGGTAGTGTTTACGGCTGTTTACCCCCTCCGCCGGTACCAGTGACTTCCTCCTTTACGTCAAAAAATTGAGAAAAATTGCCGGCAATGCCGGTTGGCCGTCATTTACTTGACCTTGGCGCTATCTGAGGCGACCGGGAAGCCTCCGCCAGACGCCACTGGCCGGTCATGCGACATGGGCGAGCGCCGGCGGCTTCGTGCCTTGCGGCTGCGGTCTGCCGGGACCCAGATCCCTTTGCAAAAATTAAGTTGTCATCGAAAGCGGCTTCGTGCTAACGCTTGTTGGTTACCTTCACATTAGAACGGAGACCCCGCATGATCCATCTTTCCAACATCACCAAGCAGCACGGCTCGCAGGTTTTGTTCCGCGAAGCGAGCTTCCAGATACTTCCCGGCACCAGGTCCGGTTTGGTCGGCCCCAACGGCGCCGGCAAAACCACGCTTTTCAGGATCATAACCGGCGAGGAGGAGGTGGACGCGGGTGAGATCACCGTCGGCAAGAAGACCACCATCGGCTACTTCTCCCAGAGCATCGGCGACATGGCGGGGCGTTCGGCCCTGGATGAGGTGATGGCGGTATCTGCCGAAACGGTGCGGCTTGCCGGGGAGCTCAAGCAGATGGAGGAGCAGATGGGGCTCCCCATGTCCGACGACGACATGCAGGCGCTTTTGGAGCGCTACGGTTCGGCCATGGAGGAGTTCGAGCATCGCGGAGGCTACGACCTGGACTCGCGCGCCCAGGAGGTCCTGACCGGCCTGGGGATCGGTCCGGACCGCTTCCACAACCCCGTGGAATCCTTCAGCGGCGGCTGGCGCATGCGCGTGGCGCTGGCCGGCATCCTGACCCTGCAGCCCGACGTGCTCCTTTTGGACGAGCCGACCAACCACCTGGACGTGGAATCGATCATCTGGCTGGAGGAATGGCTGGCCAGCGAGTTCAAGGGGGCGCTCCTCATGACCAGCCACGACCGCGATTTCATGAACCGCGTGGTGAGCCGGGTCATCGAGGTGGCCAACAAGACGGTCACCACCTACGGCGGCAACTACGACTTCTACGAGAAGGAGCGCGACATCCGCCGGGAGCAGCTTCTGGCGAGCCACAAGCGCCAGCAGGAGATGCTCGCCAAGGAGGAGGAATTCATCGCCCGCTTCGCCGCCCGCGCCTCGCATGCGGCCCAGGTGCAGTCCAGGGTCAAGAAGATCGAGAAGATCGAGCGCATCGAGATCCCGCCCGAGGACAAGGTGGTCAAGTTCGTGTTCAACGATCCCCCCAGAAGCGGCGACGACGTGGTGGGGATGGACGGCCTGGGCAAGAGCTGGGCCAACCCCGACGGCACCCTGCACCCGGTCTTCTCCGGGGTCACCGGGACCATCAAGAGGCTGAGCAAGATCGCGGTGGTCGGGGTTAACGGCGCGGGTAAATCCACCTTCCTCAAGGTGATCGCGGGGCAGACCGAGCCCACGGCGGGAACGGTGGCGCTGGGGGCCAACGTGGAGCTGGGTTACTTCAGCCAGCACGCCATGGAGGTACTGGATCCCAAAAAGACCATCTTCGAGACGGTGCAGGACGTGATTCCGATGGCCACCATCGGTGTGATCAGGAATCTTTTGGGCTCCTTCCTGTTCTCCGGGGACGACGTGGACAAGAGGATCGAGAACCTCTCCGGCGGTGAGAAGAGCCGTGTGGTCCTGGCGACGCTCCTGGCGCGGCCGGTGAACTTCCTGGTGCTGGATGAGCCTACCAACCATCTGGACATCCGGTCGCGCGAGATCCTGCTCAATGCGCTGGCCGACTTCGCCGGCACGGTGATACTGGTAAGCCACGACCGTCACTTCCTGCGCCTGCTGGTGGACCGGGTCATCGAGGTGGATCACGGCGAGATGCGGCTCTACGAGGGGAACTACGACTACTACCTCTCCAAGACCCAGCATGTGCACCACGTCTAGGCCACTATAGACCCCCGCTTTTATAAGTGGCATTTTTGCCCTGCGAGCAAAGCCGCTGTTGTAAGTCACAGTTGCGTGTCTTGCTGAAAATTTCTTCATTCCTGTTTGCCTTGGCGCGGCTCTCCGTGCTATAAAGCCTGTTGTTCCAGGCACAGGAACGTCATGCCATCACATTCAAAGGAGAGCAAAAAATGTCCGACAAACCCGAAATGAAATTTAAATACATCTTTACCTACGACTATAACCCGGTCTACGTCAACGGCGCCCACGGCGGCATCACGCCGCGCGGCGAGCTGGTGATGAACTTTTACCTGGAGCGCCAGCCGCTCCCCAGCTCCATCACCCACGAGATCACCCCGGCCGGCACCATCGGCGCCGAGACCGAGGTGGAACCGTCGGATCTGGGCCGCAGCTTGGTGCGTCAGGTGATAAACGGCGTGGTGCTGAACTACAACACCGCCCGCGAGCTCCATTACTGGCTGGGGGAGAAGGTCAAGGAGTTGGAGGCGCTGGAGCAGCAGCGTCTCGCCATGACGGCGGCAAAGAGCGGCGTCACCCACTAACGGAAACCACGGGAAGTACTACCTTCAAAGGGGGCGGGGCTACCCTGCGCGACCGGTTCGCCCGTCGGCAGGCAAAGCTCCCGCCCCTGTCTGTTTTGCAGAGGATCACATGTCGCAACAGTGCATCGTCGGAGCCGAATCTGTCAGGATGATCGAACTGGGGCATCCCTGGATCATCGCCGATAACTACACCAAGAGGTGGCCCGCGGGCGAGGCGGGCGATCTGGTGCAACTAACGGACGCCTCGGGGCGCTTCCTGGCCAGCGCGCTGCTCGACCCCAAGGACCGGATCGTCGCTCGTGTGCTCTCCCGCAAGCCGATGCGCCTGGACCGCAGCTGGATCAAGGGGCGGCTGGAGCTTGCCGTCGCCCTCAGAAAGGAGCACCCCGATCTGGAGGAGACCAACGCCTATCGGCTGGTGAACGGCGAGGGGGACGGCCTCCCCGGGCTTACCGTGGACCGCTACGCCGATTATCTCATGGTGCAGGTCTACTGCGCCGGCTGGAGGAAACACCTCAAGCTGGTGACGCAGGCGCTTGAGGAACTGCTGGCGCCGGCCGGGATCTACGAGAAGACCCGCCCCCAGAACACCAGGGAGCTCGAAGCGGAGAGCGACACCAAGAAATACGGCAGGCTTTTGGCCGGCCAGCCAGCCCCCGAGCCGCTCCTGGTTCTGGAAAGCGGCCTGAGCTACCAGGTGAGCCTGGAGCGCGGCCTGAACACCGGGCTTTTTCTGGACCAGCGCAAGAACCGGCGCGACCTGTCCCGGCGGCTTCAGGGGAAGCGCTTTCTCAACCTGTTCTCCTACACGGGCGCCTTTTCCGTGGCAGCGGCGGCGGCCGGGGCCAGCCTGGTCACCAGCGTGGACGCTTCCCCGGGCTACATGGAACTTGCCCGCGCCAACTTCAGCCTGAACCGGATAAACCCCAAGCGTCACGAGTTCCTGGTGGGGGACTGCCTGGCGCAGCTGGACGAGCTGGCGCGCCAGAACAAGGTCTATGACGTCATCCTCATGGACCCTCCTTCTTTCTCGACCACCTCCAAAAGCCGCTTCACCACCCGCGGCGGCACCTCTGACCTGGTGGCGGCGGCGCTCAAGCTGCTCAAGTCCGGAGGGTTGCTGATAACCTCCTCCAACCACCAAAAGGTCGATCTGGCCGATTACCTCAAGGAGCTGCGCCGCGGCGCGCTCCAGGCCGGTCACTCGCTGCAGGTGATTGCCCTCTCGGGGCAGCCCGAGGACTTCCCGTACCCGGTAACCTTCCCGGAGGGACGCTACCTGAAATTTGTCATTGCCGTGAAAGGAGAGCTGTAGGAACCAGACTCACCGGCGCCTCAACTTGCGCTTTCCCCGGAAGGGGAGGGGGCACCGGGGGGGGGAGCCCCGGCCGGGTAGGGGCCGGGCGAATACAAGATTCGCCCCTACCGTTCCGGCGTAGGGGCGAATCTTGTATTCGCCCAGGTTGCGACTCCGCGAATTTCCACCTTGGTATTTCCTGCGGGGAGCTTTATGACGAGTGAGCTGGAAAAAGCGGAGTTGGAGGTAGCCTGCCAGCAGATACTGGAGAGGGACGCCTCCGTCTACTCGGTGCAGTGGCTGGAGCTGCCGGAGCGCTATGCGGCGCAGCTTGGCGCCCCCCTGCTCCTGGAGCGCTACCTGAAGTTCATCAGGGCACGGACCTGCCACCTGATCCGCCCCACGGTGAACGCGGACGGGATCCAGTTCCGGCTCCTGGCAAGTTCCGTTGCCCTGCTGAGCTTTGCCCCGCCACGGTACAGCGCGCTTCAGGACGGCGAGGATGTGACTCTGGCGATCTCTGGAGGCTGCCTGGTTCAGGCGGGGGAGTGCGACAGGGGGATGTTTTCTCTGGCTTCGGCCCGCCTTGAAGGGAGGGTGCGGGTCACGGTCCAGCTCTCGGACTACTGTCCCCTTCTTTTGGGGAGCGGCAATCCTTCCGTGCTGCGCCGGCTGCTGTACCGGTTCACCCAGGCCTACATCCACAAGGTCGTGACCGTCAAGTATCTGGGCGCCCTGTACCGGGAGTTGACCGGCCAAAAGGCCTGCACCAAGGTGAAAAAGGTCCGGGTGCGCGAGGGGATCGACACCTGAGTGCTTGATCTACCGCACTCTCCTCAAACACCCCCTCCCCCTTGATGAGCTTGGGGCAGGGGAGAGGGTGAAAAGCTGGCTGAAAATTAGGCTGATACAGCTTACGCCTTACTGCTTCTTCTTTTCCCTACTGTTGATCTCTTCAAACAGCGCGATCTGTTCCGCGATGGACAGCTTCCTGCCGCGATTCTTCTCCCCCCTGCACATCCGGCAGCGGTCGTCCGAGCACCACTGGCAGAATTTGCAGTCCGGGCAAGGGAGCTTCTTGTGGCACTCGTTGCAGTCGCCCATCCATTATCTCCAGATCTCCGGCCGCCCGAACGCCGGCTCCCGCTGCTACTACCCCGTCCAGCTTGATCTTTCGGCAGCTGTTCGGCACCATCTATTGTATTTCGTAGGTTGGTGGTGAACAGTCTCATCGTGAACCCCAACGGTGCAATGTTGGGGTTCACGATACAACCGTTCACCGCCAACCTACAGGTCGTAAAGGCATGCTGGTCCCGTAGTTTTAGGCTGGACAAGGTACTAGTAAGCCAGGTTCCTTTTAGGCGCGGTCCCCTCTACTATCCTGGCGAAGTACTTGCCCTGGTCGGAGTTGATCAGGAGATAGCGCGGCAGCTTCATAATGTTATCCCTGGGACTGGCGTGGTGCGCCTCGATGGTAAAGGTGGCGCGGTAGCCTATTTCCGCCGCCCTCTTCAGCAGGTAGTCGTCGTAGATGCCGAAGGGCCAGGCCAGCATGTCGACGCTACCCCCCAACTCCTTCTCCAGTCTCTCTTTCGATTTCTTCAACTGCGTAGTAACCGACTTCTCGAACTCGGCCGGAGTCATCTTCTTTTTGTCGCGCTTGAAGTTGGGGTGCCAGTAGGTGTGGCTCTGGATGTCGAAGCCGTTTTTCTTGAGGGTCCTCAACTGGTCCCAAGTCATGGCGTACTTGGCGTTGGATATGGCCGAGGGATAGACGAAGATGGTGACCGGGACGTTGTACTTCTTGGCCAGCGGGTACATGTCGGAATACACGGACTTGTGCGCGTCGTCCTCGACGATCACTACCGACTTCGGTGCCGGAGCCGGCCCCCTTTTCTGGTAGTAATCGATCAAGGCGCGCAGCGGGATCACGGTGTAGCCGTTGGCCTTCAGGTATTTCAGGTGCTCCTCGAAAACGCTGGTCTTTATGGTCATGCCGTCGACGACGGCGGGACCGAAACGGTGGTACAGCAGTATCGGTACGTTCACCTCCTGCGAGATGACCGGCGGGTTGGCTTTCAGTACGGGGGGAGCGGCCTGCGCGCCGGGTGCGGCAATGAGCATGGCGGCGAACAGCAGAAGCAGAATGCGGCATTTCATCTCGGTGGAACCTCCGGTTCATCTTTAATGGTTGGCTCGCCTGCTGGCGAGGAATTTCCTACCATAGCAGAAACCGGAAAAATGTTAAACGGCAATTGCTTGGACAATCATGAGTGGGGGACTGTGCTGCTGAATCAAGAAGGGGGACTGGCTCCGCAGGTGCCTGTCCCCTTTGTGCTGCTGAACCAAGAAGGGGGACTGGCTCCGCAGGTGCCTGTCCCCTTTGGTCTTGTCCCCTTTGGGCTGCAAATTAGCTGCAGTCAGGGTATCCTTTTAAGTAACGGCAGCATCAGGCAGCATGGATGGTGGAAAACGCAGTTGGCTGGCCCTGCGCCCGCCGCCTGCCACGCCTTCCGGAGGTACCATGAGTTCCTACATCGTCAAGTGCAGCTCCTGCGGCACAGCCAACCGTGTCCCGGCCGAGAAGGAAGGAGTGCCGGGGCACTGCGGCAACTGCCGTGCCGGCCTGCCCCCCCTTTATCTGAAGCCCCAGCAGGTAACCGACAGCAGTTTCGATCGCTTCATAGCGGGTTACCCTGGCCCGGTCCTCGCCGAGTTCTGGGCGCCCTGGTGACCGCACTGTGTCTCATTCGCACCGGCGGTGCGAAAGGCTGCAGAGATGCTGGCAGGAAGCGCAGCGGTGATTCAGATCGATACCGACCAAAACCCGGGACTCGCCGCCCGCTTTGCCGTGCGCGGCATTCCGGTTATCCATCTGCTGCATAAGGGAAAGACGGTGGATCAACTGCCCGGCGCCCAGAGCGCAGACTCCCTGGTCTCCTGGTTCCGGCGCAGGAGCCGGTAACCAGGCCGATCCGTCTGGCGGCATCATTGATGCCTCAGCCTGATGGCGAACTCGGTTGATTCCCCGATTAGCCCCCGACCCCGCCTGCGGCGGTGTTTTATCAGGGAGAAAGCCTCCATCCCCAGCTATTCACAACACGCCTCCCCCCAGAGGGGGGAGGTTGGGAGGGGGGAATAATGTCAGCTGGAACCGGCTGCGTTCCCCCTCCCTAACCCTCCCCCTCCGGGGGAGGGGACCTGAAGCGTCGGATTTCAGAGCTGCAACTTTCTCAGAAGTCATATTCGGGCTGTTCGTGACATAGGCAACTATTGCTATGGCCGCACAGTCTCATAGAGTCGCGGTATCTGTATCGCGTTCTGTATTTGATGATCCCTTCCTAGAAGAACCTCTTCGAAGTCCAGCCTCCTGATACAGAAAATCGCTGGCAGCCACCTGTTGACACCTTCCCCAATGAGTGCTAATGTCCGCGAAGAATCTCAATTAACAAAACGCAAGAAGTGAATAAAATGAAAGTATTGCTGATAAATCCAAGCTGCGTCCACAGCTCGGGGCGTGACCTTTATTCGGCTCACATCACCGGACCGCTTTTCACCATGCAGCCCGGCACCAGGATGACGCTCGGCCTCCCCCTGGCTCTGCCTACGCTGGCAGCCTGCACCCCGAGGATATCGACTTCGACCAGCCGGCCGATATCGTAGCCCTGACCGCCATGACCTTCAAGGCCAAGCGGGCCTATGAAATCGCGCACCAGTTCAGGGCGCGCGGCGTCAAGGTGGTAATGGGCGGGATACACGCCTCCATGTGTCCTGACGAGGCCGCGGAGCATGTGGACTGTGTGGTGGTAGGCGAGGCCGACCATACCTGGCCGGTGTTGCTGGCTGACGCGGCGCAGGGGCAACTCAAGGCGAGGTACGTGGGGCAGGAATTGCCCGACCTGAAGTGTGCGCCGGCGCCGCGCTACGACCTGGTGAAGAACGAACGTTACCTGTACGCCTACCTGCAGACCACGCGCGGCTGTCCCTACGATTGCACCTTCTGCACGGTGACCAAGATGAACGGGCGCAAGATCAGGAAAAAGAGCGCCGAGCAAGTCATAAGGGATGTCAGCTCTGTCATAAACCTGGAGCACAAACGGGCATTCCATGTCATAGACCGGCTCACCAACAAGAAGATGAGAGTGGTCAAGATGATCGCCTTCATCGACGACAACTTCGCCATTGACCGCAAGCACGCCCTGGAGATCTGCGAGGCGCTGAAGCGGTTCCAGCAAGAGCACAACGTCGCCATTCCCTGGTACACCCAGACCAACGTCGAGGTGGGGTTTGACGAGGAGCTGCTGACCGCGATGAGCGAGGCCAACTGCCAACACCTTTTCATCGGCTTCGAAAGTCTGGACCCGACCACCCTCAAGTCCATGAAAAAGGGGATGAATTCCCCAGCCAAATACGCCGAGGCCATCGGCAATATCCACAGGCATGGCATGAGGGTCATCTTCTCCACCATCATCGGAGACGACAACTCCACTGAGGAAAGCGGCAGGTATCTTGACGACTTCATCCGGCAGAACAACCAGTTCCACGTCCTTTTGAACATCCTGACCCCCTATCCCGGGACCAACCTGCGCCAGGAGATGCTGGATGAGGGGCGGATCCTGACCAGCGAGTCCGAGTTGTACAACATACGCAACGTGGTCTACAAGCCGAGGAAGATGAAGGTCGCCGACCTGCAACAACTCTTCGGGTCGCTTGCCAACAGCTTCTACCAGTACGGCAACATGTACAGTCGCGGCAAGAGCCTGCTGGGGTCGGTGAACCGTCTGTACTTCGGTATTCCCGACCGTGCCCTGGTCTGCCTGGGGTTGGCCCTTTCCAGCATCGCCTTGGTTTGCCAGGGAAGATTGAGGCCTCTCATCGCCCTGCGTATCCTTGTCACGGCGCCGTACCTTCTCTTCAGGTACGGCACCCTCTACGCCATGGAACTGCTTGTTACCAGCGCCGATTACGATGATTTCGCATATAGCGAAGCGAAACGCCTGAGAGAGTCGCTGAAAGTGTCCGCCGAGGCCGCACCGTAGATCTTGGGAGGTTTCCAGTGAGCGCAGAGCATATCAGCGAAGACGACATCTACAAGCTCATAGTGCACCTTCCCCGCGGGGAGCGGTGGGCGGCGGGTATCAGGGGATACGAGGCGCTGTACCTTGGTGCTTCGCTGCATGGCAGGTACGGCATTGAGGTGCCGCGGGGCAACGAGGCGCGACCTATCCTGCTGCTTGCCGGTACCAGCATTCCCTTTTCCGACCGGATGGACCTGGTGAAATTCCTGTTCCAGTCGGGGTGCGAGGTCGCCAGCATCTCCAACCAGATAGGAGGCCCGCTCGACGTTACCATCAATCCCAAGAAGGACCGCGTCGACTCGCTGCGCCACTATCTGCAGCACCTGACCCGGGAAGAACAGGTAACAGGTGTAGATATAGTCGCGCAATCGTACTCGGCCTTCGAAGTGATCAGGCTGCTGTCGGAGGATCCCGGGAAGTACCGGGAGGTGGTGAGGAGCGTGGTCTTCATCAACCCGCCCGGATTCAACAGGAACACCGGCGTAGTCAAGCATTGCAGCAGGTTCGTCTGGCATCACGTCCTGAAAGGGTATACGACCGCGGTAAGATTGCTGCTCAGCAGGGACAGCGAGCCCAGGGTGAAGAGCTTTCATAAAAGGGAGGCTGTAGGTATCACGACCTGGCTGCACAAGACAGTGAGAAATCCGGCCCGCACCCTGAAAGAAGTGCTCGATATCGTCTCCTACCTCATCAAGGACGACATAGTCAGGCTGAGGGAGCAGTACGGTTACGACATCAACGTCTTCCTGCAGTCCGGCGACCAGATACTGCCTCTTGCCATAACCCTGGGGGAGATCGAAGGTGTACTCCCGAGTCACAGCATCAAGGTGGTGCCCGGCGGACACAACGACGTCTTCTTTCAGCAGTGGCAGCGAAATGCGCTCTTCGACTTTCTAAAGGAGATCAAATCCCGTTCGGGCGCGCCCATGGAGCCCCGGCTCCCCATTGCTGCCGGCTCTCCCGTATCGCCCCTACCGGTCCGGCCGCAAGAGTGTGAGCCTCAACCGGGTAGCTATCAAAGAGAACCTGGCCGTGAGGCCGCCGGGGAATAATGGCGTACCGTGATTGAAACAGAGCGTTCTTGTGATATATGACAGTGCGAAGCCGAGTCAAGGTTAGCCAATGACTTGAGCGGTTGCAGGAAACTCAACGGAACAAGGAGAAGTGATCATGAAAAAGGGATTCATAGCTCTTTTCGCCCTGGCAATCCTCGCAATGCCCGCCGTCTGCCTGGCGACACCGCCGATCCCGGGAGCCTACGTCTCCGGATTCATCGGGGTGTCCATCCCTGATGACACCGACGTTACCGGCTCACAGTTAGACGACCGGGTCAAGTTCGATCCGGGGGTAAACCTCGGCGCCACCGGCGGCTTCGACTTCGGCATGCTGCGTCTGGAAGGGGAGCTGTCCTACAAGCATGGCGAGATCACCAGCGTCCTGGACAGGATCGCGGGGGAGAGGTTCAGAAACATCGATGGCAGAATCGGGGTCATGGCGATGATGGGTAACATGTACATCGACCTGCACAACCCGAGTCCCATCACCCCTTACTTCGGGGGTGGCATCGGGTTTGCTGCCGTGCACCAGGATGACACCTTCGGAACCTCTACCCTCACTGGCGACCGGGTGAACCTGTACGAGTCGGACGACGACGCGGTTTTGGCCTATCAGGCCGGTGCCGGACTGGAGATCTCCCTGAACAGGATTCTGTCGCTCGACCTGAGCTACCGTTATTTCAGGACCTCGCGGGCCTCATTCAACGACGATTCCTTCAACAGCGACAGCGAGTTCAAGTTCGAAAGCCATAACGCAGCCGCCGGCATCAGGGTAAAGTTCTGATCGCGACAGATGATGAGCAAAGTGACTGGGGACAAGCCTGGGAAGGATGGGAGGGCTGGGCGCTTTGCATGCTAATCCGGGGAAGACTGGGAGACGCCGTTCAGTGATAAGGGGGCTTTGTATCACTGTCTGCGGGGTCGTCCCAGTCGCCCCGGAAACTTCAAAGTTAGAAAGAGCTTGACGTTGCTGCCATCCGAGAGCTGCCTCTGATCCGAAAGCTGCACCTGTTATGCCTCAGATCGCTACCCTTCCTCCTGCCTTGCTTCAATTAAGCTTGACGTCCGCGCCGTCTCCCATCCAGCTCACATCCGGCAACTGAACGGGATCGCATACCAGCTCCGGGTCCTTTGCCTTGGCGCCGCAGCTGCCGCACTCGACCTCTGCCTGAACTGTCAGAGCGTGAACCCGATCATACTCTCCTCTTGCAGTCATGTCACAGATGTGATCCCGATGATTTTTGTCGCTGCATGCCATTGTCGTCTCCTTTGCCTCATCACCTGGAAACTGTAACGGCAGCATCTTGTTTATAGGTGCTGCAATTTTCAAAGTGCTAAGAGAGCCGGATGCTGCCGTTTCTTCTATTTAATGTTATCGCAATACTCTCAAAATGGAAACAGTGTCGTCAGCCGCAACTGTCTCAGACAGCGACGTAAAGCAGTAGGAAATTCCCGTGACACCTATTTCTAGTAAGCTCTTTTCATCGTTTTTTGGTAAAATTAACTTGTAAGCTGATGCAGCAGCATGCACACAGATAGGGGGACGTTATGATCACTTGTCCGAAATGCAAAGGGAAGGGTAAGATTTCTGCCTCCTTCCGTCAGAGCGGCTATGATACCGTGGAAGTTCCTTGCACCCTGTGCAAAGGATCCGGAAAGCAGTAAGACTGTGGCGGCTCGAAAACGAGCGGTCTCTTAGATCAACTAGTGGTCTTAGGTTGAGGCCACAGAGAAAGGGCCAAGTCGAGGACTTGGCCCTTGCCATTGAAGGAAAAGGGCAGGAAACAGGCTGGATACAACAAGGCCGAGTCTTTCGACTCGGCCTTTGCTGTTTTCATGGTGGGCGGATGCTGGGTTCGAATGCCGTGTGAAGGCATGAACGTAACACGATTCAGGCAGCCATTAAATGGTGATAACAGGCCTAAAATACAGGGTAAAATGTCAAAATCTGCAGTCAATATAATCAATTATTACCCGTATAAAACCCGTTAAAACCGGACACGGCGGTCACAAAATGATTGTAAAGGGAGTGGGTACAACTACGTCATATAAAACTTGCATTTTTATGAAATGTTTCTCACATCTGCTATGCTTGCCTCTGTGTGGGCTTTCACAACAAAATCCCGTCTGCTGCTGGGTCGCAAATTGACATCCAGAGCACAAATCCGAAATGGTGCCATATCTTACTGTGTGAGAATTGAGAAGAAATTTGTTGTCTGGGTACATCGTTCTCTTGTGCCCCTTGCTATTGTAAAGATGTCCGACACTGGTGGCAGGTTCGAATGTGCGAAGATTTTTGATCTTCAACTGGGCGAAATTATTGTAATAAGATTATAATTATTAATTTTGATTTAATTTTGGCGCTGGCGGAAAACTTTACACTCGATTTTGCTCGCAGCCCACAACATTGCGAAATAACTGATAAACTTCTTTTGGCGTGTTAGTTGCAGCTAATTGGCAATTTTGATTTAATGTATTCCATTGGAGGTAGGTAAAATGATTGGGAAACTGCTGATTTGCATTGGATTGATCGCTTGCCTGAATTTTGCTGCTGGAGCGGCTTCGGCAACCCCATTTACGAGTGATTTTACAAGTGATAGCTGGCAGGTTGATCCCGGGAATCCATCGCAGGTTACTCGTTTCCTGGACGAGGCTATATTGACTTCTGATGCCAATAGCCCTCTGGTAAGTCTCCATCAGACTTTTGACTTCGACCCCAGCTTTTCCTTCATCTTCAAACTGCAATGGGCTTTCACGTCACCTGACGATTTGATCAGTGTTGACTTGACGGACATGAGCGGCAATTCTGTTCTTCCGCTCCAATTGCAACCCCTGGTAAACAATTTTGCTGATCCATCACTTAGTACTGGCAAGTGGTTCACTGCTAGCATTGATCCCGCCTTCACTGGTTCCGCCGGGACACTTTTAGATATTAATTTCACCTTGGCTGATGCTGATGGAATCAACGATATTCTGAAGATCTCCGTGGATAACAGTTCTCCTGAACCGGTACCTGAGCCTTCCACTATACTTCTAATGGGGGCCGGTCTTTTTGGCGCTGTGCTCATGAGATTCCGAAAAACTCGGACCTAGGCATACTCCTATACCGAGACAAGTAATTAATTCATAAGAGAAGAAAGTTTGCCTAACTCCTCACGTTTTTGATGCCCTCCCTACCACAAACTTTCTATTGATCTTTAGTTATCCCTCCACTCTCCTGGGGGGATAACCTATTGAAACCAGCTATTTCGTGAGAATCTGGAGGTTTCTATGTTTCGACGAGTGTTACTGCCGTTGGTACTTTGTGTAGTATGCGTTGGGACGGCATTTGCTGCTCCGAGAATCGACCTGCAAAACGTGAGTGGTTATCCGGGACAAACTGTAAAAGTTCCTATAGTTTTAACAAATGACCCGGCAGGGAAGGCATGCGTTCAGGCGTGGCTTGATGCTCTGGCGGCAATTGATCCTTATAACCCACCTACCTTGACAGCAGACATCGGTAGCCTTGGCAACTGCAATGAAGGCATTCCAGCTGCAGATTCCATGATCGCTTATGACACAAACAAGCTATCTTATGTAAATGCTACTACGGGCCCTGCAGCAATTGCTGCCAGGGCTTTTTATATTAATCCGGATGATGATACAACCAACTATTTGAACATTGGTAAAGGCGCGGTTTCAAACACCTCCACCGCTGGTCAGGTCACTGTGGGAGTGCTCGGACAGGACAGCAACGATCCGATCGATGACGGGATCATAGCCTACGCCAACTTCAGAATAAGCCTTTCCGCTCAAGTCGGGTCTGAAATCCAATTGACTAATGCTCCATCAGCGGCAAACCGCGCAGCTGAAAAGGTTACCGTTGACCCAGCTAGCGAAGGTGCAACGATTACTGTAATCGCACCTCCTATCTACACTCTGACTCTAAATACAAATCCTGCAGGAACTGGAACATTCATCCCCGTTTCAGGTAGCTCCTTCAATGCGTCTACCGTTGTCAGCGTTACGTTTACTCCTGCAGAAGGGTATAGATTCATCAGTTGGTCTGGTACAGGCTGTACGTCTCCATCGTCAAGTTCAAATCCGATTAACGTGACAATGTCAAACAATAGAACCTGTACTGCTAACGTTGCTAGCAAGCAGACCCCGGTTATTACCTGGGCGAACCCCGCTCCGATAACCTACGGCACCCCTCTTTCCGCAACGCAGCTTAACGCCACTGGGAGCGTTCCGGGCACCATTGCCTACACCCATGCCTCCGGCACGACGCTAAACGCCGGCAGCCACACACTGTCGGTAACTTTTACACCGAACGATACCACTACCTATAACACGGCAACAGTGACCGTGACGCTTACGGTGAACAAGGCCACCCCGACGATCACCTGGGCTACGCCCGCGGCAGTCTATGTCGGCACAACCTTGGGCGGCCAGCTGACCGCGACGGCCAGCGTTCCGGGCAGCTTCGCCTACACTCCCGCCTCAGGTACGGTTCTGAACACTGTGGGCAGCCAGACCCTGTCGGTGACCTTCACGCCTGACGACACGACCAACTACAACGCTGCCACGGCCAGCGTGGACATAACGGTGAACAGTAAGCTGACCCCGGTCATCACCTGGGCTGACCCTGTTCCGATCACCTTCGGTACTGCTCTCTCCGCCACGCAACTGAACGCCACTGCCAGCGTTCCGGGCAACTTAGTGTTCAACCCCGCTTCGGGTGCGACACTTAACGCCGGCAACCAGACCCTGTCGGTGACCTTCACGCCAACCGACACAGCAACCTATAACACGGCAACAGCGACCGTGACGCTTACGGTGAACAAGGCCACACCGACGATCACTTGGGCTACGCCTGCGGCAGTCTATGTCGGCACAACCCTGGGCGCCAGCCAGCTGAACGCGACGGCCAGCGTTCCGGGCAGCTTCGTGTACACCCCCACCTCAGGCGCCGTTCTGAACACTGTGGGCGGCCAGACCCTGTCGGTCACCTTCACCCCTGACGATACGACCAACTACAACGGTGCCACGGCCAGCGTGAACCTCACGGTGAACAGCAAACTGACTCCGACAATCACTTGGGCTGACCCTGCTCCGATCTCCTACGGCACGGCACTTTCTACAACGCAGCTTAACGCCACTGCAAACGTACCAGGCACCTATGCCTACACCCCGGCCTCCGGCACGACGCTTAACGCCGGTAGCCATACCCTGTCGGCCACCTTCTCCCCGACGGACACTGCTACCTACACCTCCGCTACAGCGACCGTGACGCTTGCGGTCAACAAGGCAACCCCGTCGATCACCTGGGGTGTCCCTGCAGCGGTCTATGTCGGGACCGCGCTCGGCGGCACCCAGCTGAACGCCACAGCCAGCGTCCCCGGTAGCTTCTCTTACACTCCGGAGCCCGGCGCGGTTCTGAACAGCGTCGGAACCCAGACGCTGTCGGTCACCTTCACGCCGACCGACACGGCCAATTACAATGAGACCACGGCTAGTGTGAACCTCACGGTGAACAGCAAGCTGACCCCGGTCATCACCTGGGCTGACCCTGCTCCGATCACCTTCGGTACTGCTCTCTCCGCCACGCAACTGAACGCCACTGCCAGCGTTCCGGGCAACTTAGTGTTCACCCCCGCCTCGGGTACGACACTCAACGCCGGCAACCAGATCCTGTCAGTCACCTTCACGCCAACCGACACAGCAACTTACAACACGACGACAGCGACCGTGACGCTTACGGTGAACAAGGCTACCCCGACGATCACCTGGGCTACGCCCGCAGCGGTTTATGTCGGCACAACCCTGGGCGGCCAGCTGAACGCGACGGCCAGCGTTCCGGGCAGCTTCGTGTACACCCCCACCTCAGGCGCCGTTCTGAACACTGTGGGCAGCCAGACCCTGTCGGTCACCTTCGCCCCTGACGACACGACCAACTACAACGGTGCCACGGCCAGCGTGAACCTCACGGTGAACAGCAAGCTGACCCCGGTCATCACCTGGGCTGACTCTGCTCCGATCACCTACGGCACTGCTCTCTCCGCCACGCAGCTGAGCGCCACTGCCAGCGTTCCGGGCAACTTCGTGTACACTCCCGCTTCGGGTTCGACACTTAACGCGGGCAGCCAGACCCTGTCGGTGACCTTCACCCCGACAGACACCGCTACTTACAACCAGGCGACAGCGACCGTGACGCTTACTGTCAACAGGGCTACCCCGACTATCACTTGGGCTGCACCTGCAGCGGTCTACGTCGGGACCGCGCTCGGCGGCACTCAGCTTAATGCAACGGCGAGCGTCCCCGGTAGCTTCGCCTACACCCCGGCATCGGGTGCTGTTTTGAACACTGTCGGGACCCAAGCTCTGTCGGTCACCTTCACGCCGACCGATACGATCAACTACAACGGTGCCTCGGCCAACGTTGACATCACGGTGAACAGCAAGCAGACTCCGACGATCACCTGGTCGGACCCTGCTCCGATCACCTACGGCATGGCTCTTTCCGCAACGCAGCTTAACGCCACGGCGAGCGTGCCGGGAAGCTTCGCCTATACTCCGGCCTCCGGCGCGACGCTGAACGCCGGTAGCCATACTCTGTCGGTAACCTTTACACCGACCGATACTGCCACCTACAATCCGGCGACAGCAACCGTGACGCTTATGGTCAACAAGGTGACCCCGGCGATCAGCTGGGCTGCTCCTGCCGCGGTCTATGCGGGGACAACTCTTGGCGCCAGCCAGTTGAACGCCACAGCCAGCGTCCCCGGCAGCTTCGTCTATACTCCTGCCGCCGGCGCGGTGCTGAACAGCGTAGGAACCCAGACCCTGTCGGTCACCTTCACGCCTGGTGACACGACCAACTACAACAGTGCCACGGCGAGCGTCGACCTCACGGTTAACAGCAAGCTGACTCCGGCGATCACCTGGTCGACCCCGGAGGCGATCACCTACGGCACGGCTCTGTCCTCAGCGCAGCTTAACGCCACTGCGAGCGTGCCGGGAACCTTCGCCTATACTCCGGCCGCCGGAGCAGTGCTCAGCGCCGGCAGTCAGACCCTGTTGGTGACCTTCACCCCGACTGAAACCGGTACCTATAACTCGGCGACAGCGACCGTGACGCTCACCGTCAACAAAGCGACCCCGACGATCACCTGGGCTACACCGGTCGCGGTCTATGTGGGGACCACTCTCGGCGCCAGCCAGCTGAACGCCTCCGCGAGCGTCCTGGGGAGCTTCGCCTACACTCCTGCCGCCGGGGCGGTGCTGAACAGCGTCGGAAACCAGACCCTGTCGGTGACCTTCACCCCGACCGACACAACCAACTACAACAGTGCCAATACCAGCGTGGACCTAACGGTAAACAGCAAGCAGACTCCGGCGATCACCTGGGCCAACCCTGCTCCTGTTACCTACGGTACCGAACTGTCCGCAACGCAGTTGAACGCCACGGCGAATGTGCCGGGAACCTTCGCGTACACTCCGGCCGCCGGAGCAGTGCTCAGCGCCGGCAGTCAGACCCTGTCGGTGATCTTCACGCCGACCGATACCGCTACCTACAACCCGGCGACAGGGACAGTGACGCTTACGGTCAACAAGGCCACCCCGACGGTTAGCTGGGCTGCGCCTGCCGCGGTCTATGTCGGGACCGCGCTCAGTGGCACGCAACTGAACGCCACAGCCAGTGTCCCCGGCGGCTTCGCCTACACTCCGGCATCGGGTGCTGTTTTGAACACCGTCGGGACCCAAGCCCTGTCGGTTACCTTTACACCGACCGACACGGTTAACTACAACAGTGCCACGGCAAGCGTGGACATCACGGTGAACAGCAAGCTGACTCCGACGATCACCTGGTCGGACCCTGCTCCGATCACCTACGGCATGGCTCTTTCCGCAACGCAGCTTAACGCCACGGCTAGCGTACCTGGAACCTTCGCCTATACTCCGGCCGCCGGAGCAGTGCTCAGCGCCGGCAATCAGACCCTGTTGGTGGCCTTCACCCCGACTGAAACCGGTACCTATAACCCGGCGACAGCGACCGTGACGCTCACCGTCAACAAAGCGACCCCGACGATTACCTGGGCTACACCGGTCGCCGTCTATGTGGGGACCACTCTCGGCGCCAGCCAGCTGAACGCCTCCGCGAGCGTCCCAGGGAGCTTCGCCTACACTCCTGCCGCCGGGGCGGTGCTGAACAGCGTCGGAAACCAGACCCTGTCGGTGACCTTCACCCCGACCGACACAACCAATTACAACAGTGCCACCGCCAGCGTGGAGTTCACGGTTAACAGCAAGCTGACTCCGGCGATCACCTGGGCGAACCTTGCTCCTGTTACCTACGGTACCGAACTGTCCGCAACGCAGTTGAACGCCACGGCGAATGTGCCGGGAACCTTCGCGTACGCTCCGGCCGCCGGAGCAGTGCTCAACGCCGGCAGTCAGACCCTTTCGGTGACCTTCACCCCGACCGATACCGCTTCCTACAACCCGGCGACAGGGACAGTGACGCTTACAGTCAACAAGGCCACCCCGACGGTTAGCTGGGCTGCGCCAGCCGCGGTCTATGTCGGGACCGCGCTCGGCGGCACTCAACTGAACGCCACAGCCAGCGTCCCTGGCAGCTTCACCTACACCCCGGCCTCCGGCGCCGTAATGAACAGCGTAGGAACCCAAACGCTGTCGGTCACCTTCACGCCGACCGATACGATCAACTACAACGGTGCTTCGGCCAGCGTTGACATCACGGTGAACAGCAAGCAGACTCCGACGATCACCTGGTCGGACCCTGCTCCGATCACCTACGGCACGGCTCTTTCCGCAACGCAGCTGAACGCCACGGCGAGCGTGCCGGGCAGCTTCACCTATACTCCGGCCTCCGGCGCGACGCTGAACGCCGGTAGCCATACTCTGTCGGTCACCTTCACCCCGACCGACAGCGCTACCTACAACCCGGCGACAGCGACCGTGACGCTTACGGTCAACAAGGCGACCCCGACGATCACCTGGGCTGCCCCAGCCCCGATCTATGTCGGGACTGCGCTCGGCGGCACGCAACTAAGTGCCACAGCCAGCGTCCCAGGCAGCTTCGCGTACACTCCGGCCACCGGTACGATTCTTAACAGCGTCGGAACCCAGACGCTTTCGGTCACCTTCACGCCCACTGATCCGACCAACTACAATGAGTCAACGGCCAGCGTGAACCTCACGGTGAACAGCAAGCAGACTCCGGCGGTCACCTGGGTCAACCCTGCACCTGTTACCTACGGCACCGAGCTGTCCGCGGCGCAGATGAACGCCACGGCGAACGTGCCGGGCAGCTTTGCCTATACTCCGGCCTTGGGAGCAATGCTGAACGCCGGCAGTCATACCCTGTCGGTGACCTTCACCCCGACCGATAGCGCTACCTACAACCCGGCGACAGCGACCGTGACGCTCACCGTCAACAAGGCGACCCCGACGATCACCTGGGCTGCTCCTGCCGCGGTCTATGTGGGGACAACGCTTGGCGCGAGCCAGCTGAACGCTACGGCCAGCGTTCCGGGCAGCTTCGTCTATACTCCTGCCGCTGGCGCGGTGCTGAACAGCATCGGTTCCCAAACGCTGTCGGTTACCTTCACCCCTGGCGACACGACCAACTACAACAGTGCCACTGCCAGCGCGGACCTGACGGTGAACAGCAAGCTTGCTCCGGCGATCACCTGGGCCAACCCTGCTCCTATTACCTACGGAACCGAGCTGTCCGCAACGCAGCTGAACGCTACGGCGAATGTGCCGGGAACCTTCGCGTACACTCCGGCCGCTGGAGCAGTGCTCAACGCCGGCAGTCAGACCCTGTCGGTGACCTTCACCCCGACCGATACCGCTACCTACAATACGGCGACAGCGACCGCGACGCTCACGGTCAACAAGGCCACCCCGACCATCGCCTGGGCTGCTCCTGCCGCGGTCTATGTCGGGACCACTCTCGGCGCCAGTCAGCTGAACGCGACCGCCAGCGTCCCGGGGAGCTTCGCCTACACTCCGGCCGCCGGTGTGGTGCTGACCAGCGTCGGAACCCAGACCCTGTCGGTGACCTTCACCCCGACCGACACGACCAACTACAACAGTGCCACGGGGAGTGTGGACCTCACGGTAAACAGCAAGCTGACTCCGGCGATCACCTGGGCGACCCTAGAGGCGATCACCTACGGCACGGCTCTGTCCTCGGCGCAGCTTAACGCCACTGCGAGCGTGCCGGGCAGCTTCGCCTACAGTCCGGCCGCCGGAGCAGTCCTTAACGCCGGCAGTCAGACCTTGTCGGTGACCTTCACCCCGACCGATACCGCTACCTACAATACGGCGGCAGCAACCGTGACACTTACGGTCAACAAGGCGACCCCGATCATTACCTGGGCTACCCCCACCGCGGTCTATGTCGGGACTACTCTCGGCGCCAGCCAGCTGAACGCCACGGCCAGCGTGCCGGGCAGCTTCGTCTACACTCCGGCCGCCGGTGCGGTGCTGAACAGCGTCGGAACCCAGACCCTGTCGGTCGCCTTCGCCCCGACCGACACGAGCAACTACAACGATGCCTCGGCCAGCGTTGACCTCACGGTGAACAGCAAGCTGACTCCGGCGATTATCTGGGCTAATCCGGAAGCGATCACCTACGGCACGGCTCTTTCCGCGACGCATTTGAACACCACAGCGAGCGTGCCGGGAACCTTTGCCTTCACTCCGGCCTTGGGAGCAATGCTTAACGCCGGCAGCCAGACTCTGTCGGTGACCTTCACCCCGACCGATACCGCTACCTACAACCCGGCGACAGCGACCGTGACGCTTACGGTAAATAAGGCGACCCCGACGATCACCTGGGCTACACCCGCCGCGGTCTATGTGGGGACCACTCTCGGCGCCAGCCAGCTGAACTCCTCCGCGAGCGTCCCGGGGAGCTTCGCCTACACTCCTGCCGCCGGCGCGGTGCTGAACAGCGTCGGAACCCAGACCTTGTCAGTAACCTTCACGCCTAGCGACTCGACCAACTACAACAGTGCCACGGGGAGTGTGGACCTCACGGTAAACAGCAAGCTGACTCCGGTAATTACCTGGCCGACCCTGGAGGCGATCACCTACGGCACCGAGCTGTCCGCGGCGCAGATGAACGCCACGGCGAACGTGCCGGGAACCTTTGCCTTCACTCCGGCCTTGGGAGCTATGCTTAACGCCGGCAGTCAGACCCTATCGGTGACCTTCACCCCGACCGATACCGCTACCTACAACCCGGCGACGGCGACCGTGACGCTTACGGTCAATAAGGCGACCCCGACCATCATCTGGGCTGCACCTGCCGCAGTCTATGTCGGGACCTCGCTCGACGCCAGCCAGCTGAATGCCACGGCCAGCGTCCCCGGCAGCTTCGCCTACACTCCTGCCGCCGGCGCGGCGCTTAACAGCATAGGAACTCAGACGCTGTCGGTTACTTTCATGCCTAGCGACACGACCAACTACAACAGTGCCATGGCGAGCGTGGACCTTACGGTGAACAGCAAGCTGACTCCGGCGATCACCTGGTCGACCCCGGATGCAATCACCTACGGCACGGCTCTGTCCTCCGCGCAGCTTAACGCCACTGCGAGCGTGCCGGGCAGCTTCGCCTACAGTCCGGCCGCCGGAGCAGTCCTTAACGCCGG
>Ga0209212_1002071_pt1 | contig 29915 bp, 24 predicted proteins | sample RifGroC2_FD_183996 | JGI IMG/M metagenome (GOLD analysis project Ga0209212, IMG submission 183996) | Groundwater microbial communities from Rifle, Colorado, USA - Groundwater C2 (SPAdes) (version 2) | ecosystem: Environmental > Aquatic > Deep subsurface > Groundwater | place: Rifle, Colorado... | reverse complement strand
CGAGGGACGAGTGAGAACACCAATTCGCTTATCCGGGACTTTTTTCCAAGAGGGACTGATTTTTCAAAGGTAAAAGCGCAGGAATTGAAAAGAGTTGAGAATCTGTTAAACGACCGGCCGCGGAAAACATTAGACTTCAATACGCCGAAAGAAGTGTTTACGAAAACTGTTGCACTAGGAACTGTAATCTAAGCAGGCTACTTTTTGCAAGCAAAAAGTAGCCTGTCCCTTTTAATTTGACAGGAACCGGTCACTCAAAACTTAATCCGGAAGATTCCAGCTCTTCGCGAATACGGCTTCGCACCTCCGACAATTTCACGGTGTCACGGTTTTCGTATTTTTCCATGGAGCGCAGCCACTGATCTATCTCGGAACAAACCCGCATCCACTTGCCGCCGTCTAAGGCTAACCTATGCTCAAAAGCCTCCTCCGGCAGATCGAATTTTAAAGTAGCTTTCATAGCCCCCCCTAAGCGCCAACTAATCGTGTCCAACTTGCCGCCCCCACCAGGGCAGAACTAGAACCTCAAACCCAGACCGGACAGGAACGCGTCAAAAAGATTATTGGCGGCTGCTAATGCCTTGTCACGCTCCACCCAGCTAATTCCTGCGGCAAGCCGCGTAACAAGCTTTTCCCTTTCCGCCCCGCTTTCAAGCATTCTATTTAAAGCATCCCGTGCCGCAAGGCCCAGTATTGAGGCAAGGTCCCGCCCAAGAAGAGCGCTGCCGACCAGCTGCATATCATAGCCGGCAGCCTTAAGCAGGTCCGGATCGCTATACAGGCGTTCCGTGGACAGAACATACTCGTAATTATGCAGCAGAACCCCTATATCCTGCGCGTCCTTGGTTTGGCGCCGGTCGCTCCAGGCGAATAATTTCAGCATAACCATTCCGGGCAGCGAGGCCACGCGCACCGTTAAACTGTCTTTCCCCAACCGAACATCTTGCGCCGCGGCGCTAATATCGTCAAACCCGGCAACGCTCATCACATGGGAACTGTCAGGCGGCCATAAAATTTGTCCGCGCGGCCCTTCCAACCCGCCGAATGGAACCAGATCAATAGGCACGGTCTCCAGGTAATACAACTGGTGAACCTTGCCTGAAGAAACTTTAAATTTACCTGTCCCGACCAGCCTGGCTTTAAACTCATCGAACTTAGCCCAACTTGCCAGCGCTACGGCAAAATCGGTGTCCATTGTCGGGCGGTAGGTATTAAACCCGTATACATTGTGAAGAAGCAGGTCTATCGCCCGTGCTCCTATCAAAAAACAAGGGGCTGCCATTTCCCCGGCTACGGCCTTAACCTGCCGCAGAATATCTACAACAACGGCATCAACGGGGATATGCGTTTTAGTCGTAAGCATTTGCTATATACCGTCCGTAAATAAGCTTTGCCGCCTCGTAATTACGCGGGGCGCCGGTGGCCATTAGATCCGCGTAAACAAGCAGCGGCGGAGCAACATGCTTTTTATCGGTAGCCGCCTCGAAATCCCAAAACTTCTCGATTATTTCCACATTACCCTTCGGGTCCGCCTTAAGGCGGCGCCCGATAACCAGTTTAGTCGGGTCCCCTTGCAGATATAAAACAGCTTCCCCCGGCCGACGGTGCTGCGTAAGCATTTCCGCCGCCACTTCCCCTCCCCATAAAGCCTTGCAGGCTTCAGGTTGTTCCTTTCCCCACCAATCCGTAGCCGGCGCCGCAAACCGCCGCGCTGTAAGTTTAGGGCGAAGTTTAACGGGATAGTTGATTACCCACTCCTCTATTAAGCGCCCGGCATCGACAAACCGGCGGGCGGCAGTTTTATTGTCGCCTGCCAGGTGCCCGCGTTCAGCCAAGCCATAAAACACCCCCCCCACTATGCCAAGGGCAACTCCGGCGGCCTGGGCTATTTCCCTGTACGGGGCGTTGAGCAGCGCCGGCCGGCATAAAAGCGCAAAAACCACCTTCATGCCTGCGGTTGTGTTTGCGCGGTACTTTGCGGCAGGAATATTTTCCAGGGTCCGTTTCTGCCCTGTTATAAACAGATGCAGCCCTTCCGCTTTAAGATAGGCGTTTCCGGCGGTATCTATAAATTGCAAATTACGCATGCGGCAATGTTCCGCCATTTCAGCGGTAACATAAGGCGCCACCAGCAAGCCCTTAAGGGTATAACCTTCGAACTTGTTGCTGATCAGCCCCAAAGTCCCGGGGCGGTCAGCTGTTTTTATGTCGACGGCATAGCGGTACTTTTTATTCCCCTCGGCAAATGTGACCATAGCGGCCGGGGCGCGGTGGCCGGCGCGCGCCAACGCCTCCCCACCCAGGGCGATTACCCCGCGCAGCCCGGCTGTCCTTTCCAGGGCTTCCACCGCGGTCTCAAGAATAGTCAGCCAATGATTTTTAAGTGTTTTCTCATCTGTCATAATGCCACAACCCCATTGCGTTCAGGTTATAATATTGTACATGCCACATGAACATTTGTCAATAGTGAACATGATTGCAACCATTTTCAAGCCCTAAGTCAACAATGCCGCTAAAAGAAGAACCCCGCCTTGCGGGCGGGGTTCAGCGGCTGGTTATTTAAGCGTCCTGCGGCAGGGCGACAGAAACTTCCCTGGGGATCTGCGTGGTAATCCCGTGATACGCCAAAGATGATGAAGCCGGGCCAGTTCTTTATCGCTTTTAACACTTCTCATAATAGACATGTTTACCTATACTTGTTTACATCTAATGGTAATTTTATCCACCAAGATCGATATTGTTGAACGTCAGCGCCCATTTATAAAAAGGCACTACCTGTATTTTAACGCCTGCTATTTCTTCTTCGTACTCGTCCGACATCGTAATTACAATACCGCTTTTCAACCCCAGGCGCATACAGGCCTCAACAAGGCCGTCGAACTCCCGTTTTTTAGTGTCGGCAGCCGACAGGTCATAAGACACCTGGCAGGCCACCGGCTTGCCTCCTGGCACAAGGCGTATAAAATCACACTCTTTTTTATCCTTATAAAAGAACATATCAGCCCCCATGGAATGGAACTGCATGAAAACGGCGTTTTCAAGCAGCTTCCCCCGGTCTTCTCCGATGTTGAAAGAAACCGCGCCGGCCAGGCCGGTGTCCACCACATAAACCTTTTTCTCGGAAGTCTCCCGTTTTATAACCGAAGCGCTGTATTTGCGCAGGGGAAAGAAAAAATATATAGAGTTCAATTCCTCCGTTAATTCATAAAGCAGATTTTTGTCTATTTTGTAGCCCTGCGACCGGAGCTCATTGTAAATTTTGTGAAGGGAAAGCGGGCTGGAAATATTGGCCAGCAGCCGCTTTATAAAACACTTAAGCAGATGAGCGTGAGGCTTGCGCTTGTAGCGCTCCATCAGATCCTTAAAAAGCATCACGTCAAAATAACCCTGCAGAGTCTTAACATGCAGATCCTGCGAGATAAAATGAAGCTCGGGAAAACCGCCATTAAGCAGGTACTGTCCGGCATGGGAAGCTATTTTCGCCCTGTTGCGGGAATCATGGATATCGGCATTAACCCCCCGGAAAGAAAGGAACTCCGCAAAAGAAAGAGGATACAGTTCATAGCCCAGGTTCCGTCCGCGCAGACTTGTGGCGATGTCGGTGCTGCGCAGTTTAGAATTAGAGCCCGTGACGAAGATGTTTTTAGAAACAGTATCGTAAACGCGCCGGATGAATTTTTCCCAGCCGTCCACATTCTGTATCTCGTCAAAGAAGAAATAGGTTTTTGCGAGTTCCGCGTCGGGGTAAAGCTCCTGGTAAGCCTGCAATATCAGGTCCAGGTCTTTTTTATCCGTCTCCAGGCGTTCGTCCTCAAAATTTACATAGACCACGCTGGTTATTTCCACCCCCTGCGCCAGCAGTCTTGAAACAGCGTCCAGAAGGAGGCAAGTTTTGCCGCTCCGGCGCACTCCGGAAACGGTTATTACTTTCCCCGAATTAAGCGGGAGGGCCAGAGAGCGCTTCTTTACCACCGCAAGGGGCTTCTTCTGGAAAGACCTTATGATCTCTTTAAACACATCTTTCTTGTTCATAAGGACACATTACATTATTCTTTCTTGGATATCAAGAAGGTTCTGTGACCTTAAAGCCGGACCATAAACCCCTCTGGAGCTTTACCATATGCCATTAGCTTGGCATTTAGTCATACTTTATGCGAACAAATAGCTCATTGGGGGCCAAGAGGGTCATAAAAGAAGAACCCCGCCTTGCGGGCGGGGCTCTGCGGCCTATTGAGGCTCAGCCTCAATAGGAGGATTATTTGCCTATGGCCTTAACCTCGAAGCCCAGTTTGCGCAGCTGCGCGTGGGGCAGGATGTTACGGCCGTCAAAGATAAAGGCCGGCTTGCGCATGCCGGCGTACAGGCGCTTGTAATCCAGGGTCTTGTACTCTTCCCAGTCGGTCAGCACAATAATGGCGTCGGCGTCCCTGGCGGCCTCGTAGGGGTCGGTGGTGGTCTTTACTTTTACCGCCAGCTCGCCCAGGTCCTCGGCCACGTGCTTAAGGGCCTTGGGGTCCGTTATCACTATCTGCGCGTGTTCCTCGGCCAGCAGCTTGGTAATGGCTATCGCCGGGCTTTCGCGTGTGTCGCTGGTATTGGCCTTGAAGGCAAAGCCGAAGATGGCCAGCTTCTTGTTGGCCAGCGTGTTGAACATCGTCTTTATGATGGTGCCCACCAGCCGTTCCTGCTGGTAGTCGTTCATCAGCACCACCTGGTGCCAGTATTCGGCCACTTCATGCAGGCCGTAATTCTCGCAGATATAAACCAGGTTCAGAATATCCTTCTTAAAGCAGCTGCCGCCAAAGCCGGGGCCGGTTTTAAGGAATTTGGGGCCTATGCGGCTATCCATCCCTATGGCGCGGGCCACCTCCTCCACGTCGGCGCCGGTGGTCTCGCACAGGGCCGACAAAGAGTTAATGGAACTCACGCGCTGCGCCAGAAAAGCGTTGGCGGCGAGCTTCGACAGCTCCGAAGACCACAGGTTGGTGGTCAGGATCCTTTCCTTAGGCACCCAGGCGCCGTACACGTCCGCCAGGGCTTTTATAGCGGCCTTGCCCTTGCCCGTCTGGTGGCCGCCTATCAACACACGGTCCGGCTTCTCCAGGTCGGCAATCGCCGTGCCCTCCGCCAGGAACTCCGGGTTGGAGAGAACCTCAAAATGGTACTTGGGGTGGCGCTTTAAGATGCTCTCCATGGCCTCCGCCGTGCGCACGGGCAGCGTGCTCTTCTCCACCACTATCTTGTCCCGGTTGGCCACCTTAACGATATTGCGGGCCGTGGCTTCCCAGTACTGCAGGTCGGAAGCGGCGCCGGCCCCGCGGCCGAAGGTCTTCGTCGGGGTGTTAACGCCCACAAAAATAATATCGCAGTCCCGTATGGCTTTGTCTATATCCGTAGAGAAGAACAGGTTCTTCCCCCGGCGCCGCTTCACCACGTCGGCCAGGCCCGGTTCGAAGATCGGCATCTTGTCGGAATTCCACGCGTCTATACGCTCTTTGTTGATGTCCACCACAATAACCTTGCGGTTATGATTATGGTCCGCTATCACGGCCATAGTAGGCCCGCCGATGTACCCCGCGCCGATGCAGCAAATGGATTTATTCATTATTCAAGAGCTCCTCAGAAAGCGGCTTGCAAACAAGATTGCTTTTGCTCCGGTGATAAGCGCAGCACCTTAAGCCTTGAAATTTTAGCAGTATATAAGCCGCTAATCAAACCACCCCCTGTCCGTGTGAAGGGGCGCCGTAATAGGCCCCGGCTATTTGAACTGCTATAATTTCTATTATTAAACCATTATGAAAAACTTCACTTTGGATAAATCCATTTTTTTTGCGCTCTCCCTCTTCGCTTTTTCGGTGATATCCTCTGTCACCGCAGTAGAGACGGCCCTCCTCCTCGCACTAACGTTGCTGCTGGCCAAGAAATATCAGGAGAAAACCCTTTCCGATATCGGGACTAAACTCACAGGCCACCCTCTCTTTGTTCCCTGGCTGGTTTACTTGGGGATCTGCCTGCTTACCACCCTGACCGCTTACTATCCCGCCAAAGGCTTCGGCCAGCTTAATTCGGACTTTCTCAAATATGTCTGCCTATCCACATTATTGCTTACTGTAAAAAAAGAACATCTGCCAAAACTGTCCGCCATTTATACTTTGGCCGCCCTTATCTCCGCCTTCATCGGCATATATCTAGCGGCACGCGCCATGGCCGCCGGCATCGTTGACCTAAGCCGCGCCACCGCCTTTATGAACCCTGTGCGCTACGGCGAAGTAATGGCCATAGCGCTCACCCTTATCCTTAGCCGCATTGTAATCCCGGTCAAGGAAACTTTCCGCCACGAGCAGCTTTTCTACAAACTCGCCGTTTTCCCGGTCTTTATCGCCCTGGTGCTCAGCCAGACACGCGGCGCCTACCTGGGAGTGGTAGTTGCAATGGCTTTCATGTTTTATTTCGCCAGCTTTTCGCGCAAAAAAGTGGCGCTTTACATTGTTATACTCGGCATAACGGCTGGCCTGGCAACCTTGGTCAACCCTACAATACGCCAACGCGTCACAACCATAGTGGACCGCAACCCCACTGAAATGACAGCCAACACCCCATCCACGGCCATAAACATCCGCCTGGAACTTTGGAAGCTGGGCATTACCATGTTCAAGGCCCACCCCGTGCTGGGCGTGGGGCCGGATAATGTCAAAAAGGTTTTCAAGCAATTCCACCCCGGCCCCGTCGGGTATCAGGAAGTCTGGGGCAGCCTGCACAGCCTTTATATACACCAGGCGGCTGAACGCGGCATACTCGGCCTGGGAGCGCTGCTGCTGCTGTTCGGCGCCATGCTCTGGGCCGCATTTAAAAACTTTGAAGCGCGCGGCAACCCCTACACCCTTTGGGCGCTGTGCGCGCTGCCGGCATATTACATGATGAACCTGACCGAGATCTCATTCCAGCACGTACATACTTCTTTCGCGGTATTCCTTGCCCTGGCCGTTAGCTACAACTCGGCGGAATAATATTGTAATCTTTACCTATCACCATGTTCTCGCTGCCCAAACTTAAGAACCGGCTAGGCACATTGCTCCTTTTTCTCGGCGACATCTTCGCCATCTTCATCATTTTCCATGTTTCAGTACTTATCAGGGCGGAGGTCCTGCCTGTATTTTTCAATAATCTCCCCGAATATTACTACGACCTTAAGACCTATTCCTGGATCTTCGGGGTCTGGCTGATCATAATCACCTATGAAGAGGGCTACTCCCGGCGCTTTGCCGTCTGGGACGAGGTTAAATTCCTCTGGAAATCAGCTTTCTTCACCGCTGCCGCCATCTTCACCATGCTGTTCATAATGAAGCGCGGGCAGGACTTCTCCCGCGCGCTCATCCTTACCATGGCCGTAATATCGCTGGTGCTTTTTCCGCTGCTCCGCCTTTACTGCAAGCGCGTCCTTTACGGCCTGGGCCTTATGAAGCGCAAGATCCTTATCGTCGGGTCGGGGGCCACCGCCGTCAATGCCTACGCCTCAATAAAGAACGAGCCCAACCTGGGCTATGAACTAGCCGGCTTTATTGACGACGACGCCGCGGTGCAGGAAATAGACGGCTATAAAGTGCGCAAGGGGATAAACAATATAGAGCGCTACATAAACAGCGCCGGCATACACGACGTGATAGTAGCCAAGCCGGAACTGGAAAAAGAAGCCCTCACAAAACTGCTTAACAATATACAGCACAAAGCGGAGAACACCCTTTTTATCCCCGACATAAGCGGCATAGCCGTCTCCGGCACGGAGCTGCGCCATTTCTTCAGAGAACAGACCATCATCATAGAAATAAAGAACAACCTGGCAAGTCCGCTGATATACGGCACCAAGCGCGTTGTGGACTACCTGGCGGGACTGGCGATATTTATTGTTTTCCTGATCCCGATGCTGCTTATAGCTTTAATAGTAAAACTGGACTCCAAGGGCCCCGCCATCTTAAGGCAGAAGCGGCTGGGCAAGAACGCCAGGGAGTTCTACTGCTACAAGTTCCGCACCATGCACCCGGAGGCCGAGGCACGCCTGCAGCAGATACTTGAAAACGATAAGATCGCCAAAGAAGAATACGAGAAGTACTGGAAGCTCACCGACGACCCCCGCATAACCCGCATAGGCAATATCCTGCGCAAAACCTCCCTAGACGAACTGCCACAGATAGTAAACGTGATACGCGGCGAGATGAGCCTTATAGGCCCCCGGCCCTACCTGCCGCGCGAATGGGACTGCATTAAGGAAGAAAGCCCCACTATACACGCGCTGCCGCCCGGCATAACGGGGCTTTGGCAGGTAAGCGGCAGAAACAATCAGGATTACAAATTCCGGATAACCATGGACAGTTGGTATGTGAAAAACTGGAATCTATGGCTGGATATGATGATCTTCTTTCAGACTTTCGGCGTAGTAATTAAGCGGAACGGCGCCCGTTAGCGCGGCTGCACTGCCCCAAAAAGCGCGGTTTTCCTTTCCACAAAAGCTTTGAATTTATTCCGGAACATCTCTTCCGAGAACCTCAGACTGTTGGCCCGGCAGGCAGCCGGGCTAAAACGGCCCGCCTCAAATTTATTCACCGCGGCTATCAAACAATCCTCGGTCTGCTCGCGGAAGAACAGCCCGGTAAAATCCCCCTCCCGGTCCGGTTCGTCGGCAAAACGCCCCTTCACGGTCTCCAGCAACCCGCCGCGGCCGTAGCCTACAACCGGCGTGCCGCAAGCCTGCGCTTCCAGCGGGGCTATGCCAAAGTCCTCTTCCGCCGCAAACACAAAAGCTTTGGCCTTGCGCATATAGGCCGCAACGGCCGCGTTATCCAGATATTTCTTAAACTCCACGTTAGGTCCGGCGCCGCGCATTACCTTTTCCAGATCCGGGCCCATGCCTATAACCACAAGCTTCCTGTCGGGCAATGCGGTAAAAGCGTTTACAATCAAATCAATTTTTTTATAAGGCACCAGCCTGGAGACGGTAAGGTAATAATCCTCTTTTTCTTCGCAGCAAGTAAAGAAATCCGTGTTTACAGGCGGATAGATAACCTCTGAATCACGCCCGTAAGCTCTATTTATGCGTTCCTTGATGTATTCGGAGAGCGTGGCAAAGTAATCCACGCGGCGGGAATTTGCGGCGTCCCACCGGCGCAGCCAGGCCAGCAGCGCCCTGGCCGCAAACCCCTTAAGGCCGCGGTCCAGATGTGTCTCCTTCAGGTATTGCTCACGCAGGTCCCAGGCGTAGCGGAAAGGCGTGTAGCAGTAGCAGATATGCAACTGGTCTGGGCGGGTGGGCGCGCCCTTGGCGGCCGCGTGGGAACTGGAAATTACCAGGTCGTATTTAGAAAGATCAAAACCGCGCACCGCAAGCGGCATGAGCGGCAGAAAGCTGCGGTATTTACTCTTGGCAAAAGGCAGATGCTGCAAAAAGGAAGTGTTGGACTTTTTATCTAATAGGAAACCGCGTTCCGCTTCCGGCACAAAGTCCAGCATGGCATACAGGTCCGCCTCAGGGAAAACGCGCAGGATCTGCTCCAGGGTATTTTCCGCCCCCCCGTGCGCCACCAGCCAGTCATGCACAACAGCGATCTTCATTTCTTCATAGCCTCTCAACCACCGTCAAGAGCCCCGGAATAAAACGAAGGCAGCGGCAGGGTATTAATGGATATTTTCATCAGGCTCTACAGCAACTCTTCCGGCCACATCCATAAAGAAATCTTTTGACCAGGCGGATACGGCGTCCGGGTTCGCCAAAAACCGGGAGACGTCCTCTTTTGCCTGCGCTATATTCACGGCATCTATATGCCTGTGCAGCGCATCCCGGAAAGCTTCCTCCGTAAGCGGAGCGGCCTTGGCCCAGTCCCCGCTCTGGCGCATCCGCTGCTCAAGATGCCGCAAATTAACAGGCGTTCGCCGTCCGACAAACCATACAAAATCATACCAGTCGCGGCCCTTTACGCGGGTCTTCCAGCCGCGGCAAAGCAGCGCGTGCATTTTGCCGGCGAACATGGAGGACGGCGCAAAGACCTTAACATTGAAAGGGATAGGATTAAGCAGCGCACGCGCCTCGGTTTTAAAACTCGGGGGAGGATCGGTATCTATCTCGATCTTGATCTTGGTCAGCGGCAGTCCGCTTTCCCCTTCCATACCTAAAGCGCCGTATAGAAACAATGCTGGCGCAGCGCCCTTAGTTTATCTTCGTTGGACGCAAAAGAGTACCGCGCCAGCATTGTTTCTATGGCCGGATTCATTTAGCCGCCTTTCTATTTTTAAGCACGGCCGCGCAGAATCTTATTTTCCGCGAGCGCGCCAACCGTGAGAATTCCTGCAGCAGCCCCGGGTCCATGGCAAAAAACCCCTGCTCATCCAGACGCAGGTCTTCGAATAAATACCGCTCCGCCTCTTTCTGGTTATTAAAGATGTTCCCGGAGTCCTCGCGGATCTTATCAGCCAGGGCGCGCTCGGGGGAAGCCGCCAAAAACGCCCCTCCCTTAAATTCAACCTGGCGCATTCCCACAGGATAATACCGGGCGGGTACCCGCTTATACATAAACACGCCCAGCGGCGTTTTATAGGTTTTAGGCCTCTTAAAGGTGGTTGAAGTTAACGCGTAAACCGCCTCCGGTATCAGACCGTAATGCGCAAGCATATAGTCAGAAGACACCAGGGACGGCCCATAAAGCAGATTAGCAAGGAGTTCCAGGGAATAAGGCCGCAGGCGGTAGCGCTTGCCAAAAACATACAACCCTTTTTTTACGCGGATAATATCCCCCGCCTTAATAAGGGCGCTGACCTTCATTGCGGGATTACTATATGCCGACAGCAACCCTATAAGAGTCTGATAATCAAACTCCTCACCCGCTATTTTACCACGGATATCGGCGTCCATGTTGATATACTAGCATAGTAACTACACATAATCCATATCTACTATGCAATAATATGCAAATCTCCCCCAACACCCTCCTCGTTACCCTTTCATCACCTCATCAAAGATCTCTAAATGCTGTACCGCGGTCTTTTCCCAGCTGAACTCCTCCGAGCGTTTAAGCCCGGCAGACCGCAGCGCCTTACGCAGCAGCTCGTCCGTGGCTGCCTTCTGGATGCCGCCGGCAATGCTCTCCGGGTCCAGCGGGTTAACGTAGATGGCGGCGTCGCCGCAGACCTCTGGCAGGCTGGCCGCGTGCGACACTACCACCGGGCAGCCGCAGGCCATGGCCTCCAGCGGCGGCAGGCCGAACCCCTCGTAAAAAGAAGGATACACAAAGAACGAGGCCAGATTATACAGCGCGCCTAGTTCCGCGTCGGTAATGTAGCCAAGGTAAACCGCGTCGTCTTTCACCTTCTCTATCAGGTCCATTATCTCGCGGTTCTCCCAGCCCTTAAACCCCACGAACACAAGCTTGAACTCTTTGCGCACGGCGGCGGTCAGGCTGAGATAGGCCTTAAGCAGGTTCAAGAGGTTCTTGCGGGGCTCCATGGAGCCCACGCAGAGCATGAACGTGTCCGGCAGGCCATACTTTGCCTTAACCGGGGCAAGCTCTCCGGGGGCCATAAGGCGGAACACATCTTTATTGAACCCCAGGCGCACCACGCGCACCTTCTCCGCCGGCAGGTTGAACTTGTTAACAGCCTCGTCCCGCACAAAGTTTGAAATGGCAATTATCCGGTCCGCCCGGCCTATGTTCTTCCAGAACTTCTTACGGAAATACTCTATCCGCTCCTGGGGATGCCACTGCGGGTAAACCTCAAACGAGAAATCCATTACCGAAACCACCGTCCGCCTGGCCCTTACGCGCAGCGGTATAAAATTGGGTTCAAAATAAAGATCGAAGGGTTTAAGCGTAAGCGGGCAGATATTATCCTTAATGCCGCGCGCGAACTTCTTCATGGCCGGCACCTGCTTAACAAGTTCCTTTATCTCGTAGAAAGCGCCCTTATTCTCCGAGGCAAAAAGCTTTTTAGAGAAATAGCCGTAGTAATATGAATAGTCGTTCTCCGGGGCAAGCCGGGCAAGGGCCTTGGCCGTCTGGTAGGTGTAATTCCCCACGCCGGTAAGTGTCGAGAGTAAAGGCGTGGTGTTGATTGCGATTTTCATCAGTTAAATTCTACAACTTTAACAAGTCAGGAGGCAGAAACGTATATAGCATCACTAAGGGATTAAAAAGAACGAAAGGTTTCCGTCTGCACTTTGCAACCGCGGGCCGGATTTAAATATACGGCGCAAATCCCCCTCCACTCCCCGTCCATGGTCCTCAAATCCCCTGCGATCAACATATATGCCGGCAAAACCTAGCCTTGAGATCTCTGCGACCTGACCTTCAAGCGGCTGCATGGAAAGAGCCTTTAGGAAAGAATCCCCCTCCTCCCGTTTTATCCCCCCATAGCTCCACCGCAGTGAAGTGGAATGCAGGAAACCTGCGAATAAAGCATACTCGGGCAATTGATACGGAGTGGGTGCCTCCGGGAACGGGACATAGGGTAATTGATAGATAGCGGAATCCCCGGGGACGATCGCCTCTATGCCTTTTACAAACGCATGGTCACTATCGAAATTTGCGCGCAATGCCGAAGCAGAAGAAACCGATGCCGGGCTGGTCTGGTCAAAAACACCAAGGAAGCACAAGCAGACTGCGACAGGCAACATTGCTCTCCGGGCTTGCGCCTCCAGAAAATGTTTCTGCAGATATGTCTGCAAGATCAAGAAGAACACTGAAATGGCGCCAAAACCTATAAACACGCTTATACGGTTCCATGCCCGCAACTGGGAAGTGATCATAAAGGCGAATAATGAAGAAAAGCCCCCTATAGTGGCGAACAAAATTAAAAATAACGTAATAAGACTCAGGAAAACCAGCCGGGCATCCACTTTTCCGCCGGACAAGGCGGCAAACGCTGTTCCCAGCAGAAGCAGCAAACCGGCTGCGCCGATAACACCGAGAGCAGAAGTGGCATTTTCATTCACAAGCGGGAATTTTCTGGCATATCGCCTAGCCGCCTTATCCACTATACGCACACGATGTCCTTCCCGCGGCAAAAGCAGTTGTATAAGCTTAAGCCCATACACCTCAGATTCTGCAGGCCCGCGACTTGCCACATTATTCTTATGTTCGGAAGCCATTTTATGGATAATATTTGGCGCTGTGTTCACAAGAACACCACAAACGACAACAGCGATTACGGCCAACCCCGCCATAAAGCAGCGGGAAGTGTTATTACGTATAGCGCCAGCCGCGGCGCTAGCAAAAAGGAGGAGGCAGCCGAAGAACGCATAATAAACCCCAAAAGAGGCTGACACGAACAGAACGACCGCGCTTAAAACTGCCTTAGAAATTGACCACTCCGCCCGTAAGAATCCGGTACTATAAAAGAATAGATTATAGCCAAAGTAAAAAAAGATCGGGACGACAAAATACCAGGTAAAGAACAAATGATTAAGCCTTTGGAAATGGAAGGGAAGAAAAGCAAACAAGATCCCCGCAACGGCGGAAAAAGAACGGGACAAGCCGACAACGCGGAGAAACACATAACTACAGATAAAGGTAACAGGGAAGCCGAGCAGAAAGAACATATTCATGGCAGCTTGCGGAGAGCCAAACAGTTTGCCAAGCACTTTAAGCAGCAGCAGACTTCCCGAGTCCGGAATGGGATAAGCGTAGGAATTACCGCAGAATGGGAAGCCCAGGCGCCCGTTAATATAAATCCAGGCCCCCTCTATCACTTTTTTAATTGTGGCCAAAATAAATAAGCCATCACCGTCGTAGGAATACGGGTACTGCAGGTTAGGAATCAAGCCGGAAGGCCACCCACTCATAAAAACGCTTGCGGTAACGAACAACAGCAGGGATACTGCGGCCAATACAGGCCACTCGAAGCGAAAAACATCACGCAAAGACTTGCCGCCAGATTCAGGGACATAAGTTATTTTATCCATTATAACCTTCTGAGTTCTTCCATGCGTTCAATATACAGTGCTACAGTTTATAAACCACATCAGCGCCAAACGTCTGATAAGGCTTTATAAAACGCTGAATAGGCGGTGGAACACCATTATTGTACCGGATGCCAGCAATATCTGGAGGAAAATGCCTTTTAATATAAGCCGGTATCGGGCCTTCTTTATACATTTCAGGATGAACGACCAAGTATTTAATCCCGGTTTTGCGCAAGAGATCCAAAGTTTGCCGGTCCGACGGATAATTAACCTTATTAAAAAAGGCCCATGCTTCCTTTTGAGCAGGGCCGGCCCCGTTCACCAAGCGCTTACCATGCACCCTTTGCCAGAACAGATAAGTAGAGAAGGCCCCTTCGTCATTAGGCATCATGGGGTATTCAGCCACAATAAAATCCCCCGGCTGCGCGGCCAGCCATGTATAAACTGCTGGAGGGTCTTTAACCGGCATTGCGTAGTTGGGCGGGATGCTCCAGTATTCGAAACATAAAACTATTAGAGCAATGGCAACCAAAATCCTGTAACGCAGTTTCGAAAGAGTACCCGATAGATGAGCCAACACCACCGCCGCCCCACAGGCAACAAAAAGGTTTACCAACATACCAAACCGAGAATATACCCGGAACATAGGCGCAACTTTATGTGCAAAGTAACCAATAAGCGGAATAAAATAGTTTCCGACCGGAATATACGGCGGAAAAGACATTAAACACATAAAAGCCGCGCCCCAGGCAAAAAGCAGAAAATAGAATCTGTGTTCTTGGCTAAAGCGCTTTTTAAACAGTAAGACGATTCCGGTGATAAAAAGCCCTAAAGGAGCCACGCCGAGATAAAGTGTTTGCTCTACTGTATTGCTCCCATGGAGATGTGATCGGATAAACACTTCAAAGAACCTCCCGAGAACGGGATGATCGATGGACGGAATGAAGTATTCCCACATCCGAACCGAGTAAACAACAAGCGCACCAAGGGAGCGGACGTGCCCAGTTTGGACAAGTTCGATTTTAGTGCGGGTGAACATCTCTAATATGGCTTTATACTCAAAAGGGAGAATGAATAAAGCAGCAAAGAAGGCACACCAAAAGTAATTTAGTAAAAAAGCCCTTCCCGGCAATTCCGTCCCCTGGCTTAGCGGTTCCCAACCTAATTGTTTTTTTGAAGCAATCCAATCAAAAGCGGCAAAGAATATTACAACAAACATACAAAAGTAGCCTGTGTAAAGGCAGGTAAGGGTAACCATGGCAAAAGCTCCTCCTACCAATGCCGCTGAAAAGCAAGTGCGCTTTATCCGGTTATGGAGCAACGCCAACAAGAGCAAGGGGATAAATAAGTTTAGGGAGAAGGTAATATGCCCCCCCGCGCCATGCGCTATAGCGGCAGGGCAAAAGCCAAATATCAGCCCTCCGATAAAAGAAGCAGCTTTGTTTTTTAAAAGCCTATCAAGAACTAAATATGTGGATAAGGCTGTGAAAATATAACTAAAAAGCGCCAAGAGGTTATAGTTGCGTACTTCTCCAAATATCCCGCCAGGGCAAACCAATAGATATTCAAATATAGGTTGTGTAAAAGTGCGTACGGCCGGGAATCCGAAAGGGGCTGAAATTAATTCCGTTTTCAAAGGGCTAACATACCCTGCAGCCGTAGCCCAGGCGCTCCATACTCCGCCAGCGGCATCCCCAAGGCCGCCGAACAAAGTAGAATCAAGATTAAAGATAAGCGGCCACGTCAAAACAGCCCCAAAAAGCAGGTAGGCTGCAAAGACTAACACAGGGACATATCGTTTAGTTAAAAGACACAAGGGAAGTCTGTTCATTTTTTACCAGAACCACAAGATTCCTCACCTGACAAACCGTCGACATTTATCTTACACAAAGCACCTGCTCGATAAACACTAACGATCCCAATGCCAACCCCTATTGCAATGCAATAATATGAAACAATAGCTGCCTGCTCTGCGGCATACTGCGCCCCCAAAATGGATAGCCCCGCTGTCCCCCCCAAGGCTAAAATCGCACATGCGAAATAAGGTTCGGCATTCCCACTGGAAATAATTCCGGAAATTGATGGAGCAATTTTCTTCAATAGAGGTTCAAAAAGAGCTATTAAGTTGCGTCCAAAGAATACTGCCGCCACCCCACCAAACGTAAAGAAATAGTTTTCGCCAACCCCAGGCCGCTTTAATATCCCTGCCACATATAGCGCCAAAGCTGAAAAGCCCCAAAAGCCGGCCATGACCCAATCAAGACGGCAAAGAATGGACCTACAGATCAAACCATATCCAGCGTATATCCGAGCGAAGAAAAAACAGCATAAAGCCACCACCAGAAGTATAAGAAGCTTACGTTGCATTGTAGTGGGGGGCGGGCTGGGGTCCGGCAGATTACTCTTTTCAATAAGTTCTCGCCATGCTGTATTTGAGATACTGGGAACAGGGACAATAACCGCAGATTCTATTTTAAACCACGGGTTATCCACTACCGAGATATCCCCACCTGCTAAAGCTATTTTTGGAATAGCGTCACCCTTGGCATCAATCCAGACCGGTTCAGCAATAATATTTTCTGCAATGCCAGGGATGGCGTTAAATCCTAATGGAAGTTTTCCAGCGAATAATCCTGGATATTTGTTTAATTCTTCTGCAATTGAAATAAGCTTTACGCTTTCCTCCTTTATTGAGCCGCCAGACGTTTCTTTATGGAATGCCTCGGCCCTTGTTAGAACTATAGGGCGAAAAAGCACTGCCTCTTTTAGCCGAATGTGAAAATTCATCTCAGTAGTATTTATTTTAAGGCTAAGATGGGAAATACGCCCTTTTCCTGGAATTAAAACTGGCTTATTCGCCCCCCCTCTCAGGGCAATATTTACCCCACTTTCAAAGCCAACTTTTAAATCTATACTCTTAATTTGGTCGCTTCCATCCGGAGCTGCAAGGAAGAATAGCGTCCCTCCCATAAAAGAAGAAGAAACAGGCAAATCCAATTCCAATTGGCCGCCCCCTCCGTCCACAACAAGGTTCCTGCCGTCACAAGCCACAGTCAGCGGCTTAGCCGAGCGGAGAGAAATCCCGTCAGCAGTTAAAACATTTTCCCTAGTTTTAGTTAGGGGCAATCCGGAGAATAGTGTCTTAAATGGGATATAAGCCAGAATATCAGGCCATTCTACCCCAGTTTCAGGCCTCAAAGGATTAATAAACGGCCCCCCCCATCGGGCGATGTTTCTCTCTCCAACGCGCAAAAATACGGGCAAATTCACTTTATGAAAAGAAACTAGCCGTATTTTTTCTATTATCGCACCTTTAGATGTAGACGGACTCTCAGGAAGTATAGTTACAAATCCCTTAGTTAACAGTGTCGCGCCTTCCCCATTAAGTGCGCCGAGATTTACCGCTATCCGGCTTATTCCTGGGATTACACTGTCCAGCCTTGAAGGGAGAGTTTTTACGAAATTAGCTTTTCTGATTCTGCTATCTTTGAACGGCAGGCTAGCAGGCGCTTCTCTTTTCCCAACCAGGCCTTGGAACACGATCTTTTGCAAAGGGCGTTCCGTCAGGACATTAGAAATGCTATCCTTCGTGAAAACTATTATTTCCTGCAAATATGGCTTCTTTTTCCCCTGAAAACGCTCATTTAAAATACGTGGAATATTAATACGCAGCAACTCATCTCCGCACTGACAAGGTTCTAAATATTCTTTTCCTAGTTCTACCATTTCCCCTGTCCCAAGGTTGTCGCCAAAGGCAATCCGCAGATTAAGCCCTTCAATTGAGCTTCCTGGCGAGGCCACGAAATCCAATGCTTCAATGCCGGACAAATCCCGGTGAAAACGTCGTTGTATTACAGTAAATTCTCCCAATGGCAAATAACGCCATATTTCATCTGGCGGACGTCTTAATATACGGCTAATTGTATATCCCTTGTCTTTCGGCACCATCTTCGCAGTTGAGACATTAATCTCTCCGAGAGGCATCAGCGGACGCTGTTCGGCTACAGCCGTAGCTGTCGTAAGCTCTTTTCCCTCACGTATCTTTGTCTCCATTGAAAGGGTCACGGATATGGCAGATGGCCGGTCTGCTGACAATTCGCGGTAATCCACCCAAAGTTCATCATAATCGGCAAGATTAACACTGCCGGGCACGCCAAATGATGGAGGTGCGAACGGAATTACAAGAGGGCCCCTCGCGGCAGTAATACTGGGATGGACACGCTCCGGTTCTGTCTTCAAGTCCAAAACCTCATAAACAGACTGTCGCTTTTCCATTACCAGAGCAACCTTGGCTTTTACAGCTAAATCTTCCGGCTTAATAGCATCTGTTTTTAAATAATTACTAAAGAACGACCTCGACACCCCATCCATTATTCCGGCATCAGAATAAACGACAACGGCGCGTGAGAACCGGATAATAGCAGCAAACAGCGGCCCAGTAAAGGCACAAAACAGGATAAGCAACAAGGGGCTTAATAATATTTTAACTTTCTGATTCACTTTGATTACATCCAGCACTTAGCTTTCCAAATCATTAGGAAGGAACGTTAATTCCCAGGAATTATGACTTTAGGTTTCCTCTGAATAAAACACCAGCACAAATACGCCGAGCACAATAAGAACAGGAAGCCGGAAACAATTAGCCCAAATTGCAAAAGACGTTGCGACCAAAACTCCACAATTAACTCCAGATCATATGTCCCATCTGAATTATTTATGCAGAATGACGGGTTCTGAGCGCAAATCAGCACGGGGGATATCAACCATGCATTTGCGTAACCATTGGCTGTCAAATGGATGTCTTCCGATAGTGGTTTTTTAAGCCAGGTCTCCCAAAATGGCCCTGAGGGAAGATTATTATTCTGAATTGTATCTTGGAAGTTTTTGGAGATAAAATCCACCTTTATCTTTTCTGTATAGCCAAGCTTCTCTTTACCATCCAGCCACTCCCAATGCCTTATTCGTTTTTCACGAAAATCCCCCAGGTCGGTTACCTGCCCGCGCAAAACATAATTTTCAAGCTCCCCTCTTGTAGCCTGATCTCGAGCATTTCCATCTAGAATACGGTAATTATTCAAAGCTGTTTTAAGATCCGGCTTTTCTCGAAGCATATCATTGATATTCGAGGGATAGACCTTCCACCCAGGGTGAAACCCTTCGCTAAAAACAAGCGGGACATTGCCATTTACACCATGAATACGCACACGGTATTTAGTTAAACTGCTTCTTTTAAACTCCAAGATAGGCCCCCCTCCCTTCTTGTGTTCCAATGCTCCTTTCCTTTCAGGAGAGCCCGCATTTATGTCATCGGATAGCAGCACAACCCTGGGATGGATCAATTCACTGGAAGCCTGTTCCTGGATAGTCTCAAAAGGGACAGGGGACCAGATAATGTTTTTAGGCGTATATAAAACCGGTAAAAAGTACTTTTTATCCAGTGTTCGCAGCTCTATTCTGCCGATCTTCTCAGCTTTATTAGTAAACGGGTTGTCTGACAGAAACATTTCCACTGCTTTACGAGAAACTGCAAAGTCAGGATCTCGTTTCTTCAGGGAATCCCAGGCAGTATCTTTAAAATAAACGACATGTCGTACATTTGAGAACTGAATAACTTTTAACCAAGTGGCATAGGAAATTAATTCTTTCTGCGGATGATTGGACTCATCAAGGATTTCCTCAACTTGTCCATTTACGAGGGGATTTACGAAGAACTTGCCAGACCAGACAACAAACGGGGGCACACCGAGATATGTTTTACCCCAGTCAGAAGCCACAAAGGACGCCTTCTCCGCAAATAATGGGACTTCAAGATTGCGGTAAACCAGATTCTCCGCTCTCAATCGCACGGATATATCCGCAAAATATTGCGGCACTTTTAAGGTTTGCACATTCCCCGTTGTTATTTGATGTTTTAACGGGCCACCCACAACAAATTGCCATCCGTAGACGACTAGCAACAAAGATATAGAAATAGAGGTCACAGCAAAAGATGTTCTACTCCTTAGCTTTGCGATTTCCAATATTTCCCCGAATCCGAGGCCAACAACTAAAGGGAATAGAAACACAACCAGTGTGTTAAAATATTCGGGGTTTCGAAATAATCGGGCAATATACGGCATTGATAAAAAGATAATGCTACCAGAACCAGAAAAGGGCGGCAATACTCCTTTGGCAAGAAACATTATCAAGACTAATAGCATCCCTGGAAAGAGCGCCAACAGCCGTGTCCTCTTCCGGATAAAAGCAAAAATGCTAATGCCCCAGAAAAGAAAGACGATAGCTGTCATGTGTGAGGTATAATAGTACGCTATCCATGGGGAAACTGATGCCTGAGCTGGATACGCAAGCATTCTAAAACTATCTATCAGTTTTACGCTTAGCCCTCGCATCAAATCTGCATCATTGACACCTATCTCAGCCCTGCCAATATATGCACCTTGCAGATTCACGAGAAAAGGAAGCAGCCAGAAGAAATTAGCAGCTAATATAATCGAGAATCCCAACCCAGCTTTTTTATAGTTTTCTACCTTATGCCCGACAATATTACGATGGAAGACGGAGTGGAACACGAAATACGCGGATAAAAGCATAAAGTGCAATGTAAAATATTGCAGACTGGAATACCCAGGGGCGCACAGAAGGATAGAAACCAGTCCCAGGATCGCAAGATATCTCCCATATTCCTTAGCATCTAATATTTTAATGGTGACAGCAAGTAAGAAAGGAGTTGAAACATAATACGGCAATACTCTGAGATTCAATATTTCAACCGGCATGCCGGAGATGACAGCCGGGAGCAATAGATACAACACCCCAGAGAGTAAAGCAGCAATAGTGGAGAAACCCAGACATCGAGCGAGCAAAAACATCCCACTAACACACCCTAAGTAACCAAAACACAAAAAAACTACCTGGGCTAAATGGGAATCCCCTAAAAAGAATGACAACACTACTGCGTATGAGTAAAATATGGAACTACCGAAATCATAATTAGCACTAAAAAGCCAAGTCGAAAGATGATACCCAACAATCCCTAATAACCCAGATACCCCTGGCCAAGGGAATATCAACCCGTGAGCCAGAATCTCGCCTTTGGGGAACCAAGGCCATACACAAATAGGGATAATACAAATCAGAAATGCCCACGGCAGCATTTGTTGCATTAATTCTTCTTATACATATAAAAAATATGAAAATCGCGGATATATTTTTTTTCTATCTGCAGATTTAGGCGATTCGGCTTAGCGATTTCCTCGAACCAGTCTGGATAGAATCTCAAGGCGTCAATCGGATGTCTATGATATTGAAACCCTGGCATTTCAGTGTGGATAATTAAACGGCCGTCTTTTTCCAGATACTCAGATAAATCTTTCAGATGCTTATAGGGATTAATCAAATGCTCTATCATTGCTTGACTGATTATTAAAGAAAATGCCCCTATTTTAGGAGGCTCTTTTTCAAAATCCCAATTAAAATCCACATCCCCATCTAAGCCGGCTGTTACCAGCTCAGCATTATTTAGTTGACTTGGAAAATATTCCCTAATCTTTTCCTTATTTGAATTGCTTTCGCCAGTAAACAGAACCCTTTTGGGATTTGATGGTAGCGCAAGAATCATTTCCACAATTTCCACGTATAACGTTTGCGACTCGTTATCCAAGGGGACAGATAATCTGCCACCATCATCTAACCGTGAGAATTTACCGTAATGTAAAACAAATTGTTTAGTATTTTTATAAGCAATGGCTTTTGCAAAGATATACGAATACAAAACAATAAATAACTTAAGGATGTGTCGCATTTTTTCTCCTAATGTCCCATCATTTCCCAATGTTTCGCATCAACGCAGCCCATTTAGTGAGCAGCTAGGACAACACTCTATTTACCAGATCCTGAGTCACCGCAAACCAGGACAGCTTCTGCGTTGCCACATCGCGATTACTGCATCCTATTTCCGCACGCATTTTAGGATTATCCAGCAACTGCAGTATTTTTTCGGCAAAAGCCTCAGGGGCGTTTTGTTGTGAAAGCAGCCCGCAGTTATATTTTCGCATTATTATCTCACTTTCATCTCCGATAGCCGTAGAAACGATTGGCCGCCCGGCTGCTAAGTAATCGCCGAGGCGCCCGGGGAAATTTGCCTGTTCTATGCCATTACGCATCCTAGGCAGCAACAACACGTCAGCCGCAGACAGATACTTGCAGACCACATCATGAGGTTGAACACCTGGGCAGATAAAGTTGGAGGAAAGCCCCAATTGTTGAATAGCCTTCATATGAGTATCCTGTAGCGGCGAAATATACACGATTAAGGTGTCCGGTTTCTTCCTGACAACTATACTCAAAGCAGCCAATAAATAATCAAATACCCATAGAGCACGCCCCACAAAACACAAAATAGGCTTATCAGCAGGCAATCCTAATTCTGCTCGCGGGAACGTGGTGTCCGCAAAATATGGACCGGAGACATCTGCGCCATTTGGGACAATGAAGGCCTTATCAGGATCAACTCCAGCCTTTATAAGCATGTCTTTTAAAAAATGACTGACAATTGTCACCTTGTCTGCCAATAGCGGAATTTTCGTTTCCATAAACCCCGCTACCCACACAGCCAGCCCTCCTTTCCCATCTATTGAAGTCAACCCCCCCCGACCCCACAAATCATCCGAATCGACAAGTATTTCACCGCTAAAAATACCAACCTTCTTCAATAATTTAAGAATTACTATAGGAATCCCCGTAGTAGGCGAGGCAACATTAAAGGCGTAGACCGCATCGAATTTACCCAAAAGTGTCATTTTAATGTTTAAGACAGCCCGGAAGAAATGAAAAGGCAATTCCCTAATACTAGATGACCCAAATTGGCCAGGGACAAGAACAAGTTTGACCCCATCAATAAACTCCGTAGCAGTCCGAAAAAGACTCCCGTCAGTATTCAAACAACTCAAAACAACATCATGCCCCACCTTCACAAGATTCTTCCCAAGCGAAAAGCACCTAAAATAGGTACCTTTATCTCGATCATTATGATTAAGGATTAGTATTCGCATATAACCAACTACATATCTCTCCGAAGAATGAAGTTATTATGATGAGCAAACAGTCTGGCCGGGGAATGGTAAAGCACCCAATCCATCCCTTTAAGCGCCCAATACAACGGATTTGTAACCTTACCAGGAAATTCGCAAACCAGGTTAGACTTCCATGATTCAACAATCTTAAACTTATTCTCCAAAAGCAAGCGCTTGACTTCCTTGTCCCCATACAGTTTTTCATGCCGGCCGAGCCCTACAAATCCGGCTAAGTGCTCCATATATGCCAACTTTCTTGGTGTTTTAAAGACGAAGAATACACCCCCGGGTTTCAAAACCCTTCGCACCTCGGAAAAGACCCGCGCCAATTCTCCCTCGTCAATGTGCTCGATTACAGCATACGCTGTTAAAACGTCAAAAGTATTATCCGGATAAGGAATATTTAATCCATCATAATGAGAGAACTTAATTGAGTAGTCTTTTGAAAAGACCGCCCACACCTTTTCCTGCTCCTTACTTGTATCAGAGAAATTGGGATCGTTCTGACTCTTATCCCTGGTGGCATCAATGGCACAGATATCTGTTAGCGCGTTATGGTTTCGCAACAGAATTGCATATATCCCACACCCTGTCCCAAGATCCAGCACCTTGCCGCCGTCCTTAGGCAAATACTTTGATGCCCGCAGGCTATCCTCATATAAAGAGTCAACATACAACCGGCTCTTTAGCATGTATTCTATTGATGTCAGATAAGACCACCGGTCTTTCTTAACGTTAAGTCTATCCACTGTTCCCAACACATCAGATATAATTTTTTTCATGATTTTCGTGAGCGATAAGAAAGTAAGCTATATAAATAAAACCCGAACCTATTGCTTAATGCTAATTTTCTGCCTATCGAGAACAACTTGCGATTTCTTGAGACCAAGTAGGCAAGATATCCGACAATCTTGCCCAAGCGAAACTGGAGAACCGTCTTCTCGTACAGCGCATATCCCTTTTTCAAAGCCTTTACCCGCTGCTCCGCAGGGAAGTCCTCGGTATCAAAGACCGGGATTAAATCGCGGCTTCCTACTCTTCCTAAATAATCCCCCACGGGCATCATATGCGCAGCGTGCTTTGTAGCCCAATCATACAACTCCGTTCCGGGGTATGGGATTACGTTATAGAAATTAACGAAATTAGTCGGGAGAGTCTTAGCAAAAGCAATACTCTCCATGGCTGAAGCATACGTTTCCCCTTTATGCCCTATAATAAAGTTCACGGAATTTCGTATTCCCACCTTGTTAGTCAGTTCCACTGCCTCCCTGACTTTCTCAATCTTCAAAGCCTTCCCCATATTGTTTATTACACCTTGGTTGCCTGACTCACAACCGTAAGAAATAAAAATACAGCCCGAATCCTTCATTTTCTGCAGGAACCGTTCCGTAACCCGGTCAGCGCGCATCCCGTTATAGAGCTCATACTTAACGTTTAGCTTCTCGCTTACCATCAAGTCACAAATCTTTTCCGCCCTCTCCAGATCTATGTTAAAGCAGTCATCGTTAATCTCAAATTTCTCAATGCCGTAAGTCTTAACCCAGTGCTTCATTTCAGCAACCACATTCTCCGGACTTCTCGGCCGGAAGCCTCTCCCCATCGATAACTTAACGGAACAGTAATTACAGCCGTAGGGACAGCCTCTGGATGTAATTATTGGGAGCGTTTTAGTGGCAGAATAATTATACCGGGAAAAGCTGAAAGCATCATAGTCGGGGAAGGGGATAGCGCTAATGTCCTCTATCAGTGGCGCAGCCTTATTCTCTAATATGTTTCCAGCCTGATCGCGCCAGATCAGGTTCCCGACTTTTGAATAAGACTTAGTTCCGTTAAATTCTCTTAGGAAATCTAGAAAGCTCACTTCACTTTCGCCTTTCATTGCAAAGTCAGCCTTGGAAGTGGAGAGAACTTCTTTATTTAAAGCTGACACATGTGGCCCACCGAGGATTAGGGGAATAGACGAGCGCTTCTTGATTTCAGCAATCAGATTCGATGCGTACTCATAGCAATAGCTGAAAGTTGTTACCCCGATTAGATCGGGCTTAAATCTTTCCATTTTTTCGAATAACACGTTATCGTTGTTTTCCAATCCCTGGTCGAATATCTCGATATCCGTAAACCCGTGTTGTTTAAGAACCGCTATAAGATATGCAAGCCCCATATGAGGATGCCCAGGGACGGCTTTTTCATCACCGAAAAGTGTTTTCAGCCAAGGGTTAACGAATAGTATTTTCATATATGTTAACTAAACAGCCAGGCTAAACCTGACATATAACCGTTAAAATAACTTATCACCAGGTCAAATCTCTTATGCCGAAGCAATATCAAGCAATATTGTAAAAGAAAAAGATTATTAAAGAGCAGAATAAAAATCGGGAATTTTATTGAACCAGCATATTTCCGCATAAAAAGAATACGGTTCCTTGCAGCGTAGAATATGCGGTACTTATTATCAAAACCTATAATTGCCCGCAAAGTTCCGCTTTCTGTAAGCGGCATATTGTGGTACGTAATCGCAGTCGGGCAAAACAAGATCCTATATCCGGCCAGGTGTGCGCGCATAGCCCAGTCTGATTCTTCATAATGCATAACATAACTTGTATCGATAAGGCCAATTTTTTCTATTACAGATCTACGAATAAGCCACAGGTTAGGAATATGTCCGACCTCGCGCACCACATCGTGCTGACCATTGTCTATTTCATTAATGCCCACATATCTTGTACGGCTTGTAAGCAAGTTAATATCAGCTCCAGCGTACCAAAGCCGGGTGGGATCTTTAAGGTAGCGCATTTTAGGCCCCACTAAGCCGATCCTCTCGTCTGTTTCAATAAGCCGGACCAGTTCAGACAACATTTTCACATCTACGGTGTTATCGCTGTCGACAAAACAGATATACTCACCAAGAGAGTTCTTTGCCCCCTCGTTCCTGGCCACGGAAGCCCCGAAGTTTTCCTGTAGCCGAACGACCTTAACGCTAGGATATTTAGAATTCAATTGAAAAACAGTATTGTCGACCGAAGCGTTATCAACAACAATTATCTCAAAGCTAGGATAATCCGACTTATAGAAGGACTCGACACACGCGAGTACCTCCTGCTCACGGTTAAATGTTGGGATAACAACTGAAACTATTTTTTTCGGCATTAGACCTTTCTCAACTTGAGGAAAATATTAGTAAAACCATTTCCCTTGGCATACTCGGCATCCTGGGCTGCTCGAATATCCCGCTCAAAAAATGGACGCCGCCGGAAGATCCACTTAGCAACATAAAGGTTATTTATGCCGATTATTTCCCACCAGCCACCGTTCAGAACAACCTTTTCCACCTCAAAGCCATTTCCCACAGCGAGCGCACATAGCGCGTCTACCGAATAATGTCTGTGCCCTATTAACCACCATGCAGGGTCAAAAACACAACTAAAGAACGACCTGTGTGGGGTAGATAGATAAAACCTTCCGTTTTGTTTAAGGACCCGTGCAACCTCCGCAAACATTTTCGGTTCTGTCCCCTTCGGTATATGTTCTAAGACCTCCCAAGAAACCACAGTATCATATGAGTTATCCTCAAACGGCAAAGACAAGGCACTGGCGTCTATAAAATCCACTTTTGCATCAGACAAATTACACCGTGCGGCAGACAAGGCTTCAGCTGTGTGCTCTATTCCGGTAATATGGCTTACGCCACGTTGAAGCGTGTTATACTCAAACCAACCGAACCCACAACCTATATCCAATATTTTTCGATCAACCACATCGACGTCAGATATAAAAGTAGTATTGAACAAAGTCCTTCCGGACAATAGATCTGTAGGTTTTTCGTCGATTAAATTCTTCATTTTGCGACAACTTTCATACGCCACAATTTGAATATTATATGTATGCTTTAAATTTGTTCAGCAAGAATACTATCCCAACAAGGAATCGAATAAAAACAACACCCATCATTGCTAGCGGTGCACGAACAATTGACTTCCACTTCTCATGTTCAAGAAACACCCCGGCATACCGATACCACAACCCGAACTGTTTTTTAATATCTGGATCCTGCTCTCCCCATTTACGAACATAATCCGGGAATGTCACCGTATATTTAGCTTTTTTCTTAAGATAAACAGAAAGCGTCAACCACTCCTCATGATGATAAACAGGATAAGCTGAGATATCTAGAGAATAGCCCTGTTTTAATAAAGTTTTAGTGAAATCCCAGTCATCTGGCCCAAACGCTATATTTTCCACATCAAAGCCACCGACTTTTATAAAAACATCCGTTTTCACAATACGCACAGCATCAATACAAGTTTGATTATAGAAACTCCTTTCAAAATTCCTAACCTGACCAAACCAGCCCCGCCCGCAGACAACCTCTGGGATATACAGGGCATCACAACTTTGAAGGCGGGTAACGCAGTCAGCTATCAGTTCCGGGGCGAATGTCATATCAGCATCAGGAAAGAATACGATATCCGCAGCAGTTTTAGAGACCCCAGAATTCAGCTGGGCTCCCCTATAGTTTTTCACCCTCTCATTGTTAACTTCATCGGCCAGGTTATAAACTTTCACACCAAGAGCTGAGGCGATTTCCCGCGTTCTATCGATAGATCCATTATCCACCACAATAATCTCAATGTTTTTGTATGTTTGGGCCAAAATGCTTTTCACACAACTTGAGATATTGCGTTCCTCATTCTTTGTTGCCAAAACTATCGAAACCACTGGAGAATGAGAATTCATTTCTTCGCCTCTCGATTATGCCATTCCCAAGCATCTTTAATAATATTTTCCAAATTAAACATAGGCGTCCAATTAAGATACTCCCCTGCTTTTGCAGCATCAGCCACTAAAACCGCAGGGTCGCCAAGTCTTCTGGCTTTTTCCACATAAGGGACTTTTAAACCAGAAACCATTTCAACATATTTAATAACATCCCGGACAGACGCCCCTTTCCCAGTGCCAAGATTAAATGATTCAGTTAACTGTTTAGACTGAGCAAGTCTTCCGAGCGCCTTATAATGCGCTGCAGCTAAGTCTTTTACATGTATATAGTCCCTTACACAAGTGCCATCTGCGGTATCATAATCAGTACCAAAAACATTGAGAACAGGTTCCCCAGAAATGGCGGCTCTTATGACAAGCGGAATGAGATGTGTTTCTGGGTTATGGCATTCCCCAATACCATAACCAGCACCAGCCGCGTTAAAATATCTCAGATTTATTGAACGAATACCATAAATAACGGCATACCAGGAGAGAATCCTCTCAAACATCAGTTTACTCTCTCCATATGGGTTAACCGGTTTCTGTACGGTATCTTCTTTGATAGGTAAAGTCTCTGGGATGCCATATGTCGAACAAGTGGATGAGAATATTATTTCAAAGCAATCCCCTCCGCGCATCGCATTTAGCAAATTCAAACCACCTAACACATTATTCTCAAAATACTTTCCAGGATTCTGAAGAGATTCTCCCACATAAGCATATGCTGCAAAGTGAATTACGTTTTCGATAGAATAAGTTTTAAACACTTGCTCAATAACTGATTTATTCAACAGATCTCCTTTTACAAAAGTTACGTTATCTGGCAGCAAGTTCCTGTTCCCATTAATAAGATTGTCGAAGACGACAATGTCACTAGGTTTAACACCGGCTTCAATAAAATATCTTACTGTATGGGTGCCAATATATCCAGCTCCGCCGGTTATAAGTGTTTTTTTCATTTAGCAAGACTTAATACCACTTCTATCAGAATCTTTTCGATTTCTCCCCAAAACCCTATTTATCAACACGAGTAGTAATTGATTTTTTAATCAGCGCGACACGTTACCCGCTCCTTTGGAATAGCGAAATCTTGCAGCAGCCCACCGTAGAAAAGACCAAACGCCTCACCGACTAAGATTCGCTGCAAGCCCATCCCCTGATGCCAGAGTATGGCATCAGGGGAGCAAGATATCTTTCCAACGCATTCGATGTACAACAATCAGATAAGTTAGTCCTTAACAGCAGGCACACTCGCACTCGTTCCTGGGCACGCCGGCGGCCTTCTTTTTAAGCATCTCGGCGGCGTTGGTCTTTTCCCACGCGAAGCCGGGCCGGCCGAAGTGGCCGTAGGCCGCGGTCTTCCTGAAGATAGGCGAGCGCAGGTTCAGCGTCTTTATGATGCCGCGGGGCGTCAGGTCGAAGCTGGAGCGCACGATCTTGGAGAGCTTCTCGTCGGCTATGACGCCGGTGCCGTGCGTGTCGACATAGAGCCCGACGGGCTCGGCCACACCGATGGCGTAGGCCAGCTGCACGGTGCATTCCTGGGCGAGTTTGGCCGCCACGATGTTCTTGGCGACATAGCGGGCCATGTAGGCCGCCGAGCGGTCCACCTTGGTGGAGTCCTTGCCGGAGAACGCGCCGCCGCCGTGCGGGGCCACGCCGCCGTAGGTGTCCACGATGATCTTGCGGCCGGTCACGCCGGTGTCGGACTGGGGCCCGCCGACGACGAACTTGCCGGTGGGGTTGATATAGATCTTGGTGTCCTTGTCGATCATCCTCTTGTCGACGACCGGGGTGATCACGGCCTCGATGATCTCGCGGCGGGACTTCTCGGTGATCTGGTGGCCGCTCTTATCCAGGATCTCCTCGGTGTGCTGCGAGGAGACCACGATGGTCTCTATGCGGGCCGGCTTGCCGTCGTGGTATTCCACGGTGACCTGGGTCTTGCCGTCGGGGCCGAGGTAGGGGAGGATGTTCTTCTTGCGCACTTCGGCGAGGCGCATGGACAGGCGCTGGGCCAGCTGCAGGGGCAGCGGCATCAGCTCCGGCGTCTCATTGGAAGCGTAGCCCACCATCAGGCCCTGGTCGCCGGCGCCGCCGGTGTCCACGCCCTGGGCGATATCGGGGCTCTGGCGGCCTATCAC
>Ga0209212_1002069_pt1 | contig 29945 bp, 29 predicted proteins | sample RifGroC2_FD_183996 | JGI IMG/M metagenome (GOLD analysis project Ga0209212, IMG submission 183996) | Groundwater microbial communities from Rifle, Colorado, USA - Groundwater C2 (SPAdes) (version 2) | ecosystem: Environmental > Aquatic > Deep subsurface > Groundwater | place: Rifle, Colorado... | reverse complement strand
CCCAAAGCACCGGACAGAGCCACGCCGCCCGTTGAATCCAACGCCGCCGTGATGGTGCTCGCCGTAATGCCGGTAAGAACAGCCGCCGGAGTCGTATGCAACGCCGTGATCGTTACCGTGCCCGCACCGCTGGCAGTCTTGCCGGTCAGTTGGGCTGCGGTGCCTTGCAGCGTTGCCCCCGATGCGACCGAGAACGTAGCCGTTCCCATTGTGGCGCTATCGACGTTCATCGTGCTGGTGCTGATGGTCGTCACGGCCTTTCCAAGGTTGCCGGTAAACGTAACGTTGCCGCCGACTGCTGCCGTAACAGAGGTTGAAGTAATCGCACTCAGGTCAGCCGCAGCGGTCGAGTTCAGTGCAGTAACAGCCACCGTGCCAGCGCCATCTATCGTCACCCCCGTAACATTCGCCGCTGTTGCCGCCAGAGTCTGACCTGATGCAAGTGTGATTTCTGTTGCCGTACCGTTAAAGTCTGGCATTGTCGTGGCGGTAACGCTCTGGCGGGTGAACGTGGCCACTGAATCGCCGACTGTACCTGCCCAGGCAATTGTGATGTTGCCTGTCGCGTTGCCCCCAAATTCGACCACTCCAGCAGTTTCAGTCACCGTAAAAGTAGTAGCCGGAGTCGAATCTCCCCCACCCCCACTAGGCGGTGCAGGCGGAGGTGTCCCCGCCGTCGCCGCCACATCCGCTGTCAAATCCCCCGCCACTGCGGCAGTAACCGCCGTAGTCAACGCCGTGCCGGTGAAGCTGCTCACCGTCGTGGCGAGATCACCCGCGGCCATGCCGGTCGTCAGCGAAGTCGCTGTATCACCCTGCGCCACCACCTGCACCTTGGCGATCTGCGACAAGGCGGCGGTGAGGTCGGTGGGGTTGGCGGTCATCGCGGTGTTGATGGCGGTGTTGGCGCTGGACATGACGCTGCCGATATTGGCCAGCGAGGCGGCGACCGCCGTGGTGGCAGCCGTCGAAGTGGCTGCGGCGGCGGCGGTCATCACGCTTTGCAGCACGGTGGTCTGCGTCAGGTCAACCGCGGTGGTTGCGGCGGCAAAATTGGTTGCCAGCGCGGTGGCCACGTTGGCCATGGCGTCCGTGGCGGTGGTGGTGCTCGAAGCGCCCTGGATGACGGCCATGCCTTGCACCAGGATGTTGGCGACCTGGGCGGCGGCGGCCTGCACTTGGGCGGCGGCGGCCTTCTCCGCCGTGGTGCCGCTGCCGAGCGCAACGGCGATGGCGTCCAGGGTTTGCAGGTTGGTCGTGGTGGGCAGGCCCAGCGCGGTCAGCACGTTGGTCTGCGCTTGTGTCAGGGAGGTGCCGGAATCCACCATGGCTTGCATCACGGTGGTGAGCGGGTTGACCATGCCGGAGCCGTCGGGGGCGGTCATCATGCCGGTGAAGGCCAGGTTGGTGGAGATGTCGGTGCCGCCCGTGGCGGTCAGTTTGCCGGTGGCGCCTTGCAGGGTGAAGGCGCCAAAGGCATCGGTGGTGGCCTTGGCTTCGCCGGTGTTCCAGATGCCGTCGCTGTTGGCGTCGGCAAATACGGTGGCGCCGCTGATGTAGCCGTCGGCCAGTATGCCGGTGGTGGTGCTGGCGGCCACCACCGTGGTCACGGCGGTGGCGAGAGCCGCCGTGGCGGTGCTCAGGGTGGCGGTGGTGGTGATCGGGGCCATGGCGGCGCGGGCCGCGTTGGCGGCGCCGGTGCCGGCGTACCCGGCCGTCTCTGCCGGGGTATCCAAGGCAGCGGTGAAATCGTTGGCGTAGGTCAGGCGGTTGGCGACGGTGTCGATGTCGATGCCCAGCACGTTGGCCTGCATGGCATCGACCAGGGAGCTGACGGTTTCGCGCCCGGCGTTGAATTCCGCCACCCAGTAAGCCTTGCCGACCGTATCCGAGGCGCGGCCAAGGAGGTTCTGGTAGACCTGCTCGACCCGCTGGTCGGCGGTCATGCCGGAATACAGTGAGGCATATTCGTTGCTGGCGGCAAAGCCGGCTTTCATGGTCACCGCATCGGAGGTCATCCAGTAAGCAAGTCCGGCTGTATCGGCAGGGCGGCCAAAATAGGCAAGGTAGGCTTTTTGAACTTCGGTGGCAGTAATAGTCATGATGTGTATCTCCAGAGAATGTTTTATAAATAAGGTGGTTGGGTTAGCGGCTGCGTAACCCAACGTAATTTGAAGCCACTACGTAATGCTGTATTTCATAAATTGTTGGGGTTCGCTGCGCTTACCGCCAACCTACGCTGTATTTCATAATTTGTTGGGGTTCGCTGCGCTTACCGCCAACCTACGCTGCATTTCATAATTTGTTGGGGTTCGCTGCGCTTACCACCAACCTACGCATATCAACCTGCGCATACCCTCGTGCATGTACACAACTAAACACCAGTCGGAATTGCGTCGGCCAATCAAAAACCATGCCGGGCAAATGTTCCTTGTGAGCACACCGGGCGAATGTAACTTGCCGGGTTTAATGTGACAAATTGGCGGCGCTGACAGTTATGACACAAGTGACAGTTGTGACAGTTTGCCGGGACGGCGCGCCGGTGCGGCACTTAGGCTAAGAAAAACAGCGTGTTACAAAAAAAGCCGCCGCGCCGGGAGGTGGAATGCCGGATTATCCATAGCTGGGAAATGGGTATAAACTGCGCCCAGTTTCATAAAAAGAGCAAAAAAGACAGTTGTGACAATCTCCGTCGAAATCCATACCCGGTCAAACACCCTGCTGTGCAACGGCCATCGCCTGGCTACCCACAGCAAGGGTTTGCTGGCTTTCGTCTGTTTGTTGCTGTGGAAAAAGCGCGCCCGGCCCGAGGCCGGATGGGTGGGGATGGGCGAGCTGCGCGGTATTTTGCCCACCACCCACGGTCGGCAGATGCTGCGCTATATCGATACGCTGGCCGGTATCGGTTTTCCCGTGGAGTACGAAAGCAAGACCTGCGGGCGCTACCGTCTGGCGCTGGCACCGGAGCGGGTGTCGGTGGATCTGGCGGAGGACGGGCTGGAATGTTTTCTCGGCCTCGCCGCCGGGGCATCTGTCGCCGCGCCGTTCGCCTTGTCCGACAGCCGGACTTTGCCGGAAAGCCTGCGCATGCTGGAATCTTTTGCCAGGCTGAATCTGGCGCAATCGCAGTTTTATGACGGTAATCTGGGCAAGGGGGACAACCATGCCTATCATCTTTTTCTCTGCGAAAGCGAGATCGCTCCGCCGGAATGGCGCGACCTCGCCCTGCTGTGGCTGGCCAGAACCTGCCACCGCCTGAACCGCTACGACGAGGCGCTGGCGGCGTTGCGCCGCCTGGGCGCGCTGGTGCGGGGGGGGGCTGGCCATCAAGATGTCGCTGTGCAGGGCGCTGGTGTATTTTGATCAGGGGCGTATCGGGCTGGCGGTGAACCTGGTTGCCAAACTGGAGATGGCCAGCTGCACCGATCCTTCCACCCTGGGGGAATATTACAACCTGAAGGGGCTGCTGGTTTACCGCGAGATTATCCAGTGCCGGCAGGATGTCGCGAAAGTCGCCGCACCGGGCGGCCCGGATGTCTACACCTCGCCGCTGCCCATCACCCCGCCGGCCGATCCCGATGCCTATACCCCGCTGCTGGAAATCGCCACGCATTACTATCACCAGTCGCTGATGCATCATGCCAGGGTGGGGGATCATCATGCGCTGCAGGGCACCTGCTTCAACCTCGGCAATCTTTTTCTTTACGCCTGGAGCAAGGGGCTCGCGCTGCCGCAGGGCGAGCAGTCGCTGGAGCTGGGGATGAAGTGGGTCGTGCAGTGCGAATTTATCTGTCACAAGTTCGGCGTGGGGATGGATTCGGTGCGCAGCCGCATCCTGCTGCTAAAAATCGCCATGCAATCCGGCTTCGATATGGCGCGATTGAATGAGCACACCGGCGACCTGTTCCGCAACCATGCCAGCCTGGAAGAGATGGCGCGGGCGACGCTGGCGCAAGCCCAGGCCATCGGCAACCGCCTGGAGCAGGCCGAGCTGTACGCGATTTTGCTGCGCCTGGCCTTGCAGCGCGGCGACTATCACGAGGCGGCAGCCTGCCGGGAAAAGGTGCTGGAAGCTTACCGCGAACTGAAGCGGCCGGACCTGGCGCGGCCTTTCAAGGTGGCGCTGCCGGTGGGGTGATGTTGCGGGTGCAAATAAAAGTGTTGGGAAACTGTCCGTTCGTGGATGTGATTGCGTCCAACACTTTTATCCTGGAAAACTCAGTTCAAGCCACGGTTTGACTGGGTTTGACTGGAACGCGGGCTTCCAGCCCGCAGGCGGACAGGATGTCCGCGCTCCCAGTATCCATTCTTGAACTCGCCCAAAAGGTGAATCGCATCAACAACGATAAAGTTAATCATCACGTGGGTTTCAACTGAAATAGAAGCGTTCAACTGAGGTTTTTAGGCTCATAACTCACCTCGTGCACGTTAGCGCTTGGTTTTAGCGTGTCAACTGCCGGAAGTGGGATTATCCCGGCAGGCTGCTGCCGAACACAGCCCGACGTCATCCGGACGCTGATGTTGGGCTTCTGCCTTCGGCCTCAGCGCCAACCTACGCAATGCCCCAACGCAACGTCGTGTCAGGTTGGCGATGAGCACAGCAAACCACAACGCAACCGCTACGCCGCAAGCGGCGTGGAATTAAACCCGAAGAGATTCAATGAGGTACGAATCTTTCCTAATCACAGTAATCGATAATCAGCGGCGCGTGATCGGAAAAGCGTTGCGCCCTGTAGATGGCCGCCGCCTGCGCCCGCGCGGCGATGCCGGGCGTGGCGATCTGGTAATCGAGGCGCCAGCCGACATCCTTGGCCCATGCCTGGCCGCGATTCGACCACCAGGTGTAAGCCGCCAATTCGGGATGTAACCCGCGAAACACATCGACGAAACCGGCTTCATCGAATAACTCGGTCAACCAGGCGCGTTCTTCGGGCAGGAAGCCGGAATTCTTCTGGTTGCCGCGCCAGTTCTTAAGGTCGATTTTCTGGTGGGCGATGTTCCAGTCGCCGCAGACCAACACTTCGCGCCCGCTGGCGCGTAATGCTCGCAAATGCGGCAGGAACGCCGCCATGAACTTGAATTTCACGGCCTGCCGTTCCTCGCCGCTGGAACCGGACGGCAAGTACAGCGACACCACGCTGAAGCCGGCAAAATCCGCGCACAGGTAGCGTCCCTCGGCATCAAATTCGGCGATACCCAAACCCGCCGTGACCTGCTGCGGTTTTTCGCGGCAATAGATGCCCACGCCGCTGTACCCCTTCTTTTCCGCATAATGAAAATAGCCGTGATAACCGGCCGGCGCGAGCATCTGCTGCGTCATGTCGGCTGCCTGCGCCCTGAGCTCCTGCAGGCAGACGATGTCGGCATCCTGTTGCGCGAGCCAGGCAAACAAGCCCTTGTTGGCCGCGGAACGGATGCCGTTCAGGTTGACCGTGATGATGCGCATGAAAATTTCCGGTGAGTGGGGTGCGCCATTATAATGACCGCCATCGCCTCAACCTATATTGATTACCATGTCCAATTTCAGGCAGGATTTCATCCGCTTTGCCGTGCAGCAGAAAGTGTTGTGCTTCGGCGAATTCCAGACCAAGGCCGGCAGGCTGTCGCCGTATTTTTTCAATGCCGGGCTGTTCAATGACGGCGCGGCATTGAGAAATTTGTCGCAGTTTTATGCGCAGGCCGTCCTTGCCGCCGAATTGCCTTTCGACATGCTGTTCGGCCCGGCCTACAAGGGCATCCCGCTGGCTGCCGGAACCGCCATCGCGCTGGCCGAGCAGGGGCGCAACGTGCCCTATTGCTACAACCGCAAGGAGGCCAAGGATCACGGCGAAGGCGGCACGACGGTGGGTGCCGCGTTGCAAGGCCGGGTGCTGATCATCGACGATGTGATCTCCGCCGGCACCTCGGTGCGCGAGTCCATCGACCTGATTCGCGCGGCCGGTGCCGAGCCTTGCGGCGTGGTGATCGCGCTGGATCGCATGGAACGCGGGCAGAGTGAGCTTTCCGCCGTGCAGGAAGTGCAACGCAACTATGGCATTCCGGTAGTGTCTATCGCCACACTGGATGACCTGCTCGACTATTTGCAGGGTGAAGCGGGGATGGTGCAGAATCTGGCCGCCGTGCAATCTTATCGTGATCGCTATGGAGTGAAAAATGACCCAACTTAAATTAATTGCTGTGTTTATCGCCGGTATCGCTTTCAGTTTCCCCGTCGCGGCCAAGATGTACAAATGGGTGGACGACAATGGCACGACGCATTACAGCGAAACCATCCCGCCGGAATATGCTCACAAGGATCGCAGCGAACTGGGTAAGTCCGGACGCGTGATAGAAAAGAAGGAGGTGCTAACTCCCGAAGAACGCCGCGCCAGCGACCAGGCTGACATCAAGAAGCGCGCCGATGAAGAAGCCGCGCTGGAGCGGAAGCGCCGTGACAAGGCGCTGGTCAATACCTACAGCAATGAAAAAGAAATCGATCTGGCGCGCAACCGCAACCTGCAACAGATTGAATCGCGCATCAACAGCATCAGCTCGCAACTCAAAACGGCCAACGACAATTTGCAGGCCTACCAAAAAGAAGCGGATGCCCGTACTAATGCCGGTAAAGAAATCCATCCCAACTTGCAGGAAGACCTGAAGGAATCGCAGGCGCGGTTAGACAGGCTGCAACAGGATCTGGAAAAAGCCCGGGCAGAAAAGGAAACTCTGGATGCGCGCTACGATGCCGACAAGGCGCGTTACAAGGAATTAACCGGCAGGTAATTACCCCAACCGGCGTAGCCGGAACCAAACAAGGGAGCAAGAAATTACAAATATACCAATTATCCTAAAAACCTCAGTTGAACGCTTCTATTTCAGTTGAAACCCACGTGATGATTAACTTTATCGTTGTTGATGCGATTCACCTTTTGGGCGAGTTCAGGAATGGATACTGGGAGCGCGGACATCCTGTCCGCCTGCGGGCTGGAAGCCCGCGTTCCAGTCAAACCGTGGCTTGAACTGAGTTTTCCAGGTTTATTTAACATCCTAGCAGCCTGTCGGACTTGAAGGAAATCGGCTGCAAATCCGCCTGACCGGTGCAAATTTTGCCCTCGCCCAGCCGAATTTTCGCTTCGATTCTTCAAGTCCGACAGGCTGCTAGATTTTTTATAAAAAATCCATTAACTTCGTCATTCCCGCGAAGGCGGGAACCCAGCGAAACAAATACTCCGCGAAGCGGACAAAACCTCGATGAGCTGCGCGGGTAAACTCATGCCGGAGAACTCATGCCGGAGAACTCATGTGGGCGAACTCGTCTGATCGAACTCATGTAGGCGAACTCGTCTGATCGAACTCATGCGCCGGTCAGGCGTTGCGCGGCTTCGCGATATTTGTCGGCAGTCTTTTGCAGCACCTCCTGCGGGACATGCGGCGCGGGCGCTTGCTTGTTCCAGCCCGATGATTCCAGCCAGTCGCGCACGAACTGCTTGTCGAAGCTGGGCGGGTTGCTGCCGACGCGGTACTGGTCGGACGGCCAGAAACGCGAGGAATCCGGCGTGAGTGCCTCGTCGATCAGATACAGCTTGCCCGCTTCGTCCACGCCGAATTCGAACTTGGTATCGGCGATGATGATGCCCCTGCCCGCCGCATAATCTGCCGCTTCGGTATACAGCGCCAGCGTCGCATCGCGCACTTCATGGGCGCGCGCTTCGCCGAGCAATTCAATGGTCTGCGCAAAGGTAATGTTCTCATCGTGAGCGCCGACCGCCGCCTTGGTGGATGGCGTAAACAACGGCTGCGGCAGCTTTTCCGCCTCGCGCAGCCCCGCAGGCAATTGAATCCCGCACACCGTCCCGGTCTTCCGGTAATCCTTCCAGCCGGAACCGACCAGATAGCCGCGCACGATTGCCTCGATCGGCAACGGCTTGAGCTTCAGGGTGACGAAGGCGCGCCCCTGCACCTGCGCCTGCTCATGCTCGCCCTTGACCACCGATTCGGGCGCGATGCCGGTCAGGTGATTCGGGATGACATGCCGCAGTTTGTCGAACCAGAAATTCGACACGCGGGTCAGCACTTCACCCTTGCCCGGGATCGGGTCTGGCAGGATCACGTCGAAGGCGGAGAGCCGGTCGGTCTGCACGATCAGGAGATGCTGTCCATCCACTTCGTAGAGATCGCGTACCTTGCCGCGATGCAGTAGCAGCAGGCTTTTTATGCTGGATTGGAGTATCGGAGTATTCATAATTTATTTAAACCTGATCAAGTAGGGTGGGCACGTTTTTTGTGCCCACACGGTTAGCGAAGGTTATTTACGCGTGGGCACAAAAACGTGCCCACCCTACCAAACCTACTCGTTGCTCGGATAGGGATAGCGCACATGACCGATGCGCACCACGAGTACCGCCAACGTCAGCAGCAGGATCGAGGCGGTGATGGCAAGCATGCGCCAATCCTCCATCCCCTTGAAGTCCAGCACCAGATAGCGCGCCAGCGCCACCATGGAGATATACAGCGGGAAACGCACCGGCAGTTTGCCGGACCGGTAATACGCCCCGACCATCGCGAGCACTTCCAGATAGAGGAAAAGCAGCAGCAGGTCGGCCAGAGTCACCTGCATCGCACTTATCATGGTCACGACTTCATTGGCCATGGCGATCACCGTGGCAATGGCGATCACCAGCAAGCCGATATGCTCCACCAGCGAAAGCAGTTGCTGGTTAAATTCCTGAATGGTTCTTTTCACTGTTTACCTCCCTGATCATCCCGTAACTCCGGTGCTTCATGCGCGGTTTATGTCAACACGAGCGGTGCTGTTGCCGCGATGGCTTCCGCCTGTTTTTTGCGGTACTCGGCCAGCTTCTGCGCCAGTTGCGCATCCTGCAAGGCCAACATGGCAATTGCAAACAGCCCGGCATTTGCCGCGCCCGCCTCGCCGATCGCGAAGGTCGCCACCGGAATACCCTTGGGCATCTGCACGGTGGACAGCAGCGAGTCCATCCCCTTCAGGTATTTGGATGGGATCGGCACACCCAGCACCGGCAGCGTGGTCTTGCCGGCGATCACCCCGGCCAGGTGCGCGGCGCCACCGGCACCGGCGATGAAACACTGCGCGCCCTGTGCGCTGATTTCCCCGATGTAATCGAGTAACAGGTCGGGAGAGCGGTGCGCGGAAATCACCCGCGCGTCAAACGCCACGCCGAAGTCCTGCAATTGCCGCGCGGCCTGCTGCATGGTCTCCCAGTCATTGGCACTACCCATAACTATTGCAACCAGGGGTTTCATATTTTATGCCTCCTTGTGATAGCGCACGATGCGCTCGACCTCGTTCTTCGAGCCGAGAATGACCGGTACGCGCTGGTGCAGGCCGGAAGGCTTGACGTCCATGATGCGCTCGTAGCCGGTGGAAGCCACGCCGCCCGCCTGTTCGACGATGAAGGACATCGGGTTGGCCTCATAGAGCAGGCGCAGCTTGCCGGCTTTGGCCGGATCCTTGGTGTCTTTGGGATACATGAACACGCCGCCACGGGTCAGGATACGATGTACCTCGGCCACCATCGAGGCGACCCAGCGCATGTTGAAATTGGTGCCGCGCGGCCCGTTGGTGCCGGCAACACATTCTTCCACATAACGCTGCACCGGTTTTTCCCAGTAACGCTCGTTGGAAGTGTTGATCGCAAACTCACGGGTGTCCTCGGTAATTTTCATGTTCGGATGGGTCAGCATGAATTCGCCGATGTCGCCGTCCAGGGTAAAGCCGTGTACGCCGTGTCCGCTGGTAATCACCAGCATGGTCGACGGGCCGTACAGCGCGTAGCCGGCGCAGGCCTGTGTGGTGCCGGGTTGCAAAAAGTCTTCCGCAGTCGGATTTTCAACACCCTTGGGCGCGCGCAGGATCGAAAAAATCGTGCCGACGGAAATGTTCACATCGATGTTGGAGGAGCCGTCGAGCGGATCGAACACCAGCAGGTATTTGCCCTTCGGATACTGGGCCGGAATAGGATAAACATCATCCATTTCTTCTGAAGCCATCGCCGCCAGATGGCCGGACCATTCGGTGGACTTGATGAAAATTTCGTTGGTGATAATGTCCAGTTTCTTCTGCGTTTCGCCCTGCACATTCTCGCTGCCCGCGCTGCCCAGTACGCCGATCAGCGCGCCCTTGTTGACGTCGTGCGCGATCCGCTTGCAGGCGATCACGATGTCGCTGATCAGGCCGGTGAAATCGCCGCTTGCGCCCGGAATGGCACGCTGTTCCTCGATGATGAATTGAATCAGGCTCTTGCTCATGCTATTTTCCTCTTAAGGTTGTTGAATTATATAACTTTGCTGCCTTGCCCCGTACGGCTATTTGTCCTGTACAAGGGCGGATGAGCGTAGCGTTATCCGCCGTATGTTGACCTCTCGCGCAACCTTCATTCGGCGGATAACGGCCTGCGGCCTCATCCGCCCTACGCATTGCTATTTTGTCAGCGAAATGAAAAGCTGCGGCAGCTTCTCGGGCAACTGCGCCACCCGGTCGATGATGGTGTATTGCTTGCCAAAAATATCCGCGACATATTTATCCGCCTTGGAATCGAGGTTGATGCAATAGGCGTAAATGCCCTGCCGGTCCAGCTCTGTCACCGCTTGACGCGCGTCCTCGATCAATAGCCGCGCATCCTTGCTGTCGATGTCCGACGGCTCGCCATCGGTCAGGATCAGCAACAATTTTTTATCGGCCTGCTGTTTGTCAAGATAGTGCGCGGCATGGCGCATCGCCGCCCCCATACGGGTAGAGTAGCCGGCTTCCATCGCCGCCAGCCGCCCCTTCACCCGGTCGTCCCAACTTTCACTGTAGCCCTTGATATGCAGGTAGCGCACATCGTGGCGGGTGTTGGAATGAAAACCGGCGATGGCGAACGGGTCGCCCAGTTTCTCGATCGCCCAGGCCAGCAGCGATACCGCCTCCCGGCTCAACTCCAGAATAGTCTGGTCGCAGCCCGCCGCTTTTTGCGAGTTGGGCGGCTTGCCGCCCATCCCTGCGAACACCGATTCGTTGAGCGATTCCGACAGGTCCAGCAGCAGCATCACCGCGATGTTGCGCCCGCTGGTCTTGTGGCTCATGTTGATGCGCGGATCGGGCGTCGCACCGCTCTTGTAGTCGATCAGCGAACGCAGCGCGACATCCAGGTCCAGCTCGCTGCCCTCCTCCTGGTAACGGATACGCACCTTGTCCTGCGGCTTGAGCAGGTCGAGCATTTTCTTCAGGCGTTTTGCCAGCCCGGCATGCTTCGCCAATAATCTGTCGATATCCGCCGCGTTGCCGGGCGGGTGCAAGGCTTCATATACGCTCACCCAGTCCGGGCGGTAACTCTGGTTGAGGTAATCCCATTCGTGATAATAGCGCGGCGGCAGCCCGTTGATCTCCTTGCCCGGCTCGATCTTGCGCGGCGCGTCAAAGGCTTCTTCCTCGTCGCCCTCCTCGATGAATTTCCACATCTGGCGGTTATCGTCGCGGTAGTCCACCACCGTATCCTTGAAATGAATCTTGGCGAGCTGATCGCTCTGGCGGCGTGTCTTCGCAACAAATGCAACTGCCAGCTCGGCCATCTCCGGCGTACTCGAATTGCCGTGCTGCATCAACTCGCGAAAGCGCTGCGCAAATTCGACGACATGCGTGTTCTGGTAGGGATGCTGCGGATCGAGAATGGCGCGCGACAGCATCGCCAGACGATGGCGCAGGCCGGATTCCTGTTCGGGATCGCAGGCGTCTTCGGCAGGAATCGGATGCAATGCCGTGAAAATGCGACGCAGGCCGGGATACTCGCGTATCGCCAGATATTCCACGCGCGAGTCCTCAAAAAACTCCGCCGCCATGCGCTGGAACGGGCTGAAGTTATCGGCAAAAATGGCCGTCGTCCAGCGGCGGTGTCCGGCAATATGCGCCAGCACAGCGCGGTAGCGATCTATGCCGGAAATAATAATGGTGGTGTCGTTGGGTACTGGCTCCCCACCCTCATCCCAACCTTCCCCCTGAGGGGGAAGGGGCGATTGCTCCCTCCCCTTCAAGGGGAGGGTTGAGGTGGGGATGGGTTGGCGATGCGTCAAAGTCGCAATGAAATCGTCATACACATCCGGCAGGCGGATGCCGAGCTTGTCGTAATACGGAACCGGCTGACGCAAAATATCGAAAGCGGTGGAGTAGGGAATCAACGGCTGCTCGTCGCGCCACAGCCCGCGCAAATACATGTCCAGCTTGCGCTCGTTATCCACCAGCAGCGTACCGTGCCGCTCGCGCTGCAACACCGCGCGGCTGTCCGCCGATTGCAGGCTGAAGTAATCGATTTGCCGGTCGGGATGATCCCGGTAATAGCGCACCCCATATTCGACCCAATTTTTCAGCCCCGCGAGAGAAAGCTGGCCGAGCAACAGCGGGATTTGTTTGAAAAAAGACGGCAGCCCCGGGCTGGGGAAAGTCTGCTGAATGCCGTGAATCGAGCCGGTGGTGCGCTCCATGAAGTTCAGCACGATATCCAGATAATCGCGCAACTGCTGCGGCGATTGCAGCCGCCGCGCGGTGGCCGGCAATGCTTGCAGAAACGGCGTGATGGAATTGCCGTTGGGCGACTTCCACATCTGGCGAATGCACTCCATGATGTCGGGCAACGCCTCTTCGCCCAACGCCTTGACTACCCCCGGCCACTTCTCCAGAAAAATCAGGATCGGCTCCGCGCCGCGCCCCATCTTGCCGAGGAAGCGCGCGTTTTCGATATAAGCATCCACGCCCTGGCTGGAAAGCGTCGCCAATGCCCCACGCATGCACTCGGCAAACACCGGTTCGACGCGCGGGAAGCCGCAGTCGAGCTGCTTCCAGCAGGCTTCCAGTTCGGCGGGGATGGTTGCGGTTTCCATGATTTCAAGTTGTTGTAGGTCGGGCTTTAACCAGCGACTTGGCTGCGGTTGTTTGCAGCCTAGTGTCGCGTCATGTATAAAATGACGGATGCAATGTTTCACTATACTGAAAGCCGAAAACCGCCCCATCCCCCTCCTAGCCTCCCCCTTGAAGGGGGAGGAACCTGGCTCCCTCCCCTTCAAGGGGAGGGTTGGGGTGGGGATGGGGCGCCACGCGTACGGCAAAACAAGCGTGACGCGACACTAGTCGAATGGCTATGCAAAGCCAGCCCGACTTGTCGGGTTAAAACCCGACCTACAAATGCAATTAACCAAACACCGCATCGATCGCGTGATCCAGCGTATCGCGGATGTCCGCATCGTCGGTGATCGGGCGCACCAGCGCCATGCGGCACGCGGCGCGCGGTGCGACGCCGCCCTTGATCAGGGTCGCCGCATACACCAGCAGGCGCGTCGAAATTCCCTCATCCAGCCCGTGTCCCTTCAGATTGCGCGCCGCTTGGCCGATCTTCACCAGGCTGGCGGACATTTCTTTATCCATGCCGGTTTCTTTGCAAAGAATCTCCACCTCCAGCAACGCAGCAGGGTAGTCGAATTCAAATGCGGTAAAACGCTGCTTGGTGGATTGCTTCAAATCCTTCAACAGGCTTTGGTAGCCGGGATTGTAGGAAATCACCATCTGGAAATCGGGATGCGCCTCGAGCAGTTCGCCCTTCTTGTCCAGCGGCAGCGTTCGCCGGTGGTCGGTCAGCGGATGGATCACCACCGTGGTGTCCTGGCGCGCCTCGACGATTTCGTCGAGATAGCAGATTGCGCCGATGCGTGCGGCCGTGGTCAGCGGGCCGTCCAGCCAGCGCGTGCCGTTCGCATCGAGCAGGTAACGCCCGACCAGGTCGCTGGCGGTCATGTCTTCATTGCACGCCACGGTGATCAGCGGCTTGCCCAGCTTCCACGCCATGTATTCGATGAAGCGCGATTTACCGCAGCCGGTCGGGCCTTTGATCATCACCGGCAGGCGCGCCGCGTAGGCGGCTTCATAGAGTGCGACCTCGTCTCCTTGTGCCTGGTAGAACGGCTCTTGATGGACTTTATATTGGTCTTTGTTGGCCATAGCTAACCCTCTCCCCTAGCCCCTCTCCCGCAAGCGGGCGAGGGGAATCTGATTTTAATTTTGGAACAAAACGCCCCCAGCAAGTGGGGGCGCGCTGGTTTAATTCCCCCTCCCCTTCAAGGGGAGGGCTGGGGTTAACCAGCGACTTGGCCGCTGTCTTTTAGCGGCCAAGTCGAATGGCTAGTGATTCCATCAGGGGATGGGTTGTAGAGTTGAGGGTTGCCCCATCCCCCTCCCAACCTCCCCCTTGAAGGGGGAGGAGCGTGCGGAGCTTATTTATGCACCCCCAGCTTGTCGCGCCAGCCGGGGAAAATCTTGTCCGCGTCTTTCGGGAAAGATTCGAACGCGCGCGCGAATTCCTTGTGCTCCTTCGCCCATTCGATCGGGTCGGCACCGGCCTTCCAGCATTCATAAGCCTGGCGCAGCGAAACCGCACCGGCCGCCGGGGAATCGATATGCCCGTAAGAGCCGCCGCCCGCGGTGTTAATCACGTTGCCGTGGCCGAGATTCTCGAAGAAGCCGGGCAGGCGCAGCGCGTTCATGCCGCCGGAAATGATCGGCGTGGTCGGTTTCATACCATACCATTCCTGATGGTAGAACGGGCCGGTGCAGCTATCGCGCTCGATCATGTAGGCGATGATGCGGTCGTCCTTGCCGCCTTCCATCTTGCCGTAGCCCATCGTCCCGACGTGGATGCCGGAAGCGCCTTGCAGGCGGGACATCTTGGCCAGCACGAACGCGGTATAGCCGCGCTTGGAGGATGGCGAAGTGACCATGCCGTGACCTGCCCGGTGGTAGTGCAAATACTGGCTCGGGTATTGGCGGCGTGCGGTCGTCACCATGCCGGGGCCGCCAACGAAGCCGTCCACCAGGAACGCCACCTTATCCGCATCCGGTCCGAAGGTTTCCAGCGCGAAATCCGCACGGGCACACATCTCGTAGTGATCGTCGGCGGTGATGTTCATCGAGAATAGTTTTGCCTGGCCGGTCTCGTCCTGCGCGCGCTTCAGCGAATCATAGACCAGCGGCAGCACTTTCTTGATCGGGCAGAACACCTGGTTGCCTTGCGGCTCGTCGTTCTTGATGAAGTCGCCGCCGAGCCAGAACTGGTAGGCCGCCTTGGCGAACGGTTCGGGGCGCAGACCCAGCTTGGGCTTGATGATGGTGCCGGAAATATAGCCGCCATCCTTGACCGGGCGGCCGAGAATGCGCCACAGGTCGGAGATGTCCTTGGCCGGGCCGTCGAACAGTTGCAGCATGCGCGGCGGCACATAAAAGTCCTGCATTTGCAGATTCGCGATGTCGCCCATGCCCTGATTGTTGCCGATACACAGCGTCAGGAAAGACACGATCATCACGCGGCCATCGGTGACATTGCGGTCGAACAGATCATTTGGATACGCGACCTTCATGATGCCCTTGGCCTCGTCGATGAAGTACACCAGCGCGTCCACGCCCTTGGTGAATTCGTCGGTCGTCGACACTTCAACGTTGGTGCCGGTGGAAGATTCCGCCGCGATATGCGCCGCCGCTTCCAGATAACCGGTGCCCGCAGCAGGCTCCATGGTGTAAGCGACCAGAATATGGTTGCCGCCCCTGATCAGGTCTTCTTCTTTCAGACTCAGATCCGCATAACGATTCGATTGGTCCATGGTTTGCTCTCCTGTGTTAACGATTGGTTTCAGGTTGCAGTAACCGTAGGGTGGGCTGCGCCCACCATGTCGGGCATAGCCCGACCTACATTTGATTACGACTCACCAAGCTTGCAACGGTTGCCACTATAGGCGCATCAATATATAAACGATATTCAATTGTTTTTATAAATACCATAAGAAACGCTTATGGTTTGCTATAATCCCACCATGCTCAATTTCACCCTGCGCCAACTTCAGGTTTTCGAAAAGGTGGCCAGTCACCTGAACTACTCGCGCGCCGCCGAGGAACTATACCTATCGCAACCGGCAGTGTCCATGCAGATCAAGCAACTGGAGGGGCATGTCGGCCTGCCGCTGTTCGAGCAGATGGGCAAGAAGATTTTTCTCACCGAAGCCGGGCGCGAGCTGTTCCATTACAGCCGCAACATCGCGCAGCAGCTCGCCGAAGTGGAAGCGGTGTTCGACGAGTTGAAGGGGCTGGAGCAGGGCAAGCTCACGCTGTCGGTGGTGAACACCGCCAATTATTTCACCCCAAAGTTGCTGGCGGAATTCTGTCGGCAACATCCCAACATCAATATCATTCTGCAAGTCGCCAACCGCGATGCCGTGCTCAAACAGCTCGCCGACAACAGCACCGATCTCGCCATCATGGGGCAGCCGCCGGACGGGTTGGACATCAGTGCGGAACCGTTTCTGGACAACCCGCTGGTGGTGATCGCCGCCCCCGACCACCCGCTCGCCAGGCTCAAGCGCGTCAAGTTCGCACAGCTCGCCCAGGAGACCTTCCTGTCGCGCGAAAAGGGTTCCGGTACGCGTAGCGCGATGGAGCGCGTCTTCGCGGAACACCAGATCCAGCCGCGCATCAGCATGGAAATGGAAACCAACGAAGCCATCAAGCAAGCGGTACAGGCTGGTATGGGGCTGGGCATCCTGTCGCTGCACAGCATCGAACTGGAGCTGGAAACCAAACGGCTCGCGATGCTCAACGTCGAGCACTTTCCGCTGCTGCGTCACTGGTACGCCGCACATCGCGCCAACAAACGCCTGTCCAGCGCCGCCCTGGCCTTCAAGGATTTTTTGCTGGGTGAGGCAAATAAGACCTTTCGCCCCATACCAAAAAGCAGGCACAAATAAATCTCCCCAAAATTTCTCCCACGAAAATCCGCGCTCGTCATGATAGGCATGCCGCCTGTCAGTATCCCACCGCCTCTGGTCGGTTTTGGGTAGAAACCCTGAAATACGCGCTCTACTATGCTCCACCCAAAGGAGCACACCATGAAAACGCAAAGAGGTTTCACGCTGGTTGAGTTGATGATTGTCGTGGTAATTGTCGGCATTCTGGCGAGCATCGGCATTCCCGCTTACGGCAGCTATGTACTGCGTGGCAAGCTGACTGAAGCGTCGACCGAACTGGCCGCCATGCGGGTAAAGCTTGAGCAGTATTACCAGGATAACCGAACCTATGCGGGTGCCTGCGCTGGCGGCACCGTTGCGCCCCTCCCCGCCGGAACAAAATACTTTACATACTCCTGCCCAACCCTGACCGCTTCCGCATTTACGGTAAATGCTACCGGTGTTGTAGCCCAGGGGACGGGCGATTTTGTTTATACCATCGACCAGAGCAACACCAAGCAGACGACCGATGCGCCGGCCGACTGGGGAATCATGCCGGTAAATTGCTGGATCACCAAGAGCGGCGAGGCATGTTAATCCAGGGCAAACAAAACGGGGTTTCGCTGATTGAGCTGATGATCGGCATCGCTATCGTTTCCTTGCTGATGGTCATGGGCGCACCATCCTTCGGCCTGTGGATGCAAAACACCCAGACCCGCACTGCGGCAGAATCCATCCAGAACGGCTTGCAGATCGCCCGCTCCGAAGCGGTGCGTCGCAATGCCAATGTGCGCTTCAACCTTACCGATGCGACAGGTGCAGTAGCCTGGACGGTGGATTGCGTGAACGTGACGGCTGATTGCCCGGTGGGAATCCAAACCCGCAGCGGCGGCGAGGGCGGGTCAAATGCCCGCGCCGGTATCAGTGTAGACGCGGCGACGCCTGTCATTGGCACGGCAATCGCCGCCGGGACAGGACTGCCGGCCGGGGTCACTTTCGATGGCATCGGTCGCGTGCCCACCGCCAATGTCGGCACCGATATTGCACGTGTCGATGTCACGAATGCGACCAATGCAGAGGTACGCCGCATGGTGATCATAATCGGCTCCGGTGGACAGACCCGGATGTGCGACCCTGCCATTGCACTCGCCACCAATCCGCAGGGATGCTCTTAAATTGCCATGGGGGAAGCCACCTTGAAAATGATGCACTCGAATCAGCGAGGATCCGTGATACTGGAAGCATTGATCTCGATGCTGCTTTTTTCGATTGGTATTCTGGCGATTGTTGGGCTACAGGCTGTTTCGATCAAAAATGTCGCTGCGGCCAAGTATCGCACCGATGCCAGCCTGCTGGTCAACCAGGTCATCGGACAAATGTGGGTAAGCAACAAGGCCAACGCGACGCTGGTGGCCAACTTCAGCAGCCCCACCGGAGCCAATTACGCGACATGGGCAAGCGCCGTGGCACAAGCCTTGCCGGGTGTTTCCGGCATACCGGCAAACGCCCCAACCATCGCGATCGATGCCAATAACAATGCCACCGTTACCGTATTCTGGCAGGCGCCGGACGAAGCCGGCACCCACAACTACACCGCCATCGCCGTGGTAACCGACTAACCCGGAATCAGCCATGTCATTACGCACACCCAGCAAACACCACTCCACCGGTTTCAGCCTGGTTGAAATCATGGTCGGCATGGTCATCGGCTTGCTCAGCACCATCGTTGTCATGCAGGTGTTCGCCACCTTTGAAGGGCAAAAGCGCACATCCACCACCGGCTCGGACGCGCAAACCAACGGCGGGATCAGTCTCTACACCATCGAGCGCGATATACGCATGGCCGGATATGGTTTTGCCGATGCCGCCGGCTGCGCCCTGGCCAGTTCCTTCGGTGGTGCGGCGCTGGCTTCGTTAACATTGGCTCCTGTCACCCTCATCGACGGCGCAAGCGGTGCACCCGACAGCATCAATATCCTTTCCGGCAACAAGTCGAGCTGGAGCGTCCCGATCAGGGTTATTTCCAATCACGCCCAGGCAGCCACCCAATTCAACACCAATGCCGTGCTCGGTATTGCACAAGGCGATTTGATGATCGCCTACCAATCTATCGCGGGCACCCCCACCTGCACGCTGTTCCAGGTGGATAACGCCAACCCTGTCGCCAACCCGATCGTTCACACGGCAGGCAATTGGAACGGCAATTCAGCCGTCTTCCCTGCCGCAGGTTTTTCGACAGACGCGTTATTGATGAATGTGGGCAGCTTCGTATCGCACACTTATTCCATCGATGCCAACAGCAACCTGGTGTTCACCGATTATTTATCCGCAGGCAACACCAATAGTTCACAGACCATTTCGCCAGACGTGGTCAGCATCCAGGCGGAATACGGCTTCGACACCCGCGCCGGCGTACAAACCGATGATCGGGTCGACACGTGGAGTGCGGCCATGATCGATGCGGACGCGAGCGGCACGAGCGGCGATGCGGGAGATATCAACCGTATCTATGCGGTGCGTTTTGCGTTGGTGGCACGCAGCGGATTACTGGAGAAACCTGACCCGGCTACCGGCCTTTGCAACACCACCACCGTCGGCCCGACTTGGGCGGGCGGCACCATCAGCCTCACCGCCGATGCCAATTGGCAATGCTACCGCTATAAAACTTTTGAGACCATCGTTCCCATACGCAACGCACTCTGGAGATAACCATGCGCCCCATCCATCTCCGCCAAGACAGCAACACGCGAAACAGGGCTGGACAGATCGCCTGTCACGCGAACCTATCGCCGCAGGAACAGCAAAAAGGTGTGGTATTGATCATCACGCTCATCGCGCTGGTTGCCATGACCCTGGCCGTGATCGCACTGGTACGCTCGGTGGACACCGGCAATGTCGTCGCCGGTAATATGGCGTTCAAACAAGGTGCCGCCCTGGCGGGCGACTCGGGAACCGAGGCCGCGATCACCTGGCTGTCCGGTATCGCGGGCGTTGCCGCCTCGCAAAATGATGATGTGGGAAACGGCTATTACGCCACCAGTCAGGAAACGCTGGACATGACCGGCAACAGCGGCGATTCGAGTCGTTCACTGGTTGACTGGGACGGCAACGACTGCAACGGTACCGTGGCAGGCGGCGCGGCGGCGGCCTGTATCCAGCCCGCCCCGCTGATCCCCGCCAATGCGGCAGGCTACGCAACAAGATACATCATCCATCGCCTCTGCCCGAGCACGGGGCTGCCGAACAATTGCGCCTCGACCGCCACCACGATCGCCGGAACAAGCTCGGGTGCAAAAGACTACACCACCAAGGGCGGGCTGAGCGGCACAGCCGAAGCGGAATACTACCGCATCACCACACGCGTCCGCGGACCGCGCAACACCACCAGCTACGTTGAAACCATCGTCCATTTTTAGCCAACCGCATCAGGAGGCCACCATGAAAACCACCGCCAAGCAGGCTTTATGTATTTTGCTGTTGCTCGCCGCTACCGGACTCAGCACCCCTGCCCGGGCTGCGGTGACCGACATTGCCGATTCGCCGATGGCCTCTTCCGGCAACACCTCGGTCAAACCGAACATCATGTTCATTCTGGATGATTCTGGCAGCATGGATTGGGAATACCTGCCGGACAACGTCAACAACAACAACAGCAAATTCTGCTACCGCAACTATAATTACAACGGCGTGTATTACAACCCCACCCTCACTTACGAACTGCCGGTTTACGCGGACAGCACCAGCTATCCGAATTCCACCTTTACCGCAGCCAAGATAGACGGCTTCGGCGGCACAACCACCAAAAACCTGTCCAGCGCATTCCGTACGGGGAACGACAACAGCGACGCCAGAGCGGCCTACTACTACAAATATACCGGCTCCTCGCCCGCCACCCCGGTGCGAGGCATCTGCTATTCCGACGCAAGCTATACACTGGTGACCGTCAGCAGCACCTCCGGGCCCGGCAACACCGACGAACGGCAGAATTTCGCCAACTGGTACACCTATTACCGCAACCGGATGAACACGATGAAATCGGCGGCGGGCCGCGCCTTCAAGGACATCAGCAACAATTATCGCGTCGGGTTTTCCACCATCAGTTACACAGGGACAAGTTCCGCCGAGAACCGCTTCCTGCAAATTGCCGATTTTGATTATGTCGGCGATGGGACCGGCCAGAAAGAAAAGTGGTACACCAAACTCTATGCGGGCGGCTGCCCTTCGGGAACCTGCTACACGCCGTTGCGCGCCGCCCTGGCCAAGGCCGGGCGCTACTACGCCGGCCAGTTGCTGACCGGTGCCGACGACCCGGTGCAGTATTCCTGCCAGCAAAATTTCACCATCCTGTCCACTGACGGCTACTGGAATACCAATAACGAAACCAGTTCCTATGGCCCGGACCAGATCAACGGCAGCACCAATGTCGGCCAGCAGGACGGCACGGCGCCCAGACCGATGAACGACGGTGCCACCGTTAGCCAATCCACCAGCCAGCTCCGGATGAGCCAGGTGCAGATAGCAAAGAGCACCAGCCAGCTCCAGTATCGAACACAGCAACAGCAACGGCGTACGGAGCAGATCCAGCAAGGCATCAGCTCAACCCAAAAGGTGACCGGACAGCTCTATAAAAGGACTTCATCAAACTCTGGAAGCACATGGAGCGATTGGGTGGCCGCTTCCACCTGTAATGAGGATTCATCAGGAAGTAGTCGTGCCCAGTGCACGGTGGGCACACTGGAGCACAGGACATCGAGCAACTCCGGCTCCTCCTGGAGCGCCTGGACTGCCGTATCATCCTGCACGACGGACAATAGCGGCTCCGGTCGCGAACAATGCCGGATCACGCAAAATTGGGGGGTCGCCGGCTCCTGCACGCCAACACATATCGGCTCTGCGGGTTCTTATGCCTGGACCGGCAATTCGGCTGCCGTAGATTGCCTGACCGGCGCCACGACATGGAACGATGCATCGAGCTGCACGCCATCCGGTTCCACCGTCTGCCAGACGACCGACACCGGCTGGGTGAATGTTGCCTCCTGCACGCCGTCCGGCCCGACCAACGGCCTGACTGTCACCTGCCAGACCGCCGATACGGGCTGGACCGGCACGAATTCCTGCACACCGGACTCGGACGCGTCGGACGGCGGAACAACTGCCTGCCAGACTGCCACCACCGGCCCCACGTACGTGTCCTCCTGCACGGCGGCAACCGCCGCATCCGGCAACAACTGGACCACGACCACCTGCACCACCACCACGATCATGCCCGCCACCGGCGTGGCTTCCTGCACCCCGGTGGCGCCCGCAGACCCGGACTATATAACCACTGCCTGCAACACGGTGACGACCGGGCCGACCAGCGTGGCCTCCTGCACGGCAGAAACTGCCGCCGCCGGCAACGCTTACACCACGACCACCTGCACCGCAGGCAGCGGCGGCTTCAGCGATTCGCTGGCGGATGTGGCGATGTATTATTACCAGACCGATTTGCGCACTTCGGCGCTGGGCAACTGTACCGGCGCGTTCGGCGCCGACGTGTGCGATAACAATGTGCCCGGCAGCGGCAGCGATGTCAATTCGCAACAGCACATGACCACTTTCACCCTCGGGCTGGGCGTGGACGGCACGCTGGGCTACACCGACAACTATATCTCCGGCGGCTCGGCAGATTTCAACGCCATCGTGCAGGGCACATTGAACTGGCCGAATCCCATCACCAACACCGGAGCGCAACGGATTGACGACCTGTGGCACGCTGCCGTGAACGGGCGCGGGGTGTATTACAGCGCACGCGACCCGGATACGCTGGTGACCGGCATCAGCAACGCGCTGGCCGGGGTAACCGCCCGTGCAGGCTCTGCGGCCGCCGCCGCAACCAGCAATCTGGAGCCGGTAGCCGGTGATAACTTCCTGTTTGTCGCGCTGTACCGCACGGTATACTGGGACGGCGACTTGCAGGCCAAAACCATCGACCCCATAACCGGTACTGTCTCGTCCACCCCGATCTGGACTGCGCAACCCCTGCTGGATCTCAAAGTAGGCGCAAGCAGCGACACGCGCACGATCTATACTTTCGACAGCGGCGGCGCCAACAATCTGAAATCCTTTGTCTGGGGTAGCCTGAGTGTGGCCGAGGCGGCCTACTTCAACAATATCTGCACCGTACCCTACAAACTCAGCCAGTGTGTGACGCTGATCGCCGACGACATAACCAATGGCACAAGCAATGCAACAGACGCATCCGGCGCCAATCTGGTGAACTTCCTGCACGGCCAGAACGGCAATGAGGGAACGCTCTACCGCGACCGCGAGCATGTGCTGGGCGACATGGTCACCTCACAGCCGGTGTATGTCAAAAAGCCACCCTTTGCATATGTGGATACAAATTACGCCACCTTCAGGGATACCACCCAGGCCAGCCGTACGCCGATGGTCTATGTGGCAGCCAATGACGGCATGCTGCATGCCTTCAACGGCGATACCGGGCAGGAGACATGGGCTTACGTCCCGCCGATGGTGATGAACAATCTTTACAAGCTGGCCGATACAACCTATTCCGCCAACCACCGCTATTATGTCGACGGCTCGCCGACCGTTTCCGATATCTGTCCGAACGCCCCGGCCAGCACCTGTACCGGTGCCGAATGGAAAACCATCCTGGTGGGTGGCCTCAATGCCGGCGGTCGAGGATATTACGCGCTGGATGTCACTGATCCGGCCACCCCCAAGGCGCTATGGAACTTCACCACGGCCGAAGATTCGGATCTGGGCTACAGCTTTGGCAATCCGGTTGTGACCAAGCGTGCGGATGGCACCTGGGTGGTGGTGGTCACCTCCGGCTACAACAATGTTTCGCTGGGTGACGGGAAGGGCTACCTCTATGTATTGAACGCCGATACCGGCGCAGTGCTGGAAAAGATCGGCACCAGTGTGGGAGATACCACCACTCCCAGCGGCCTGGCAAAAATCAATGTGTGGGTTGACGTATCGACTGACAACACAGCCGCGCGTTTCTACGGCGGTGACCTGCTCGGCAATCTCTGGCGTTTCGAACTGGACAGTGGCGCTCCGCCGGCAGCACCGGTTTCGACGGCAGGATCCGCCGTGCTTCTCGCAGAACTGGGTGCAATCAATGGCGCCGGGGTGCAGCCCATCACGACCAAGCCGGAACTGACCGTCCTTCCCTACGGCGGGGTCAACTACGCGGTGGTACAAGTGGGTACCGGCCGTTATCTTGGGTTGACCGACATAGGGAATGCCGATCTGCAATCGGTCTACGCGATCAAGGACACCCTGGCCGGTACCGGGATCGGGCAAGCCAGAACAAGCGGCATCCTCGTCGCGCAAACCCTGACCAATTTCACCAATGCAAGCGGCCAGCAGCAGCGCACCACCTCGACCAATCCGGTGGACTGGGCAACCAAGTCAGGCTGGTATATCGACCTCAATCCGGGCAACACCTCACCGGGTGAGCGGGTCAACGTGGACGTGCAATTGCAGTTGGGCTCGCTGACGGTTGCGACCAATGTCCCCAGCACGAATGCCTGCACCGTTGGCGGCTATTCCTTCTTGTACAACTTCGATTTCAAGTCAGGACAATACCTGTCCACCGCAGCCGGGCAGGCGGTTGGCACAAGACTGGCTTCAGGCGCCATGGTGGCCGGCATGAATACCATCCGCCTGCAATCCGGCAAAATCATCACCATTATCACCGACACTGGCGGCGGCATCACTTCTCAGGAAACGCCCACGGCCTCGGCCTCCTCGGGTACGGCAAGCCGTGTTTCCTGGCGCGAGCTAATACAATAAGTCCGGCGGTTTCAAGCCACCAGTAAAATACAGACGGCGGAGAAATCCGCCGTCTGTATTTCGGGCCCTGCATTGCCTTGAGTTTGAATCTACCGCTGAAATTCAGTGCAACGTTGGCACCGTCAAACAGAGACTTTCCCCATGGCTTTCATTCACCTTGTTCATGGTTTTGGCAAGGCTGTTTCGGGCATCGGTGCAGGTAATGGTCAAGTCCAAAATTTGCTGTAAATTCTCTTCCGGTAACCGACGTTTTTAGCCTGCCAGGGCAACGATATTGCTACCCTGTTTAGCCGCAATTTGGGCGTCTGCCCATTCGTTAAATTCATCCATATCCAAATATTTTCGTTCCTGCCAAACCTCGTTCTGTTCGGCCAGTAATGCCCCGATCAGTCGCAATGCCGATTCGTCGTTAGGGAAGATGCGGATCACTCGTTCACGTCTTCTGACCTCCTCATTCAAGCGCTCCTGCATGTTGGTGGTGCGCAATCTTTTGCGGTACTTTTCCGGGAGTGCCATGATCGCCATGGCGTCCTCAAATCCCGCCTCCATGCAAGCCACCACCTTGGGCGCGCTCTTGTCGAACTGTTCGACGAATTCAGTCAAGCGTCGCCTGGCTTCTGTCATGTCGGCAGCCTGAAATACCAGCTTGGCCGCAGCCGCTACTTCACCCCGAAGCCTGGTCGGGCTGTGCCCCAGCAGGTTACGCATCAGGTGTACCTGACAACGCTGCCAGGTCGCACCTTGGAAGTGTTTGTCCACCGCTTTGGTGATGCCGCAATGATCGTCGGAGATGACAAAATACACCCCTGACAAACCGCGCCCCTTTAGCCATTTGAACATATCCTCCCAAGTGGTGTAGTTCTCTGAGTCTCCGATCTGCACACCCAGAATCTCGCGGTGTCCATCCGCACGGATGCCTGACGCAATCAGAGCTGCGCGCTTGACCACGCGGTCACCCTGGCGGCTTTTGATGAACAGCGCGTCCACCATGACGAACGGATATTCGCCTTCCAGACTGCGTTCGTTGAACACCTTGACGCGCGCATCCAGCCCGACACACAGCTCACTGACCGTTGATTTGGAGAAGCTCGCGCCGCATAGTTCCTCGGTGATTGCGGATACCTTGCGGGTAGAAACACCCTGCACGACCATCTCCATCAAGGCCAACACGAACGCTTGTTCACTGCGCTGATAGCGCTTGAAGATGTCGGTCGAAAAACTACCGTCACGCGTTTGAGGCACTTGCAGGGTGACCGGGCCTACGCGAGTGTAGAGCGTGCGCGTCCGATAGCCGTTGCGGTAGCCCTGCCGCTCGTCTGAACGCTCGTGCCGATCTGCCCCCAAGGTCTCCGCCACCTGTGCCTCCAGGATCTGGTTGAGCACGGCTTCCACCAGATTTGCCAGCCCGTTCTGACCACTCAACAACCCTGGCAATAAATCACGGCCCACGTTAATATCATATCCAGCCATCGCTTCTTCTCCTTTGGTTTGTGAAACGTCTTTGACAACGTCAATTTACCAAACCGGAGCGGTGGCTGCCCACCAATTATTTACAGCAGTTTACGGACTTAATCCAGGTAATCGCATCCATAGTTTAATCCGTGCTTATCCGGTGAGCTCCCAAAATAGCTAAACGTGCCCAATACTGTATGGGTTTTGAAGGGCGGATGAGCGCAGCGTTAACCAATGACTTAGCGAGCGTTGTTTGATCGCCAAGTCAGATGGCTATGAAAGCTATCCGCCGAACGGGTGAGGCACATACGGCGAATATCCATAAAGCAATTTTAAGTAACGTATTGCAAACGTCCATACATAATATTTACAAGGGGCAAACCCATTCGTGATGTGCGCGCGCCGCGCGGCCTGCCTTCATGTCGCGCACGGCTTCCATCAAGTCATCCTGAAATTGTTGCATTTCCTTATCCATGTTCAACCTCCTGTTTTAGTGCATTCATAAAGAGACACGGGCAGATTATCGAATTTGCTCTTGGTATAAACCGTGCTTATCCGGGTTAACACACCCAGTGCGCACAAGCCGCATGGGAGTCCAATAGGAACGGCTGGCATGGTGCGGTTTGCAAAGGCAAGACCATCGGGCTGCGTGAGAAAATCTCATGGCGATTCGTTTAGACCATCTGAGCGGCATTATTTTGCCCGCATGGATTGGGTGTGTTAACCGGATAAGCAGTCCCTTATCAGCGGCGCGATTCAACGACCACGCGGGCATTCAACCAGCCCTCGGCAGAGCCGCTAGGCGGCCAACAACTCCCTGGGTTTTACATTTTTTTCGATCTCGCTGCCAACAGACTCGCGCGCTTTCTTGACGTCGTAACTGCTTTGCAGACTCATCCAGAAATCCGGCGTGCTGCCGAAGAATTGCGCGAGGCGCAGGGCGGTATTGGCAGTGACGCCGCGCTGCTCGTTGAGAATCGCAGTAATCCGGTTAGCTGGCACGTCCAACGATTTGGCGAAGGCATTAGCGGAAAGATCCAGTTCTTCCAGCTCACCCTTGAGGATTTCACCGGGATGGATTGCGCGCATTTTATTAGCCATGTTCATTCTCCTTTAGTGGTAATCAACGATTTCTACATTGCAAGCATCGGCATCTTTCCACTCAAAGCATATCCACCATTGTTGGTTGACGCGGATGCTGTATTGCCCTGCACGGTCACCGCCCAACGCCTCGAAGCGGTTGCTTGGCAAAGCCATCAGATCGTTGACGGTCTTGGCGTTATCCAGGATATCAAGCCTTCTTTCTGCCTGCGCGGCGCAGGATTCAAATTGCCTGACGCGCTTTCCTTGATAGAGCGCTTCCGTATTCTTGCAGCGGAAGGATTTAATCATGAAGAAAAGCATAGAGGGTTGTATGTTGTACGTCAAGCGTAAAGTTTTTCTGGCGGGTCACCCTACCAGCCTAAAAACTTTGTTGACAATATACGGGATTCCCGTACAATTCAACCCATGCGCACCGTGATCGAAACTCCAACTTTTCAGAAACAAGCCGAAAAAACCTGGTCTGAATCCGAGTGTCTGGCGTTTATCGACTGGATTGCCGTAAACCCCCTGGCTGGTGACGTGATTCCCGGTGCAGATGGTGCGCGCAAGGTGCGGTGGGGTCGTGCAGGTTCTGGCAAGCGCGGCGGTGTGCGAGTTGTTTATTTCAACCTGACCGAGCAAGGTGTTGTGGTTTTGGTGATGATGTATGCCAAATCCGATCAAGCCAACATTGCGCCCGGCGATATTAAAAAGGCGGTGTGACATGGATATTGAAAAAATTGCCCGTGCTATTGAACAGGATGCGGGCATGGAATTGCCCGACGTGCGTCAAGCGCTGACAGAGGCTAAGGCCGGTGCTGGCAGAGTGACGACGCCTGAGCAGCTTTTGGTGCGTTCGGCGCGTGTCAAAACGGGACTTTCTCAACAGGCTTTTGCCGATAGAATCGACACTCCCGTCGCAACCCTGCGAGACTGGGAGCAGGGGCGATTTGCACCTCCGGGCGGGGTCGTATGCCTGCTGAGGCTGATTGAGCGGCATCCAGACCTGTCTGAGGAATTGGCAGCATGAACCACAAGCGGAAACGCCCGAAGAATGCCAGAGCAGGATGCTTGCTGTGTAAGCCGAACAAGATGAATGGGGCTGGCAACCCGCTCGAACTCGGTCATGCCGGATTCGGCAAGCTGCGCCGCGAAGCCGCCGCACAGGCGGACTTGGCTGGCGCGATGCGCCAGGCCTGAACTTTAGCCCGCGTAGGGTGCAATAAGCGTAGCGCATTGCACCGGATGTAGTACCCACATGCGGCGCAATGCCCGTTGGTTATTGCGCCCTACGCCCTGCTCGATTACCTCGTTGCCGCCGCTTTCGGGTTGTCTTGTGCGATGTAGCATGCCTCCCGGTCAAGATTCCGCAATGCGCCGCGTAGCCACCTAACCCGCATGTTTTTTGACGACGGCGTTGAATTCGTCATCGGTGGCGAAATCGTCCGCGTCAGCTTCGTAGCCCGCATGAAGCGTAGCGCAATGCGGGGGTGAAGCCGATGTCAATAATAACTTCCCGGATTTCACTTCGTTTCATCCAGGCTACGTTGCTATTGACGTTTCCATAATTGGCGACAATTTCTTGCCCCTCCCTCCTTCGACAAGCTCAGGACAGCCCGCGTAGGGTGCAATAAGCGTAGCGCATTGCACCGGATGTGGTGATCCCATGCGGCGCAATGCCCGTTGGTTATTGCGCCCTACGCCCTGCACTATCAGCTTGTAATTTCACTAATGCCGACACTCCCGAAACCGGCTTGGCATTTGTAAAGTCGTATTTTTTGCGCATTAAGCCCGCTCCTTAAAATTGCCTGACGGCGGCATTCACACCAATGCAGCCTCTCTGGCGGCCTGTTCGATTACCTTGTCCGAAACCCCTTGTTTCTTCAATGCCTGCACCAGCTTGGCTGCCGGGCCAAACGCATAGTTAGCCTCATCGCGGCGCAATCCTTCACTAAGGTAAGCCTTGAGCAAACCCTGGTATCCGGAAAAGCCCTTGTATGGCGCAATCGCCTTGAGAGAATCCACCACGTCTACCGGAATACGCAACGTGATGGAAGTCATTGGCCGGTCTTTTGCCAGCCGTATTTTGAGAATGTCAGAAATCATGGTCTTTGCGCTCCTGAAAAGTGGCCTTGCGAGCCGAAATGATACGGATAAACTCGCCGTGAACCTCGATATGCACTACGAACAGTATGCGATTTTGCTCGTCCAGCCCAATCACGGCATCACGCACTTCACCATTGCGGCTGGCATCCACAAGGCGAAACAGCGGATCAAAGAACACCTGCGCCGCTTGTTCGAACGTAACCCCGTCATGCTTGCGGATATTGGCTTGCGCCTTGGCCGCATTCCACACAAACAAAGTGCCATTGAGTTCATAGCGAATATCCATGTGATGAATTCTGATGTTATGTATTTACCTTGTCAATACTTTTTAGTATCTTACGCCCTTAAATTCTCGCTTCTAATTTTCCGTGTTGCAAAAAAACCACACTTCCCGCACAAACTTTTGACAGCTCTTGCCGCCTCTCTATAAAGTCCGTCTCAGTGGTAGCAGGGGGGTTTTGTCACCACTTTCGAGTCGTACACATTAACCAGCGACTTGCCAGCGTTTTTTGCTGGCTTAGTCGATTGGTTATGCAAAGCATAATTAACCTTACTACCTGAATCCGTGTGCAAACACCATAAATCATCCACAACCTATTGAATTGATGTTATAATTTGTCATTATTATTCATCACCCAATTCGATCATGCCGCAATTTGAAATGAAGGAATCCCGCCGCCAACTGACCTCCTACGCCGGGTTGTCGTTGATCGGGCAGTGCTTTGAAGTGGCTGGTGTCGCGCCTT